>Ga0138256_10001439_pt1 | contig 25619 bp, 8 predicted proteins | sample KNB2016incub_MG_FD_105486 | JGI IMG/M metagenome (GOLD analysis project Ga0138256, IMG submission 105486) | Active sludge microbial communities from wastewater in Klosterneuburg, Austria - KNB2014incub_MG | ecosystem: Engineered > WWTP > Activated sludge > Unclassified | place: Austria...
CGGCAAAAGCCAACAACGGAATCCCGGCAAAGTTTATCAAAGATATTTATGAAGACAGCAAAAATAATTTTTGGATAGTTACAGATGCTGGCTTGTATGCTATGGACAGGAACACAGGGAAATGTACCCGTTACTATCCCGATCCTTTTAATTCGAGTACTTTAAGCCAATCTCCGGTTGCCAAAGCTGCAGTTTCAGACATAATGTTTGTTACCGAAGATTCATCCGGTGCATTTTGGGTTGGAATGGGCGAGAAAGGTTTGAACAGGTATGATCCTGTTACTAAGACATCAATGCATTTTGGTGTCTTTTATGATTTTTTACTTGTGTCGGCATCAAACAAAATGGATACCGCAACAGGTCTTAATATTCCATTTATAATAAATGGGGTAAGTTCAAAAGACGGTTTATTCTGGGTTTTGGGTTTAGGTGGTTTATCCCAACTGAATTATAAGAAAACAACCTTTCCATTTGAAAATATCTCCAAAGCAGCCTTATCACTCTACCTGGAAGCTAACGGTAAAATTTTATGGATAGGTACCGATAAAGGGCTGGTAAGAAAAGACCTGGCCACCCAAAAAGAAAAGTTATTAGTCTTTAATCCGAAAGACAATAAAACAAGGGATAAATACATATTCTCCATAGCAGCGGATGAAGATGGCAATCTCTGGTTAGGCACCGGTACCGGGTTGCTGAAGTTTGACCCCGTTACCAAAAAATATATTCAGTACAAACATGATCCTAAAAACCCCGGAAGCATTTCCGGTAATAATGTATTCTACTCGTTTTTTGATCATAATAAGAACTTATGGGCCGCCTCTGACTCCGGTATTTCACGGATGGACAGGGCCACCGGGCAGTTTGCTAATTATAATACCAGGCAGATAGGTGGTGATCTCAGAGGTTTTGAAGTTAATCGTATTGCAGAAGATCCGGAACATAATATATGGTTCACGGCTAATTATGGCCTTTATAAACTGGATATAAAATCTGGAAAATTTCGTAAGTACATTGATGATGACCTGCGATCCATATGTGTTGATGCAGAAGGAAGGGTGTGGACAGGTGGATGGCTGGGGCTTTATGCTTTTAACAAAACAAAAGATAAGTTTGAACTTTTTACCAATGAAGATTCAGCTGTAAATATCAGCGGGGTATTAGCTATTATAAAAGATGATCAAAGAAATCTTTGGGTATCTACCACCACCGCTATCTTTAAGATCAATGAAAACAGAACTAAAATAAAAAAATATACGGAAGACAACGGAGTACTGCTAACGCAGAGTCTCTGGAATTTCAGTAGTTTTAAAGCAGCCGATGGAAGGCTGTTTATAGGGAACTATTTTGGTTATTATTCATTTTACCCCGATCAGTTTAGCGATAACAATACTGCACCACCATTAATTATCACCAGCTTTAAACTGGGCGATAAACTCATAAGTACAAACAACAGTGATTTATTAAAAATACCCATCTGGCAAACAGAGGAGGTAAAGCTGAATTATAATCAGAATGTTTTCTCCTTTGATTTTTTTTCGGTGGATTATATAACGCCCGGTGAGAAAAAATATTCCTATATGCTGGAAAACCATGATAACACATGGCATGAAATCGGCAGTGAACATCGGGCTTCTTTTTTTAACATTCCACCTGGCTCTTACATCTTCAAAGTAAAAGCAATAAGTGGTGACGGCGGCTCTGCAGAAAAATCAATTCGCATTATTATTAGTCCACCCTGGTGGGAAACATGGTGGTTCCGCATTTTGTCGGCAATAGCTGTTCTTGTAGTTATTTTCGCTATCATTAAACAACGTTCAAGAAAGCTAAAGGCAGAGAATCTTCGACTGGAACAAAATGTAACTGAACGAACAGCACAACTAAAGAAATCATTGGAAGAATTAAAGTCCACCCAGGCCCAACTGATCCAATCCGAGAAAATGGCCAGTCTGGGTGATCTCACGGCAGGCATTGCTCATGAAATACAAAATCCGTTAAACTTCGTCAACAACTTCAGTGAGGTAAATAAAGAAATGCTTGAAGAACTGAAAGCAGAACGCTCAAAGCCAACTGCAGACAGGGATGAATGCTTGCAAAATGAGTTGATCAACGATGTAATAGCAAACGAGGTAAAAATAAATCTCCACGGTAAAAGAGCCGATGCTATTGTAAAAGGGATGCTTGCACACAGTCGGTCTGGCAGCGGGCAAAAGGAACCTACGGATATCAATGCCTTGTGTGATGAATATTTACGTCTTGCCTACCACGGATTAAAAGCGAAAGACAAAAGTTTTGAAGCATCCTTCCATTTTGAGAAAGACCCAACATTGCCAAAAATAAATGTAGTTCCGCAGGATATTGGACGGGTATTGCTGAACCTGATCAACAATGCTTTCCAGGCCTGTACCGAGCGAACCTGTACCGAGCAAAGCCTCGGTAGCCTCGGTGCGGTGAATGGTTATGGTGCAAACCCTATGGTAACAGTAACAACGCTGAAAAGGGATCATATGGTTGAGATCAGAGTGGCTGATAACGGACCGGGCATACCCGATGCCATCAGGGACAAAATCTTTCAGCCATTTTTTACTACTAAGCCTACAGGGCAAGGGACAGGACTGGGATTGAGTTTGAGTTATGATATTGTAAAAGCACATAGTGGAGAAATAAGCGTAAAGACGGAAGGAGGTAAAGGAAGTGAGTTTATCATTCAGCTGCCTATTAACTAAAAATGGGCGCTGGCCCGCAGTCATGCATTAATGATTAAAAGATTGCTTATATTAATAGAAGAATAAAAACAATAATCCTTCACACCATGAAAAACAAATTTGTCCTATTCATTGTATTGTTCTTGTATGTTGGATTAATCAACACAAACGGGCAGGATAGCTTGCTGGTCGATCGTTCAAAAATCGACAGCCTGAAAAGGCTTCTAGAATTAAATTCAAAAGTGGATAAAGAAAAAATCAGGCTGCTGAATGAATACGCTCGTCTTTGTTTTTACAACCAGGAGTACAAGGAAGGATTGATAGCCGCAAGGGAAGCCAGGGAGCTTTCAAAAAAAATAGAATTTGATGGCGGGATAGTTATGTTTCATATCACCTTGGGAATATTATCTCAGGGCCAGGGTGCAATAAATTTCTATCACCGGATGCAGGCAGGTATGTTGGCCACAAAATCCGGCGACAAGGCTTTTTTACGAAATCCTGTTATTCCCAATGATTATCCTTATCCGCTTAACGAAAATACATTAAAAAAATTACAACCCGCCCTTGAGTACTTTACTGCATTGGACGACAAAGAAATTCTCACTGTCCTGCTTTTCATCCATGGACTTTATTACATACAAAATCGACAACCGGATAAAGTCAACCAGTGCATGGATCAGATTATCTCGCTGTATAAAAACACGACGTCGATTGATCCTGTCATTATTGCGTATAATGTTAAAATTCAAGGGGCTGAATCAGTAAATAATCCCAAAGGGGAAGACGACAACTTTCAGGAACTCATCAACCTGTTAGGCCAGGTTGAAAATGAAAATATCACCGGGAGCACGAATTTTCAATTATCGGCCATCTACACATTCCTACAACAATATGCCTCCGGGATTAGTTATTTAAATAAAAGCGCTGATTTTTTTAAAAAAACAGGTGATCTGTATTCCCTCTCTATGGTATATCAGCAAATGCTTACCATATATATGTATCTGGAAATGCATTCCTCCCGGGCAGATATATTTGAACGCATCATTCCCATGTTGAATGAATCAGGAGATATTGCAGGCAATGCAGATTGGTTGTACCAGAATGCCGCATGGGCAAATTACAATTCAAAAAGATATGATAAGGCCAGGAAGTATTTAAATTATGGTATTGAATTGGAAAAAAAAGATAGCTTAGACCTATACCGTTCATTTAGTCTTCGTTTTTTTAATGCACAGGAAGATCATCTCGAAGGTCAAATCCAGATGGACCAGGGTAATTATACAGAAGCAATATCCCGATTATCCAAAGCTTACGGGATTTACAATACCAGCACCGTGGCTGACAGAAATACAAGACCCTGGGCCGCTATCCATATTGTTAATTGTTATTACCAGAAAAAAGAATACCAATCGGCCTTACACTTTGCTAACTTATGTTATGGCACTGCCGGTAGAGCAGATTTGAGATTTGAACTGAAATCGAATCTACTGCTGGCGGATATTTATGAGGTCTTGGAAAAAAAAGACAGTGCCTATAAATATTTAAGAAGATATCAGGATTTACTGATAACATCTAAAAAACTTGAAAATACCAGACAGATATTTGAATTGCAGATTAATTCTATTGTCCGGGATAGTAAGGAACAGATAGACGAGTTAGAACATGAAAGCTTGTTGAAGGAACAAAAAAATAAAAACCAGCAATTATTAATTTTTAGTATAACCGGAGCCCTGCTTTCGGCATTATTGATTGCCTTCATTTTATATCGCAACAATAAAAACAAACAAAAAGCAAATACCGTTTTAGAACATACACTTGCAAATTTAAAGTCAACTCAATCTCAACTCATTCAAAGCATAAAAATGGCTTCCCTGGGTGAGCTCACTGCAGGCATTGCTCATGAAATTCAAAACCCGTTGAATTTTGTCAATAATTTCTCTGAAGTCAATTCAGAACTGATCACCGAGATGAATGAAGTTATTAAAAACGGTAATTATCCGGAAGCGCAGGTCATTGCTAAAAGCATCACCGAAAACGAAAAGAAGATCAATTTTCACGGGAAGCGCGCCGATGCCATAGTAAAAAACATGCTGCAACATTCGAGGACTACAAGCGGTCAAAAGGAACCCACCGATCTCAATGCCCTTTGTGATGAGTACCTGAGGTTGGCGTATCACGGATTGAAAGCCAAAGACAAAACCTTTCAGGCCGATTATAGCTTTAAACCGGACCCCAATCTCCCTTTGATAAACATCGTGCCACAGGAAGTGGGAAGAGTATTGCTGAACCTCATTAATAATGCATTTCAGGCCTGTACCGAGCGAACCGGTACCGAGCAAACCTGTGCCGAGCAAAGCCTCGGTAGCCTTGGTAGCCTCGGTGCAGTGAATGGTTTAGGCGAAAAACCAATGGTGATTGTAACAACACTAAAAATTGATAATATAGTTGAGATCAAAGTGGCCGATAATGGTCCGGGCATACCCGATAACATAAAGGACAAAATCTTTCAGCCGTTTTTTACTACCAAACCAACCGGGCAGGGAACAGGCCTGGGTTTATCTATTGTTTATGATTTGATCAAAACCATGGGGGGCTCTATTACAGTCCTGTCTAACCCGGGTAATGGCGCTGAATTTATTGTACGGTTACCCGTTTAAAGTAATGTGAAAACCAATTATTTACCGATATGACTGTATCAAAGAAAACAGGAAAATACAGATTAAATTGTACGGGGAATTACCCTCATAAGCACCCTTATTATTTATTAAATGGGATAAAAAATGAACAATTGGAAAAACAATAATATATCCTTTTTAGTATCTACATTGCTTTATGTGTTTTTCTCATTTTCCTGCCTTTCGGAAAAAAGAAATCAAATTTCCCCGCTTCAAGTAACTCAATCCAAAGGTCTTATAATTGATGACGATTCGGTAACTACTCCAATAACTAAACTTGTAGACGAAAAGAAACTTAAAAAATTGGCAAAGGGGAAGCCGATAAAAGTGAACACATATTCTAACATATTCCCTTTCCGGAAGACCAGGATTATATCTGTAAATGAACGCTTACTCAGAAATATTAGCCCAGGAATGGATTCGTTTTTGATTCCCAAAATAATAGATGTAAATATAACTAATGTTGAATTGGGTATTCCCGCGGTCGATATTGCAAAAGACAGAGTGAGTGGAGATCAAAATCCTTTTAGTTTTAGTTCTTATGGGAAATTGCAGGGCCTCCGGCATAACATTATTCCGTGTCTTGTAGAAGATAAAAATGGAGCCTTATGGATCGGTACTTTAGGTGGCGGGATAACAAAATTTGACGGGAAGTTCTTTACCCATTATACTAAAAAGGAAGGGTTGATCAATAACTCGATTTTATGCATGCTGGAAGACAAGAAGGGAAACCTGTGGTTTGGAACCTTAGCCGGTGTCTGCAGCTTTGACGGAAGGAATTTTATCCAATTTTCTGATTCGGAAGGCTTATTAAATGAAGAAATAAAATGCATGAAAGAAGATGCACAGGGAAACCTATGGTTTGGCACTACCAGAGGACTTGTAAAGTACGATGGAGCAACCATGGTGCATTTTACCACGAAGGAAGGATTATCTCATAATAATATTGAGTGTATTGCTGGGGATGATGCCGGCAATTTATGGATTGGCACGTTTGGTGGGGGTGTTTGCAAATATGATGGAGAACGATTCATTCATTTTACTCAAAAAGATGGGTTGCCTAGCAATTTCGTTTCCAGCGTGTTGTCAGATAATAATAATACTATTTGGATATCCACATATACTGATGGGGTGTGTAAGTATGATGGAAAATTTATCATTCCTGTTACCAACAAAGAAGGATTGCCGGACAATAACATTCAGTCTGTCATACAAGCTAGAAACGGAGATCTTTGGTTTGCTTCCAATTCCAGTGGACTCACAAAATTTGACGGACAATTATTTACAAGTTATAAGGAAAAAGAAGGACTCAACAGTACATATATATTGGCATTATTGGAAGATAAAAGTGGCAATTTGTGGATTGGAACGGAAGGTGGTGGGCTCTATATTTATCAGGGTCATCGGTTTACCCATTTTGATAAAACAGAAGGCCTGAGTCATAATGAAGTATTCAGCATTTTACAAGATAAGAAAAAGAATTTTTGGTTCGGTACTTCCGGTGGTGGCGTAAATTTTTATGATGGAAAATCATTTTCTCATTATACTGAGACGCAGGGTCTGAGCCAAAATTTTATCTATTCAATCATTGAAGATTCAAGGGGTAATCTTTGGTTTGGCACCAATGGTGGAGGAGTCACCAAATTCGATGGGGAACAATTTATCCACTATACAGAAAAAGATGGGTTAAGTAATAATGTCGTTTTATCTATACTTGAGGACCAAAAAGGTGTTTTATGGTTTGGTACCAGAGGAGGAGGTGTATGCAAATTCAAACCTCATGTATATGGCGATGGAGGAGAGTTTATGCAGTATCGACAAGAGAATGGACTAAGTGATAATGTCGTTTTTTCAATCATTGAAGCTACTGATGGCAATTTATGGTTTGGGACCGGAAATGGTGCCGCCAAATTTGATGGAACTCGTTTTGTTCATTTTTCCGAAGCTCAGGGAATACCCCTCAATATCGTTTTATCAATATTGGAAGATAACAACGGCAATATATGGTTTGGAACAGACGGAAATGGGGTGATAAAATACAATGGAGACCATTTTCTTACCCTTACAGAAAATGAAGGACTCGCAAATAATGCGGTCCTTTCGATACTGCAAGCAAAAAATGGAAACATTTATTTCGGCACGAGAATGGGATTATCAATATTAAATAACAATAAACTGAATCGTCAAAATGCAACTATGAGTTTTGGACAGTCTGATATTCATTTTAAAAATTTTAAATATGAGGATGGTTTTCTTGGTGTTGGTTGTTGGCGGAATAGTTTGCTGGAAAATGAAGATGGGTCCATTTTTATAGGCGCCAATGATCGTTTGACCCTGTTACATTCGAATCATAGGCAGGAGGACTCTGTAGTTCCTGATATCCAACTTACAGAGATATTACTTTTTAATGAACGTATACCCTGGAAGCTTTTAAGGAAAATAAAGGATACTACGATTCTACTAAGCAATGGAGTTCGGGTAGGCGATCTTCAATTCGATGATTTAAGTCCCTTGTACCATATTCCCAATAATCTGAGTCTAAAACATAACAATAATTTTATTACCTTCAATTTTATTGGTATTACGCTGGATCAACCTCAGAATATAAAATATCAATATCGGTTAGTGGGTTTGGAGGATCATTGGAGTGCACTTATCAATCGTACAGAAGTTAGTTATGGAAATTTGCCACACGGTCAATATGAATTATTAATAAAATGTACTAATAGTACAGGATTTTGGAGTAAAGAGTTAGCATATCCATTTTCCATTCGACCACCCTGGTGGCAAACCAAAGGGTCATACATTTTATATTCAGGGATTGTCATAGGATTACTATATTCAGGTTATAGATTTAACAAACAAAGGATCATTCGCAAAGAAAGGGATATTGCTCAAAAAAGGGAACTGGAGCAAGCAAAACTAATAGATAAAGCCTATACAGATTTGAAATCAACACAAGCCCAACTCATCCAGTCCGAAAAAATGGCCTCCCTCGGCGAGCTGACGGCTGGCATCGCCCATGAAATTCAAAACCCGTTAAATTTTGTCAATAATTTCTCTGAAGTCAATTCAGAACTGATCCAGGAATTAAAGGGCGAAAGGTTAAAGGTCAAAGGTGAAAGGAGAGAAAATCTGGAAGACGAGCTGCTGAATGACATTGATGAAAACGAAAAGAAGATCAACTTTCACGGAAAACGTGCAGATGCCATTGTGAAAAATATGCTTCAGCATTCCAGAAATGCAAACGGCCAAAAGGAAACAACCGATCTCAATGCTCTGTGTGATGAATACCTGCGTTTGGCTTACCATGCCTTTCAGGCTGGTCTGAAGGCCAAAGGCAAAACTTTCCAGGCCGATTTTAGCTTTGATCCGGACCCCGATCTACCCAAAGTAAACATCGTGCCGCAGGAAGTCGGAAGAGTACTGCTTAACCTCATTAATAATGCATTTTATGCTGTAGGCGAGCGAATGCGAGCCGGAAGTCCCGATCAAGGCATCGGGGCTGTAGGTGAGCGAATGCGAGTCAAAGATCCCGAGCATAGCCTCGTGACCGAAAGTCCCGAGCGAAGCCTCGGGACCGCGAACACTAAATCCAAATCTCTGAAGGATGAAGAGTATAAACCAGCTGTAAGGGTTAGTACCAAATGGATCAAAGCGAATTCGGGGAACCTGGCTGAGATTCGGATTGAGGACAATGGCTCAGGAATTCCGGGTGAGATCCTGGCTAAGATCTTTCAGCCTTTTTTTACTACCAAACCGACCGGGGAAGGGACTGGCTTGGGGTTGTCTTTAGCCTATGATATTGTGAAAGCTCAACATGGTGAAATATTAGTCAAGTCGAAGGAATCCCTGGGATCAGAATTCATTATACAATTACCGGTATTATAAATGATGTTGGATTATTCCTTGTTTGAACGACTTGCTTTGAGTAAAGATAAAAAAGGAGTTCTACAGCTTTCAGAAAAGGGAAATATTATTTCAAACCCACATGAAGCTGTAAAAGACCCGTATGTACTGGACTTCCTGAAAATTCAGCCAAACCACCGGATGACGGAGAAACATCTTGAACAAAGGATAATTGACAACCTGCAGCAATTTTTATTGGAATTGGGTAAAGGATTTGCCTTTGTAGCACGGCAGTTTAGGATTTCACTTCGCAACAAACATTATTCCATTGACTTGGTATTTTATCATCGCATATAAAAATGCTTTGTATTGATTGATTTAAAAACTAAAAATGTGAATCATGGCGATATTGGACAAATGAACCTCTATCTTAATTATTTCAAAGCAGAAGAAAATACAGTAGGTGATGGTGAACCTATCGGCATCATTCTGAGTGCGGAAAAAGATGAAGTGATGGTAGAGTATGCCATGGGTGGCATCTCCAACAAAATATTTGTTTCTAAATACCAGCTTTATTTGCCGGATAAAAAACAGTTGCAGAAAAGAATAAAAGCTATTATAAATGAGAAATAAAATGAAAAAAAAGAATTCAGATGGTTAAGGTTAAGGAAACAGCGGCGGCGAATGAAGTAGATGGAACCGTATTTATCATCCGAATTCCAAAAATCTGAAAAATGAATCTAACGAGGCAACAGGAAGCAGAAGCCAGAAAAGTGTATGAAAAATACTGGGATAGCTATTCCAAAGGAGATCTTGAAACCTTTTCATCCATCCTCGATGAATCTTTTGAACTGATCGGCACTTCAGAAAGCGAAGTTTGCCACAGTAAAGCAGAGGGCATTGAGTTTTACAAAAGCCAAATGCAGGAGACTGTCGGAAGGGTGGAAATGAGAAACAGGAGCATTTCAATAAAACCTGTACATGGAATGTTTTTGGTCAATGAAACCTGTGACATCTATATTTTGAGCCAACCGGAATGGATTTTTTATTCTAAAATTCGCCTATCCACTCTTCTCCACGAAACCGAATCGGGCTGGAAAGTCATTCAGCAACACGGATCTTTTCCTGATATGCGGGTTCAGGTGGGTGAAACCATGGCCTTTGATAAAATCAGCAAGGAAAACCAGGAACTCCGGGATGCAATCAAAAGAGCAACCGTTGAGCTGGAAAACAAAAACCGGGAACTGGCCATTGAGACGGCACTGGAGAAAGTGCGTGCTGTAGCCATGGGAATGAAAAAACCTGAGGACATGCTGGCTATCTGCCGCACTATTTCTGAGCAGTTGTTACTTTTTGGAGTCACACAGATTCGCAATATTCAGACAGCCCTCATTGATGAGGAAAAAGGAATTTATCTCTGCTACCAGTATTTTGTTCCTTATGACAAAGAAGTCGTAGAGAAAACGGAGTATCGCAAAAGCACTGTTGAGCATGGAATGGTCAGGAAAATGCTGGCTTCAGAAAACGCCCACTTCACCAACCGATTAACTGGAAGGGAACTGGAAGAATTTCGGGAGCATCGAAAGGCCGAAAACCATTTTCCCGATCCGTTCTTAGATGAAGCAGAAGAACTAAGTTATTGTTTCCTTTCCATCGGTCAGGGTGGATTGGGCTTAACAGTTTATCAACCTTTGGATGAGGCAACGCTGGACCTATTCAAACGCTTTCACCAGGTTTTTTCACTTGCCTACCAAAGGTTTAGGGACATTAAAAAATCAGAAGCCCACACACGAGAGGTTGAAATTGATCTTGCGCTGGAAAGGGTCAGGGCTCAGACCATGGCCATGCACAATAGTGAGGACATGGGGAAGTGCATTGTCAGAATGTTCAGTGAACTAACAGCTTTAGGGGTGGATGAAGCCACTCGCTTTGGTATCGGCATCCTGAACCATAATAACGAAAATATTCAGCTTTGGACGGCCCGAAAGGACGGGGAGCAAGTCAACATGCATATCGGCAACCTGGAAATGTCCTGGCATCCTTTGCTGAAAAGTGCCCGCAAGGCCTGGAAAGAGCAGGTGCCCCTCCATCGGTATGTTCTGGAAGGTGAAGATTTGGTGAATTACTACCAAATGATCAATAATGCCCCTGACTATAAACTTCAGATAGCGGTAGAAAAATTACCCGAAAGAGAATTCCATTACGGTTTCGTATTCGATCATGGATTTTTTTATGCTTTCAATCCCCGTGAATTTCAACCCGAATTAATTCTCATTACCCAACGATTCAGTTCGCTTTTTGGACAAACTTACCGACGGTATCTGGATTTGGTAAAAGCAGAGGGACAAGCCCGTGAGGCAGAAATCGAATTGGCTCTGGAACGGGTAAGGGCAAGAACCATGGCCATGCAAAAAAGCGACGAACTACCCGAAGCCGCTAATCTTTTATTCCAGCAAGTGCAATCATTGGGTATGCCGGCATGGAGTGCAGGCTATTGTACCTGGGATGATGATAAAAAAAGCTCCATAACACTCTCTATGAGTAGTGAAGGAGTTCTTCAGCCGACATTGAGTATGCCGTTAACTAAGGATCCTTCATTAATTCATTTTCGTGAGGCCTGGGAAAGAGGGGAATCATTTTTTGTAGAAGAAGTGGGTGGAGAAGAATTGAAAAGTCACTACACCTATTTAAGAAGCCTGCCCGGTGTAAAAGAAACATTAGATGATATTGAAGCTGCTGGTTTCCCGGTACCCACTTTCCAGATATTCCACCTGGCTTATTTTTCCAAAGGATTCCTGTTATTCATCACTTATCAAGCCGTACCCGAGGCTCATGATATCTTCAAACGCTTTGCCAATGTTTTTGAGCAAACCTATACCCGCTTCCTCGATCTGCAAAAGGCAGAGGCCCAGGCAAAAGAATCGCAAATAGAAGCCGCTTTGGAAAAGGTGCGTTCACGTTCTCTTGCCATGCACAAAAGCGAGGAGCTAAACGAGGTGGTATCTATTCTTTTTGAAAAAATAAAAGAGCTGAAAATTCCTGCCACAGCGGTCGGCATAGCCATTTACATTGAAGGTTCAAAAGACTTGAATGCTTTTGTGTGCGGAGAGAATGAAGCTGGCCTGGTCATCACCAATTACCGTCTCCCTTGGTTTGATAATAAAATACCGCAAGATTTAAATTACGCCCTTGAAAAGCAATTGGATTTTTTTGTGGGCCATTATACGAAAGAAGAAAAAGACTCATTTTATAAATATGTGATTGAACATATTCCTGAATTCAGGCAATTGCCGGATGATATAAAGCGCAGGATATTCGAAAGCCCTTCCTATACCATTTCCATGGTAGCGGTTAAGCATGCAGTGTTTAATATTAATGATTTTGAAGGGAAGATTTTAGCTGAAAATGAAATGGATATCATTAAGCGTTTTGCCAGAGTTTTTGATCAGGCCTATACCCGTTTCCTCGATCTACAGAAAGCCGAAGCACAAGCCCGGGAAGCCCAGATCGAAGCGGCTTTGGAAAGAGTGAGAAGCCGCACCATGGCTATGCAAAGCAGTTCTGAGCTGGGCACTGTGGCTGCTGAATTGTTTGCGCAAATGAATCAACTGGTGACCAATCTGTGGACCTGCGGGTTTGTTTTATGTGAAAAGAACCGGGATGAAGACGAATGGTGGCTGAGCATGGACGGAGACTTTACCCGTGGTTTTTTTCTGCCCAACATAGGCGATTATGCGCATGCCACACTGTATGAAGGATGGCTAAACGGTGATGCATTGAGGGCTGTGCAATTGGATGGCGAAACGCTTCAGCAGCATTACGACTGGCTTATGGAAATACCAGTGTCACGTGCCATATTTGAAGAGATGGATGCAGCCGGCCTTGTCCGTCCAGATTGGCAAAAGCTTCATGCGGCTTATTTTTCGAAGGGATACCTGGTACTTATTACAAGGGAACCCTGTGGAGAGGAAGAAATATTCAAGCGCTTTGCGCAAGTATTTGATCAAACCTACACCCGCTTTCTCGACCTGCAAAAAGCAGAAACACAGGCAAGGGAAGCCCGGATTGAGGTGGCTTTAGAGCGCACCCGTACCCAAAGCATGCTGATGAAACATTCAGTTGAAATCAAGTCTATTTCAAATGTATTTCATGAGCAGCTGCTACACCTGGGCATTCCTACGGAATTCTCCTATGTATGGCTGCCGGATGAAGCCAATCAATCCCATCAATTTTGGGCAAGTTGGTCAGAAAATGAAGTTGGGAAAGATATCCTTCAGAGCAAACAAGTCACCTATCCGCTGGACAAAACGGAGGCTTATACAGCAGCGTGTTTCGCCGCCTGGGCCAATCCTGATGTAATCCTGGAAGAATTTATTCCTCCATCAGATATAGCCGGATTTTTTGGAGTTTGGCAGGAGCTTTTGGCGGGAGACAAAAAACTGAAAGCTGAATTTTTTCCGGAGGGAATCTATTATTCAGAAGCATATATGCGTTATGGTTGCTTTGGGATCAATATCCGGCGTAAACTTTCAGCAGAAGAAAAGCATATTCTGAAACGGTTTTCCAAAGAATTTGAAAGAGCATACACCCGTTTTCTCGATCTTCAAAAAGCCGAAGCTCAGACAAGAGAAGCGCAAATAGAGCTTGGTCTGGAGCGGGTGAGGGCTCGTGCCATGGCTATGCAAGAGTCAGGTGAACTTTCAGATCTGGTTGCCACGCTGCTGCAAGAGTTAACAAAACTTGATTTTTCACTGACTTTTTGCATCATTAATGTTTATAATGAACCCGATAATTCTAATATGGTCTGGGCAGCAAATCCTGTGGAAGGAAAAGCTCCGGAATCTTACTATATGAAGTTTGAAGACTATCCTTTTCACCATGCCATGATGAGGGAGTGGAAAACACAAACGCCAAAGTTTGTATACGTCATGGAGGGAGAGGAGAAGGCGATTTATGATGATTATTTGTATACCCAAACTGAGTTCAGGAGATTTCCGGAGGAAGTGCAAAGGGCAAATCGTGCCCTGGATAAATATGTCGCCACCTTTGTATTTAGCCATTTTGGAGGACTGCAGACTGTAGGTACCGAGCCATTATCCGATGAAAGCATCGATATCTTGTATCGTTTCGGTAAAGTATTTGATCTCACTTATACCCGGTTTAATGATCTGCAAAAAGCCGAAGCACAGGCAAGGGAAGCGAAAATTGAAGCTGCATTGGAAAGAGTCCGGAGCAGATCTATGGCCATGCATAAAAGTGAAGAACTCCGTACCGTTGTCAGTACGCTTTACGGCGAATTACAGAGTTTGCATGTAAACTTTCACGTGGTTGCAATTCAGCTCATCCCGGACGATTCAATGGACCTTCATCTTTGGTTAGGTACTGCCGACGGGCTCTATGATGACCTTATACATTGGCCCTATATAAACATACCTGTAATTAATGAGTTATATAGAGTGCGTACAACAGGTGGAATATTGGAATACACAATATCTGAAGCCGATACAAGAGTATTTTTCGATGAATATTTTAAGCTGGATGGGGTTCCCCAGGGACGAAAAACAGCTACACAAAATGTGAAGCTCATAGATTTCACAGGCGCTTACCAGAAACTTACCGGTATTTTTCTGATGCGATATACCGAGGGATCCTATTCTCCATCTGAAAAGGATATCATAAGGCGCTTTTCAAAAGTATTCGAACAAACCTATACCCGGTTTCTCGACCTCCAAAAAGCAGAAGCGCAGGCATTGGAAGCCATCAAGCGCGCATCGGTGGACAGGGTTCGTGCAGAAATTGCTTCCATGCGTACCATCACCGACCTGGATAGAATTCAACCATTGATATGGAATGAATTAACCATACTGGGCGTGCCCTTTATCCGCTGTGGTGTGTTTATCATGGATGAAGAAAAGCAGGAGGTAGAATCTTTTCTTTCAACTCCCGATGGAAAATCCATTGCCGCATTTCGGTTGTCCTATTACTCCACCGAACAATCAAAACAGATCGTTTCTCATTGGCAGCAAAAGCAACTCTTCAAAGATCATATGGATGAAGCAGCTTTTACCGAGTTTACAAAGAAACTGGTGCAGCAAGGTGCTATGGCGAGCGATGAAAAATATGTAACTGAAAACCGTCCCACAGATCTTTACCTGCATTTCCTTCCTTTCCTGCAAGGCATGTTGTATGTGGGTAATACTACACCATTAAAAGAAGATGAGCTCCAACTGGTACAAAACCTGGCGGATGCCTTCTCTACTGCCTATGCACGTTATGAAGATTTCACTAAACTGGAAGCGGCAAAAGCGGCAGTAGATTCGGCTATAGGCACACTTAAAGCCACACAGGCGCAGCTGGTCCAGCAGGAAAAGCTTGCTTCCCTTGGACAGCTCACTGCCGGCATTGCTCATGAGATCAAAAATCCGCTCAATTTTGTCAATAACTTTACGGAAGTCTCCATCGAATTGATGGAGGAGGCATTGGTGGAAATTCAAAAACATGAAGATCAAAAGGATAATGCCCTGATCAACCATAACCTGGAGGACATCAAATCAAATCTAAAGAAGGTGCATGGACATAGCACCCGCGCCAATAGTATAGTTAACTCCATGTTGATGCACAGCCGCGCAGGCACAGGTAGTCCTGAACCAACCTTGCTAAACGATTTTATCCGCGAATACTGCAACCTTGCTTTTCATGGAATGCGGGCTGGCAATAATCCGATTAATGTACATATGATTTTAAATTTAGATGAAAGGGTAAAAGAAATACCCATTATTGCAGAGGATTTTTCAAGGGTGGTACTCAACATTTGCAACAACGCTTTTGATGCCATGCGCAACACACCGAAGCCCATGCTTACCATTCACACACAACTGCAAAAGGATAGAGTGCTCCTTCAGTTTAAAGACAATGGCCCAGGTATTCCCGATGAAATCAAAGACAAAATCCTGCAGCCTTTTTTCACCACTAAAAAAGGAAAGGAAGGGACCGGACTGGGGCTAAGTATTACGAACGATATTATAAAAGCGCACAGAGGAGAACTGACTATTGATTCGCAGGCAGGGGAAGGAGCCACTTTTATTATCCATTTACCTATTTAGAAACAAAACTAATGAGGGTAGCATTTCAATTTTCTGCATTTTTATTTTCGCTCAATGAAAGTAAGTGAGTTTATTAATAATTTACCTGATTCTTTATAAAAGATGAAGCACTTCATTCTTATACTTTTGGTAATATCATTCACCTGTGGTGTGAAGGCACAGCAAATACTTCCGGACAGTTTGCGAAAAGCATTTCAGGCGGCCCCGAATGATTCAGTGAAATTTAAGGTTTCCAGAATCATCTATACCTTTTATGAAGAAACCAACCGCGACTCAGCTTTATACTATGCGCAGCTACGCTATGCCCTGGCACAAAAATATAATCGTAAGATCGAAGAAGCCTATGTACAGGGGCAAATGGCTTATCAGCAAATTTACCTGGGCCGTTTCAGTGAAGCATTAACCAACCTTACAGAGGCTATCCAAATTGCTACAGAAACTAAAGATGAAGGTACCTGGGAACTTACTCCCTTTAGCACACCGGGCAAAAGCCGTCAACTTACCTTATCGATGCTCAATCACATGTACGGTCATTTGAAATTGCAAACAGGCAGTTCCGAAAGCCTGCAATACTTTAAACTTGGGAGAAAAATTGGTCTGGAAATCGGTAACGACTTTCGGGTTACTGTGGGTGATATGGTATTGGCCACTAACTATTTAATGTTGAATCAACCAGATTCAGCATTGATTTATGCCAAAGAAGGAGAACAATATGGCACACAGGGAGGAATCACAAAATACCTGGCCTATATATGGTCTGTAATGGGGGATATTTATTGGCAAAAAGGATTTGATTCATTGGCATTAACCTATTATCATAAGTCGCTTCATACTGCTATTCCAGAGGGTAACTTTACAGTATTGGCTAGTGTATATGAAAAACTAACCAATTATTACAAAACAAAAGAGAATTCCGATTCGGTCCTTTATTATGCAACCAAAAGCTTTGATGTCATAAAATCACTTGGCGCAGTTACCTCCTTTGTGGCCAGCGATATCAACATCGGCAAAGCCTATCAAAACATGGCGATCGGGTATTCTTTGAAAAACAATATCGACAGCGCTAATAAGTATCTAAAGCTTGCACTGATTGTAAAGGATAGTTTAACAGATGATAAAATAAAGCGGCTTGCCGCTTTTCAGCGATTGACATTGGATGAACAAATCCGTTTGCAAGTTGAAGAAAAGAAGCGGATAGAAGCTGAAACAAAAAGAAGGATGTACATTTTATTTGCCGGTATTGCCTTAGCGGTCATCATCATATTGTTTATCTATCGAAACAACCGGCAAAAGCAGAAAGCCTATATTCAGTTGGAAAAACAAAAGGCTGAAACCGATTTACAAAAGGAAAAAGCGGATAAATCATTATTGGAATTAAAAGCCACCCAAACCCAACTCATCCAATCCGAAAAGATGGCATCACTTGGTGAACTTACCGCTGGCATTGCCCACGAAATTCAGAATCCTTTGAATTTTGTAAATAATTTTAGTGAGGTCAACAATGAACTGATTGATGAGATGAATGATGAGTTAATTAAAGGAGATATTGAGACAGCTAAAATTATTTCAGCAGACATAAAGTCAAATCTTGAAAAAATTAACCATCACGGTAAACGCGCCGATGCCATTGTAAAAAATATGCTTCAGCATTCGAGAAATGCAACTGGCCAAAAGGAAACCACCGATCTTAATGCCCTTTGTGATGAATACCTGCGATTGGCTTACCACGGATTGAAGGCTAAAGACAAAACTTTTCAGGCTGAATTTAACTTTGATCCGGACCCCAATCTCCCCCTGGTAGCCATTGTTCCTCAGGAAGTCGGAAGAGTCCTGCTTAACCTCATTAACAACGCTTTTTATGCCGTTAGTGAGCGAATGCGAGTCGTAGATTCTGAGCGAAGCCTCAGGACTGAAGGTCCCGAGAGAAGCCTAGGGTCAGTAAATAATAAATCGATACAGCAGGAATTTCCCGGAGGTTATAAACCCAGGGTGGAAGTAAGCACCCGGTGGAAACCAAAACATGACAAGACAGGACTAACTCATGATTATGTAGAGATTTGTATCAGTGACAATGGCCCGGGAATCCCGGACCATATCAGGGACAAGATTTTCCAGCCTTTCTTTACCACCAAACCCACGGGTGAGGGGACGGGTTTAGGTTTATCTATGGTCTATGATTTGGTCAAAACCATGGGTGGGTCTATTGATGTCCGGTCTAAATCTGGAGAAGGAGCCGAATTTTTAGTGCAGTTGCCGGTATAAAATAATGGGGAAGCCCGGGTATATGCGGGACATGCCGGGTTCCAAATGCAGGTGGATGAGGCATAAAGTACCGTACCGGTAATCACCCGTAAAGTCAAATCAATGAGACATGATTAATTTGCCAAAAAATTGGTGTAAATTTTACGGGGAAATGTAGGGTTCACGTAGCGTAAACCGCCTGCATAATAACAAGAAAAGAAAATAAGTCCTTTCTTTTGGAATCAATTACAATTATCCGGATCCGGTTTGCACCCTTAGGGTTGATTTGTTTATTTAGTTTTTTATACTTCGTTGGTATAGGCCAGCAAGCCACTAAAGTCCAACTTCTTTCTGAGCTGCACGGGACAGAAGGCCGGGCACGGGTAGATATCCTGAATAATTTGAGCAGGTTAACCTGGCAATCCATGCCGGACTCTGCTATTTTTTGGTCCGGTCAGGCATTGATATTGGCAAAAAGCCTGGACTATACACTGGGTAAAGCAGAAGCTTACCGCGCCGGGGGAGTTGCCCGTACTTTTAAAAACCTGCCCATTCCTGAGATTAAACCGTATCTGGATAGTGCTTTGTTATTATTCTACAAACTTTCCAACAGAAAAGGCATAGGTGATACTTACAATAATCTGGGGTTGATGAATAGCCGGGCAGCCCAATTTGAGAAGGCCCTGATGGCATATGATTCAGCGCTTATCATCTTTCGTGAATTAAAATTTTACCGGGGGGAAGCTGCAGTACTTAATTATATCGGAATTGTTTATCAGGATATGGGAAATTTCCATCAGGCCATAGACTTTACGTTAAAAGGCCTGGAACTAAGAAGGAAAACGGACGATTACCCGGGGACAATGATGTCTTACCTCAACTCAGGCAATATGTTTTTTCAGGGTAAACAATATGATCTGGCCATTAAGTATTATAAAGAAACAAATGATTTTGCTAAAGCACATGGACTTGAACCGCCACTTGCTGCAAACGACCAGATCGGCAACAGTTTTTTGAAGCTCCGTCTTTATGATTCTGCCCGCCAATATATATTAAGACCGGGATGGCCAAACCATCAGTTGAAAGCAGAATATTATCTGCAAGCTGGCCATATAGACAGTGCCGCTGTCTATTTTGATCTGAGTTATAATCAGTTTGAAAGTTACCGGGAGGTATCAGTCGCTTATGCCTTGAACGGCAAGGCGAAAATAGCCGAACTCCGGGGAGAGTTCAGTAAAGCCATGGAATTCGCCAGCCGTGCCATCCAAATTGCCAAAGAAGGGAAAATTCAACTGGCAGAGGCTGAAGCAGCAGACATACTTTCCCGTTTGTATGAAAGGAGAGGAGAGTATAAAAAGTCATTGGATTTTTTCAAATTATCGCACGCCATCAATGACTCGATCATCAGCGGTGATTACCAGAATAAACTCGCTTATTTTGAATCCAGGTCGGAGATAGAAAAAGGTCAGGCAGAAATCGAACAACTCACTGCACAAAAATCACTGCAGGAAAATATTGTAAAACAGGAAAAACGATTCCGGAATTTTATCCTGGGGATTTCCATCCTATCCTTGTTGATTGCTTTTTTTATTATCCGCAACATCAATGCTAAACGCCAAAAAATCCAGTCACAAAACCTTCTGATTGCCGACCAGAAAAAACAAGTTGAAAGTTCGCTGGAAGAATTAAAAGCCACTCAATCTCACCTGATCCAGCGAGAAAAAATGGCTTCATTAGGGGAATTGACTGCAGGGATAGCGCATGAAATTCAAAACCCACTGAATTTCGTTAATAATTTTTCGGAAATAAATAAAGAATTGTTAGAAGAGTTAAAGGGCGAAAGGTCAAAGGTCAAGGGTGAAAGAAATGAGGAATTAGAGTCAGTGATGTTAAATGATATTACTGAAAATGAAACTAAAATAAATCACCACGGCAAACGGGCGGATGCGATTGTCAAAGGGATGCTTCAACACAGTCAAAAATCCATTGGGTTAAAGGAGCCCACGGATATCAATGTACTCGCTGAGGAATACTTTAGATTAGCTTATCATGCTGTAAAGGCAAAAACCCCATCGTTTAGCTGTGAGTTTATAGCGAATTTAGAACCAAATCTGCCTTTAATCATTATTATTCCTCAGGATATTGGAAGGGTATTATTGAATTTGTATAATAATGCGTTTTGGGCATTGGCGGAGAAGAGTTTTCGTTTTAGTGGACGAAACCTGGTAGGTTTAGGAACAATTAATCCTGTGAGAAACCTGCCAGGTTTGTCCGATACCTACACCGCAATCGTCACCCTCACCAGCAAAAACCTGGGTAACTCCATCGAAATCCGCATCCACGACAACGGGCCAGGTATCCCTTCAAACATCATCGATAAAATTTTCCAACCATTCTTCACCACCAAACCCACGGGTCAGGGTACAGGATTGGGATTGTCCCTGAGTTATGATATCATCAAAGCCCACGGCGGTAGTATTACAGTTAATAGTTATGAAGGGCCCCAAGGTGATCAATTGAAGGTAAATTCTACCGTAAAGACCGGCACGGAATTTACCATTGAATTACCAATACAATGAGGTAAATTTTATAGTTAATAGAGATGCAATTTCAAAAAAATGACATACTCAAACTGGTTATTCGTCAGGCTATTTTTGTATTAATACTATGCCACCTTTTCTCATGCAATCTAAATAAACAAGGACCCTCTTTTAGTACTCAACAAAAAATAATCCGGCCCCCTGTTGTCATTGCAGTCAATGCCCCAAGGATCATTCTCCTGGATACCCTTCCGCACCCGCTCTCTATTGCCCTTCCGGCGAAAAACGGAAGTTCTTATGCAACTAAGCTGAATGGAGTAAAAACTACCATACATCCTCCTGAAACAAAGCCAACGTATTTTTCAGTACTGATGCAGCAGTTTAGTGATGAACATGGACTTCCCTTAAGTACAGTGCAAGTCAGTTGCCTGGATAAAAACGGAAACCTCTGGTTCGGAACAAATGGAGGAGCGACCCGTTATGACGGTAATTCTTTCACCAACTTTACCGTTACCGAAGGACTGATAAATAACGGAATCATCAATATATTCGAAGATAAAGAAGGTAACCTTTGGTTTGGGACCTTAACAGGGGTTAGTCATTACAACGGAAAGTCTATTACAAGTTTTACCACTGCCCAGGGACTTCCGAATAACCTGGTACGGTCTATTGCAGAAGATGATCAGGGGAATATCTGGTTTGGTACGTTGAAGGGGATCAGCAAATACCATGGCAATTCTTTTACAAACTACAATACAGAGCAGGGACTAGTAAATATAGAAGTAAACGGCCTTCTCAAGGATAAAAATGGGAATCTCTGGATTGGCACATCCGGTGGGTTATCGCGGTATGATACCCGACTACAATTAAAAGACAGCTTGAATGGAAGTGACACTGTCGGGCAGAGCAATCAATTTATTAATTATACGACGAAGGATGGATTAATCAATAACCATATAACATCCATCCTGGAGGATAAACACGGCAACATTTGGTTTGGCACAGCAGATGGTGTATCCAGCTTAAACCCTGATGGCTTATTTCAAACCATTACCCTTCCTTTTAAGTTGGAAAACAAATTTATACTGAGCATGTTTGAAGATAACAGCGGGTTTATCTGGTTTGGCACCATGGAAGGAGCATTCAGATGGAGTGGAGACGGTACCATTATAAACTTTAATGAAAACAATGGATTGGCAAATGATAAAGTAAATAGTATCCTTGCCGATAAATCAGGAGCTCTTTGGTTCTGCACCGATGCCGGTATTTCATACTTTGATCAGGATGGTAAATTCTTCAGGAGTTATAGTACTAAACAGGGATTATCTCATAATTCGATTACAGGTATTTGTGAAGATAAATCAGGAAATCTTTGGTGTGCCACTTACGGAGGAGGAGTTTCCAGCCTGAGCAGGGATGGCAAGGAATTTACGAACTATACAAAAGCTCAGGGCTTGCCGGATAATGTACTGCGCAGTATAGCAGCGGATAAATCGGATAATCTCTGGTTCGGGACGGAAAATGGATTATGTCAACTGGATCCTTCCAGAAAAACATTAAAGGTTTATTCCAGTCTTCAGGGACTACCCCAAAATGGCATTAAATGCATCTCGGAGGATAAAACAGGCAAACTTTGGGTAGGTACTTCATCAGGCGGAGTTTGGGTGCTGGATCAAATAAATCGCACTGTAACCACTTATACTTCGGATCAGGGATTACCAAATAATGCCGTGCGTAGTATTACAGAAGATAAAAAGGGTAATCTTTGGTTCACCACAATAGGGGGCGGCGTTTCCCGTTTAGATCGGGATCGAAAATTTTTCACGAATTATTCCACAGATCAGGGCCTGCCAAATAATGGCTCGTGGGTTATACTGGAAGATACCCATGGCAATCTTTGGTTTGGAACTGAAATGGGTATTTCCCGTTTTGATGGTTCATCTTTTGCAAATTATTCTATGTCTGACGGAATGTCTAGTAATGTCATAGAGGATATGGTGATTGATAATAAAGGTGTAATATGGGTGGGAACGGACAAGGGTCTTAATGCCCTTACCGGGTTTGTTCAAAATACTCCATTGCCCAACACCTCCCTCGGAAGTATAAAACCATCAAACCAACTTTCTAATATCGAACTTAAAACGAGTGGGTTTAAGCCTGTTTTTGATATTTATTACACCCAAACCGGTTACGACATAAAAGATATAACCGTCAATTCCATGTTGGTATCACGGGAAGGAATGATTTGGGCTGGTACCGGCGGATTTCTCGGAGATTATTTGATAAATTTTGATTTTAGAAATATAGCGAAGCGCTCTGTCGGTCCTTTTGTTTCTTTACAAAGCTTAAAAATAAACAATGAATTTGTCAGCTGGTATATGCTTGAGAATGCTGGTAGATCTAAAGGGCATCTGGATGACCCGGGGACATCGGAACAGAAGATAGTTGATCTTATGGTAGCTCCTTTCATCACGGAAGAAGGAATTATCTCTGGAAAAATATGGAGTGAGGATGAACGTGCAGAGATGTGGAATAAATTCAACGATATACGATTTGACAGCATCGCTCGTTTTAATCCCTTACCTGTTAACCTCGTTCTGCCTTACCGGCATAACCAGGTGACCTTTAATTTCCTTGCCATTGAACCTGCAAAACCTTCTCTGGTAAAATACCAATACCAGTTGGAGGGTTATGATAAGGAATGGAACCCGGTAACTGATCAGACTAACGCTTCATTTGGCAACATACACGAAGGTAAGTATACTTTCAAATTGAAAGCTCAAAGCCCGGATGGAATCTGGAGCGAACCCTTGCTTTATTCTTTTAAAGTACTCCCTCCATGGTATCGCAGCTGGTGGGCTTATACCTTATATGGATTGATTTTTACAGTGTCACTAGTGAGTTTTATTAAATGGAGGTTAAGAAGATTAAGTATCGAAAAAATTATTCTGGAGGAAAAAGTTGCTTTACGTACAAGTGAATTGAAAGAAGAAAAAGAAAAAGTGGAAAGCACCCTGATGGAATTAAAAACCACCCAATCCCAACTGATCCAATCCGAAAAAATGGCTTCACTGGGCGAATTGACGGCAGGGATTGCGCATGAAATACAAAACCCACTGAATTTTGTCAATAATTTTTCTGAAATAAATAAAGAATTGTTAGAAGAGTTAAAGGGTCAAAGGTTAAAGGTCAAGGGTGAAAGAAATGAGGAATTAGAGTCAGAGATGTTAAATGATATTACTGAAAATGAAACTAAAATAAATCAGCACGGCAAACGGGCCGATGCCATTGTCAAAGGTATGCTGCAACACAGTCAAAAAAGCTCAGGAACGAAACAGCTTACCGATATCAATGCTTTGGCAGAAGAATACTATAAATTAGCTTACCACTCCTATATCTCCAAAGAAAAATTATCGACAGAAATTAAATTGATTACTGACCTGGATGCCAGCCTTCCATTGGTGAATGTGATACCGCAAGATTTAGGCCGGGTGTTGTTGAATTTGTATAATAACGCATTATGGTTCTCCTCCGAAGCTTTGGCGAAAGAGGGGTTCTCCTCCGAAGCTTTAGCGAAGGAGGGATTCTCCTCCGAAGCATTAGCGAAAGAGGGGTTCTCCTCCGAAGCTTTAGCGAAGGAGGGGTCGGACGGACAAAACCTGCCAGGTTTGACCGGGAATACTAATAGAAACCTGGCAGGTTTGAACCCAAACTATATTCCCACCATTATCCTCACTACTTTAAAACTGGGAAACAAAATGGAAATCCGCATACACGACAACGGCCCCGGCATCCCCCCCAACATCATCGACAAAATCTTTCAACCTTTTTTTACCACTAAACCTAGCGGTCAGGGAACCGGATTGGGTTTATCTCTGGCTTACGACATCGTGACCAAAGGACATCATGGGACGCTGAAAGTTTCTTCACAAGCAGACCAGGGAACTGAATTTACTATTCAATTGCCAATATGAGAAAAGCAGACTCATAGTAATATACTGGGAAGGGTGACTCCAATTTATCCAATCACTTGTCCAAATCCTCCTTCTCCTATTCATCCCTTCATTGTAACTTCATATCATGAATAGACGCGACCTTATTAAAAATCTATCTGTAGCGCCACTGGCTGGTCTTGTTTCCACTCCTGAAAACTCCTGGGCAAATGAAAATAGTGCCCCTGGTGATTCCATCTATGCCACCATCGGAGTAGAACCCATCATCAATTGCAGGGGTACCTTCACCATCATCGGTGGTTCTATGGAATTGCCCGAAGTGGGCAAAGCTATGGAAGCCGCATCTGGTTATTTTGTCCAGTATGATGAACTAGCCATGGGCGTAGGAAAAAAACTGGCGGAATTGACGAGGTCAGAATGGGGTATTGTCACTTCCGGTTGCGCCGCTGCCATGAAACATTTTACAGCCGCCTGCCTCACCGGTGGCAATCCGGAAAAATTATTGAGGATTCCCGATCTCACCGGCTTTGCGAAAACAGAAGTCATCATCCCACGC
>Ga0138256_10001440_pt1 | contig 25618 bp, 17 predicted proteins | sample KNB2016incub_MG_FD_105486 | JGI IMG/M metagenome (GOLD analysis project Ga0138256, IMG submission 105486) | Active sludge microbial communities from wastewater in Klosterneuburg, Austria - KNB2014incub_MG | ecosystem: Engineered > WWTP > Activated sludge > Unclassified | place: Austria...
GGTTTAGATTATCTGCAAAAGGAATGTCCGAAAAATTATTTTGATGTAGGAATTGCTGAGGAACACGGAATTACATTTGCAGCGGGAATGGCGACTCAAGGAATAGTTCCTGTTGTTGCGATTTACTCCACATTTTTGCAAAGAGGATTTGACCAAATTATTCATGATATAGCATTGCAAAAACTTCACGTTGTATTTGTAATGGATAGAGCAGGATTAGTTGGTGCTGATGGTCCAACTCATCACGGTGTATTTGATCTTGCTTATCTAAGAATGATTCCAGGTATGGTTGTTATGGCTCCAAAGGATGAAGCAGAACTTAGAGATATGCTTTATACTTGTGTTGAACATAAAGATGGTCCAATTGCATTAAGATATCCACGAGGCAATGCACTGGGTGTAGAATTGAAAGATGGATTTAGGAAATTAGAAATCGGAAAAGCGGAAAAACTTATTGATGGTGATGATGTTGTTTTGTTAGCTCTGGGTTCAATGGTTGATTATTCTTTAAAGGCTTCAATCAAACTTAAAGAGCAGGGAATAAGTTGTGAAGTAGTTAATATGCGATTTGCAAAACCACTTGATACAGAAATGCTGGATATTGTTGCAGGTAAATTCCAGAAAATTGTTACACTTGAAGAAAATAATTTACCAGGTGGTTTTGGAAGTGCAATTGCTGAATATTTTATATCAAAGAATTTTAAAAATGATTTGAAGTTTATTGGATTACCTGATGGATTTGTGGATCATGGAACACAAGAAGAATTGCACCACATATTAGGAATTGATCCGGATGGGATTGCAGATACCGTAAAACAATATACTCAGCTCAATCAAAAGCATGAGGTTTCATTATAATGGATAAAGTAAAAATTGGTGTTATTGGTCTTGGTGGTGTAGCACAATTAGTACATCTTCCTAATCTTTCAAAATTATCAAATGTGGATTTGTGTGCTGTAGCTGAAGTAAATAAAAACAGACTTCAGACAATTGCTGATAAGTTTAATGTAAAAAACCGATATGCTAGTTATAAAGATCTTCTTGAAAAATGTGATGTTGAAGCTGTTGTTATTGCAACACCAACAGGTACACATACAGAAATTGCAATTGAATGTTTAAACGCTGGTAAAGATGTTTTAGTTGAAAAACCATTAGCAAAAACCTCAGCCGAAGCAAAAAAAATTGCTGATGTTGCAAAAAAAAATAAACGCAAATTAATGGTTGGAATGAATTTGCGCTACAGACCTGACACAATGTTGTTAAGAAGTTTTATTAATTCAAAAGAGATTGGTGAACCTTTTTATGTTAAATGCGGCTGGATAAGAAAACAAAGCAGTAGTGAAAAGTGGTTTACGAAGAAAGAAGAATCTGGTGGTGGTGTTATTATTGATTTAGGAATTCATATCCTAGATCTAGCAATGTGGCTACTTGATTACCCCGAAATTGCATCTGTTGCAACACAAAATTTTTATCATAACACAAAAAATGTTGAAGACACTTCTATCAATTGTATAAAATGTAAGGATTCAGCTGTTATAAATATGGAAGTAAGCTGGTCTTTGCCAGTTGAAAAGGATCATTTTTTTCTTGATGTATATGGATCCAAGGGCAGTTTTTCGCTTAATCCTTTCACTTTGTACAAGAAGGTTGAAAATGATTACATTAATTTAACACCAGCACAGATAGATTCGCCTCAAGTTTTATTTAAAAAATCATATCTTAACGAATTAAAAAGTTTTATAGGTGCTATAAAAGGTTTAAACCCAGTTTTTTCTTCAGGTGAGGAAGCTATTCAGAGAATGAAGATAATTGAAGCAATGTATGAATCTGCAGATAAAAAATATGAAATTAAAATTTAATAGATATGAAAAAAATATTATTAGTTGATGATGAAAAAGATATCGTAGAATTTCTTAAGTACAATCTTGAATTAGAGAATTTTGAAGTAATAGTTGGATCAAATGGTGAAGAAGCATTATTAAAATTGAATGAGAATCCAGACTTAATAATTCTTGATATAATGATGCCGAAGCTGGATGGATTTGAAACTTGTAAACAAATTCGTGAACAGAAAAAATTTGAAAACACTCCCGTAATTTTCCTTACAGCAAAATCCGGTGAATCAAATGAAATAAAGGGGCTAGAGCTAGGTGCAAGTGATTATATTCAAAAACCAATCTCACCGAAAAAATTAATTGCCCGTGTAAAATTAAACCTTCGCAAATCAGAAGCTTTATCAAATGGCAAATCTGAACCTGTACAAATTAGTTATGGACCCATCGAAATCAACAGAGAAAAATATGAAATTTTTGTTGATGGAGAGAAAAAAGTTTTTCCGAGAAAAGAATTTGAAGTTCTTTACTTTTTGGTAAACAATCCTGGAAAAGTTTTTGGAAGGGAAACTTTGTTAAAAGAGATCTGGGGTTCAGATGTTTTTGTGGTTGATAGAACTGTTGATGTTCACGTTAGAAAAATTCGTGAAAAATTAGGTAAATATTCTGAAATTATTGAGACAGTTAAAGGCGTAGGATACAGAGTAAAAAGTGTGGAATGAAATTAAATCCAATATTACTTCTGCTCTTGTTTACTTTAGAGAATTTATCCTTTTTCTAATACTTGTTGTTTTAACAATATTTTTACTTGTCGATAACACTTCGTTAAGCATTCCACTAATTTTTCTTTTACTAGTTGTTGGGATTATTATCCTTAATCTTATTGGTAGAAGAAGAATTAAAGAGATTAATGAGATAAAAGAAATTATCTCTTCAATTAGACAAAACAAGTTTGAATCATCTACTGAAATATTTTTATCGAAATACCTTGATAAACTTGAAAATGAAATCAAACAAATGTTTGAAAAAACAAAAAGTGATATTGAGTATCTTGAACGATTACAAAAGATGCGAAGCCAATTTTTGGCGAATGTATCGCACGAATTACGTACGCCAATTTTTGCTATACAAGGTTATATAGAAACACTTTTAAATGGTGCGCTTAATGATCCAAAGGTTAACAAGCATTTTTTGGAGAAAGCTGAACACCATACTGTTAATTTAAGTAATCTATTAAACGATTTGATTGATATCTCTATGATTGAATCTGGCGAAATGAGAATGAGTTATAGATACTTTGATATTAGTGATTTTATTAAAAATATTGTTAATGAATTTTCATTAATCGCAGAAGAAAAAAATATTCAAATTATATTTAATCCGCCAAACACAGGTTTGCAAGTTTTTGGTGATAAAGAAAGATTACGTCAAGTATTCGTTAACTTAATCCAGAATGCCATAAAGTATACTGATGAAGGAAATGTGGAGATACTCTTAGAAGAAGAAAAGAAGTCTGTTAATATTAATGTTATAGATACTGGAATTGGAATTCCACAAGAGGATATAGATAGAATATTTGAGAGATTTTACAGAGTTGATAAGGCAAGATCTAAAGCTGTTGGTGGAACAGGTTTAGGGTTAGCAATTGTAAAACATATAATTGATGCTCACAGTTCTAAAATCATTGTGGAGAGTGTTTATGGAAAAGGTAGTAGGTTTTCCTTCAAATTGAAGAAATAGTTAGTTTTTTGAAGATTTTAATATGGGTAAAAGTTTGACATAAAACCTTTGTTTTATTAAATTTACACGCTCAAATTAGAAATTATGAGGAAAAAATGATTGCAGTTGTAGATATTTTAGGACAACAGTTTAAAGTATCAGAAAATACAAAGTACTATGTACCTCGTTTAACTCAAGAACCGGATTCAGAGATTACATTTGATCAGGTTTTATTGTTAAGTGATGGTAAAGAAACTAAAGTCGGGAGTCCAGTTATTAAAGGTGCAAAGGTAACTGCAAAAGTTATCTCTCACTTAAAAGATGATAAAGTTTTGGTCTTCAAAAAGAAGAGAAGAAAAGGTTATCAGAAGATGAACGGACACAGACAACATTTAACAAGAATTGAAGTTACCAAGATAGGATAAAAGGAGATTTACAATGGCACATAAAAAAGGTCAAGGATCATCACGTAACGGAAGAGATAGTAATGCTCAACGTCTTGGTGTAAAAAGATTTGGTGGAGAAAATGTACTTGCAGGTAACATTATAGTTAGACAAAGAGGAACAAAATTTCATCCAGGTGTAAATGTTAAAAAAGGGAGCGATGATACATTATTTGCAGTTGCTGATGGAATTATAAAATTTGAAACCAAACGCGGTGATAGACAATTTGTTAATGTTTATCCTGTTAATTAGTTATAAATACTTTTTTAATAAAAAACCCGATTCATTTGAATCGGGTTTTTTGTTTTAATCCAATTTATTTTTTCAAGATTATTTCAGAACTGTCATCTTTTTCATATCACTAAAATTACCAGCGGATAATTTGTAAAAATAAATTCCACTCGAAAGTTGTGTAGCGTCAAATTCTATTTTATGATAACCAGCAACTCTATCTTCATTTACTAAAGTGGATATTTCGGTACCTAAAAGATCATATATCTTTAGAGTAACAAATGAGTTTTGCGGAACATAAAAACTTATTCTTGTAGTTGGATTAAAGGGGTTAGGATAATTTTGATCTAGAATGAATTTATCTGGCACATCAAGATTTACGATTGCAACCTGCGAATATTCATAAGACCCGTCAAAATCTATTTGCTTTAATCTATAATAATTAATACCTGCTCTTGCAGTTTTATCTAAATAAGTATAAACATTTCTGTTTGTTGTAGTGCCATTACCACCAACAAAAAAGATTTCTGAATAGTTTGTACCATCTAAACTGCGTTCTATAGCAAAACCAGCATTGTTAGTTTCTGTGGCAGTAAACCAATTTAGTTTAATACCGTTTTCAACAATAACAGCAGAGAATGAAATTAATTCTACAGGAACTACTGTTGGAACAAATCTATAAATTTTACCATTAAACGAAATAAGATACAACTCTTTATTTTCATCCTGCCCAAAAGAAGGAATTGATCCTGGAGCGGTTGTTATCTGTGTACTTGTTGCTGGATTAACACCATCATAATCAATAGCCCAAACTCGTGCACTAACATAATCACCAACAATGTACTTACCGGTTAATTCAGGTACATTTTGGCCACGATAAACATATCCTCCGGTTATAGAAAAACCCAGCGAATGAGAATATTCCCATATAGGTGATTCATAAACACCATTACATCCGCTAGTGTTGTACGTGTGATTACCTTCATAACATCTCCAGCCATAATTTCCACCATTCTCGATTATATCAACTTCTTCCCAATTACCTTGTCCAACATCTGAAGCCCACAACCAACCGGTGGTAAAATCAAAACTAAATCTCCAGGGATTTCTTAAACCCCATGCGTAAATTTCCTTTTTAATGTTTACGTTGGTGCTATCAATAAATGGGTTTGTAGTTGGAATACCATAATTAAGTGGTGGCTGTGGATTATCAACATCAATTCGTAAAATTTTTCCAAGAAAAGTTGTAATATTTTGCCCATTATTCTGTGGATCACCACCAGAACCGCCATCTCCAGAAGCCATATACAAATAACCATCAGGCCCAAATGCAACACAGCCGCCGTTATGGTTTGAGTATGGTTGATTGTATTCCAATAAAATTTGCTCAGTATTTTTGTCTGCGGAATCAGGATTTGAAGCAGAAACCTGGAATCTTGAAATTACAGTTCTTAATGGGCTGGCAGCAGTGTAGTTAACATAAAAGTATCCATTAATTTCATAATTGGGGTGAAAAGCCAATCCCAGTAATCCAGTTTCTCCACCAGAGGATACACGATCTGTAATATCTAAAAATATTTTAGTAGATGTTGCGTTCTGCTCATTAGGGAAAACTTTAATTATTCCATCCTGTTCAATAACAAATATTCGATTTGTTCCATCTCCAGAATTCTGTAAGTCAAGTGCACTATTAAATGTCAGATTCGGAAAAGCTACTTCAAAATTATATTGTGCAGAAATCGTAGAGTGAATAAGTATCAGAAATAATATTACATGTTTCAATTTGTTGATCATTTTTTTGCCTTCTTTTTGTTTGTTGATTTTTTTGATTTAAGCTTTTTCTCTCCTGTTTTAACTGTTTTAGATTTAGTTGTTTTCTTTTTTTGTGATGATTTTTTTACTAATGCTTTCTTTTTTGGTTTAGCTTTACTTGCAACTTTTTTTGTTGTCTTTATTTTTGTTGATTGTTTTTTAATATCAGTTTTTACTTTAGAAAATGAAATTAAATTTTCAACTCTGTATTCACTTTTTGATATTTGCTCAAGAATTTTTACAAAAGAATTATAACTATTTTTTAGTGATTCTGTAAACGATTTCTTTGTTATCTTTTCATTATCAGATTTAAATTCAAATACTGAGTTTAACAATAACCACTTAGCTAGTAATTCAATTCTCTCCTTGTTAAAATATTTAACATTTTCATATTCATTAACCTGAATAAATAATACTGCTAATTCATTTTCAAACAATTTTGCAAAAAATTGATTTGAATTATTTAGAATAGGTAAATTAGAAGTAAATAAAACTTTACTTAACTCAAAACTCTCGCCAGGATCTTTAATTCTTAAATAGCTATAAATTTCAAAAAATGGTTTCCAAAGAATAAGTTCTTCAAAAACTTTGTGATTTCCATTTTTGATTACGCTTAAATTTAATATTCTGAAAAGAATTTTATTTAACAATAGAAAAGCCAATCTCATTTTTCTATCAGTGTCATTCTCGTCGTACAAAATTGAGGTTAAATCTTTTATCCATTTAGGTGATCGAGCAGAAGATGATATTTCCTTTACCAAATTATTAATATTATTTACATTTGATACATCATTCTGTATTGAGTTAAGCAAAGATTCTTTGGTTATAGGTTTTAAACTGAAAACTTGTTCAAGTGTTTTTATAATTCTTAACAACTCATCATCAAATTTTGGAATCTCAACTTCACCATTATTCTTGTAGTCCATTGCAAGAAGTAGTTTGCTGAATTTTATCGAAGTACAGAAATGAATTAGTGAATTATGTAACGGGGCAAGGTTCATTTCGCCAATTGCTCTTTGTATTGATTCAACACCGCGACCATTTAATTGTTCATAAAGAATTTTATATCTGCCATCTATATCATAAACTTCCTTAAATTCTAATAATACTTTTCTCTGGTATCCAACTAAGTGAAAAGCAAATCCTCCTGAACTTATTTCAGTTCCAGAAACAATGTACTCTAATTGTTTTATATAGTCTTTAAAAATGTAATAATGCCCATAAGATGAATTGATATTTAATGCTTTATCAATTGAGGTAGTATTGGTTCTCCCTTCTTCTCCATAAGATTTTTCACAGGAGTAATTAATTTTACCAATAGCTTCACTATAAGAGTTATTATAGATTACTAAAGCAACTTCATTCCCACTTCGATTTGTAAATACGAAAACATTTTCATTGCAATTTCCGGTTGGATCAATAAAATCATATAATTCAAAATCTGTAACCTGACTGAATAAATATCGTTTTTGTGTAAGAGGAAAAATTTCTTTTTCATGTAACCAAACAAGATGTTCATCAATAAACTCTGTATAGTAGGAACGTTTGTATTCCATTCCATATTTCTCAGAAAAACCTTCGAGCTGCCCATGTGCAAACATTGGTAAGCCAGGTAAAGTTATAAGCATTGTCGCAACACCAAAATATTTATCACCTTTACCAAATTGATTTATTGCAGTTTCTTCATCAGGATTGCCCATAAAGTTTACATAGCGTTTTAAAATTTCCGGATTAAAAGCTAAAGTATTTTTTATAAGTAATTTATACTTCTCATTTTCCTCTTTCATAAACATATGCATAAAAGCGCTGTTGTAAACTCTGTGCATACCAAGTGTACGAACAAAATAACCTTCCATTAACCAGAAAGCTTCTGCAAGTAAAAGTGTACTTGGCATTTCTGCATTAATCCGATCAACCACTTCTCTCCAGAATTCATTGGGAATAATTGCATCAAATTGTGAACGTGTCATTGCATAATCAGAACGCGAAGGAATTGCTCCACCAGAACCTGGAATCGGAAACCACAATCTTTGAAAATGTTTTTTTGCAAGTGTCATCGCTGCATCAAACCTGATAATAGGAGTTTTACGGGCAACGTGCATTATAGTTTGAATCAATGATTCACGTACTTCTGCATTCATTAAATCAAGTTGTGCCGTATCATTCCACGGCATATTTGTTCCATCATTTCCGTGATAAATGTAAGAACGCTCACCAGTAAATTTATCCAACCTTTCAAATACAACAGCAGCATCAGTCTTTTGATAATATTGATCTTCAATTCTAACTTCAACACGATCATCATCGGAAAGATTTGGTCCAGTATATTTATAATTTGGGTAAGGTGGATTTTTTGATTGAATAAAATATTCTGGTTTTTCTGTAACCCACTTAGAGTAAATTCCCGTATGATTTGGAACCATATCGCTTGATAATCTTATTCCACGTTGCCATGAGCGTGCTTTAAGATTTTCAAACGCTGATTCGCCGCCGAGTTCATTTGCAATAACATAATCAAACAAAGAATAAGCAGAAGATGCAGCCTCTGGATTTCCCATCATTTGTTTTATTTTTCTTGATGCTGAACTTCGTTCCCAAATTCCAATTAACCATAACGCTGTAAAATTCCATTTGGCCAAATTATCCAACTCTTCATCGGGAATTTGATCGAGTGTTTTTATTTCTCTTCCATATTTTTGAGAAAGCTGGAACATCCAGACAAATGCATTCTTTGCAATCATTACAACTCGCGGCATCCAATCAAGATCATCTGTAAATCGCTTTACTTCAAGCTGGTAATACTCATATTCTTCAGGAGAAAGTTTTTTCCCTTCAGCCATTTTTGCTTTCAATGCAGCAAAATATTGTTGATCAAATTCGTAAGAGGGAACAGGTGGTGTTCCTTTTTCACCACCTCCATGCTGTACAAACAGTTTATAATCTTCTTGGATTAGATCCTTACCAGTTAGAATTTTGGTTAATATTGTTTCATCAATAAAATCGATCCAGTATGCTCTTATAAAATCTAATTGTTCTTCAATGTTATATGGGCTTTGTATAATTGGCTTACGTAAAAAAGATATTAAATTAAATCCACCAATCTTTGGCTCATTTTCAAAAAATATTTCTGTGTGTTCAATTATCTCTTTGTACTTAGTTTCTTTTGCAAGTTTTTCATCATTGTATAGTTCTTTAAGTTGATGTGTTGCAGGATTTATATTCTCAAGATTTAATATTATAAGTTCTTCAAGAATTATCTCACGGTTATCTTTATTTCCAGTTTTACCAGTTAGATAATCAATTGCTTTAATTTTGTTCTGATAAACAGGAAGTGGCGGAAATTCTTCAACAAACTTTAACAATGTTTTATCAAGCTCAGCCTCAGTTAAGCTATTCTTTAAGTAATCTATATTGTTTTTAAAGACTCCAACATTATTATTTTCTTCATACTTTCTGATAAGAAGATGAAAGATTTCGTGAAGCAAACCAAGAGCATTTATTTGTCCGGCTGTAACCTGTAATTCAAATTTTCCCTCATCTCTTCTTACAGAATTTATTTTTTCTGATATTAATCTTGCTTTAGGAAAATCAGAAATAATAAGATTGCCTTTTACCGCAAATAAATTTTCTTCAAGTGCGTATTTAATCCTTGATTCTTTTGCAACGTGGAAGTAATAAGTAATCATAATGTTTTGTAGTGATTAATTTTTAGAACAGAATTACAATGATTTGAAATGAAATATAATAAAATATAGTTAAATGAATTCGATTTTATTTATTGAAATTATTGAATGTTTTCAGTAGCTCTATTTAGTTTTTGAAGTATATATATTAATACTCAACACATCACCTATGCAGTAGTTTATAAAGTTTTAATATGATATAATCTTATATATTAAACGGCTTCAGATAGGTGTTTGGCAGCAGTAACAAGGATTAAAAAAAGATAAGACAGATATGCAATTGCTTTTAGAAGAAAGGTAATGATCGGTCATAATGCGTAATAAATGCTTTCAACTCGGGAAAACAACTCGTTTTTTTTAACATAGAGTTAAATAACATCAAAAAATCAAATTATATTGCCTAGTGAATTTGGCACTATATTAGAGTATAAAATCTATATTAATTATTAAAATCTAAAATTATGATGAATTTATAAAGTTTCTATCTACAAATACGATTTTAACATTTCTTTTAAATAATTCTATAAATAACAATAAGAAGGAAAAAACATGCTAAACAATTACAGACATTTCCTCATCGCTGCTATAGCACTATCATTTGCTTTTTTAAGCTCTGTACAGGCTCAGTTGCTTAATAAAACAAAATACCCTGTTCAAAATGTACTTAGTAAAATAAACATATTGGAAAACCTTCCGGCCAATACATTCAGTACTTCCCAGAAAATTATTCGTAGCACACGTGGTATTAATGCAATTTTTGAAGAAGATTTTGATGGTATACCAGGCCCAACAGTCGGTGGTCCAGGTACCTATGTATTTCCTTCCGGCTGGGTTTTAGCAAATGTGGATGGGCTTATTCCAGCTGCAGCGATCTCTTATGTGAATGAAGCTTGGGAACGCAGAGAAGATTTTAATTTTAATGTTGCTGATAGTGCTGCTTTTAGTACCTCTTGGTATGTCCCAATGGGACAAGCTGATGATTGGATGATTACACCAGCAATTAATATTGGTGGTGGATCTATTCTTAAATGGAATGCAGTAGCTTATGACCCATTGTATCCAGATGGATATGAAGTAAGAATTTCAACCACAACACAGGATGTTGCGGGTTGTTTAGCAAATCCTGTTTTGTTTTCTATTTCTTCAGAAAATAGTGCATGGACTGAAAGATCCGTGGATCTTGCTGCTGCAGGATATAATAACCAGACCGTTTACATTGCTTTTAGAAATCATTCTACAGATATGTTCTTGTTAATAATTGATGATATTCTTGTTGAAGATAATATACAGTATGATGCACAACTTACTTCAGTTTTACAGCCATCAGAATATACTATGATTCCAACCTGGCAGAATTATCCTCTAACGTTAGGTGGTTCAATAAAAAACAATGGTGCAAGTAATATTACTAATGCTATTTTAACAGCTAAAATTTACCAGAACAGCTTTCTTGTTCATACAGAAGTTAGTTCTCCTGTGGCAACAATAACTTCTGGTTCAACAGAGTCAGTTATAATTAACTCTTATTCACCTGTTGACACTGGAAATATTGAAATTGAATATGTTGTCACAATTAATGAAATTGATCAGAATTCTTCAAATGATAGTGCTATTGTTAGGGGACCATACTTTAACCAAAATGAATTTGCAAGAGATGATAATACGATGGTTGGTACATTAGGTATTGGTGCTGGTAATGGTGGTGAATTGGGACTAAGTTATTATATGAATACGGTTGGTTATATAAGGAATATAAAAGCATATTTTAATTATTGCTATCCAGATCAACCTGTATTTGCTTATGTAAGAGGATTTAACAATGGAATACCATCTGAAATAATTGCTGTAACAGATACATTTTACGCTCCCGATAACGATGCAAGATGGATAACACTTAATATTTCCGGAGGTGAAGCAACTTTGCCTGCAGATACTTTTGTAGTTACTATGAATGAGGTAGATTCAACATTAACTTTAGGTTTAACAACCAATATTTTTACACTCAATACTTGCTGGGTAAATTGGCCAACAAGTCCTTTTGGTGGATGGGCTAATAACGAAGATTTTGGTGCAAGTTTTGCTAAACCATATATGATTAGACCATTGATTTATCAAACATCAATACCTGTTGAACTTGTGTCTTTTAATGCATCATTGAGTAGTCCAATCGTTTCACTAAATTGGAATACGGCCACCGAATTGAATAACAGTGGATTTTCCATTCAAAGAAAAGCTAGTACAGAATGGCAAGATATTGCGTTTATTGAAGGTAATGGAACAACGACCGAGAAAAATTCTTATTCATATATAGATGATATTTCATCAGTTGAGAATAATGGAAAACTCTATTACAGATTAAAACAAATTGATTTTGATGGTTCATATTCTTTCAGCAGTGAAGTGCTAGTTATGCTAAATCCTGCTGAATATAAATTGTCACAGAATTATCCTAATCCATTTAATCCAGTTACAAGAATAAATTTCCAATTACCTTATGATTCTTATGTTACATTAAAGATTTATGATGTAGTTGGTAATGAGGTTGCAACATTGATAAATGAAAATAAAGTTGCAGGAAACTATAACTTTGATTTTAATGCTTCATCATTAGCGAGTGGTGTTTATTTCTATAAACTAAAAGCAAATGATTTTGTTCAAAACAAAAAAATGATTCTTATTAAGTAAGTATTAAATTGTAAGAGTTGTAAAAGATGACATCTTTAAAAGGATGTCATCTTTTTTTTTAATATAATTAGGGATGATAAGCGATACTTGAACCGATCCAGGTTTTGTTTTTGTTAAAATCCACGCCCATCATCTTGCCTTTGCTTGTACGGATAAGATTATTTACAAGTAATGGCTTTTCGTTTTTATCAGGCCACAAAAACATCATACGAATTTCAACTTTTGAAAATCCATCAGGCGTGTCAATCAAAGGTGCATAATCAACTTTTTGCTGTAGAATGTAATTACTTCTGTTTTCTATTGCTTCTAGTTTTTCTTTTGTTACTTCTACATCAACACCAAGTCCTGCAAAAGAGAAAAGTGGTTTTAAAACAAAATCATTTAGATTCTCAGGATACTTTTCAATCTCATTTAAGAAATAACATTCCGGCACATAATTACCTTTTAACATTGGCAAAGAATATTTACTAATCTTAAAAAACCAGTTAGGATGTCCGGCCCATTCTGCATCTATCTCATCTTTAAAATCAAAATCAAAATTCATTTTTTTTCGTTCAAGTTCATCAAAGATAACTCGATTATAAATTCGTTTTATTTCAACATCCTTGCCGTGTTTAGAGTAATAAAGTTTTTTACCAAATTTTTTGATTTTAGAAAGGCATACTGTTGTAATTCCTGTTAACTCTTCAGTTGCAGCAAAATCAATCCTGGTTTTTTGTTTTTCAGGATCAATTTCTAAAAGGATTACATTTTCAGGATCGTGCTTACCAACTATGCATTTAGTAAGTAAGGTTTGATATGATGATTTGTTTAAACCACTAAAATAATTTTGAAATCCCACAGGAATATCAAAATGTTTTTTAATAGCATCAGATAAAAAAACCTGGTAGCCATAAAGAGAAGGAAAAGCTTGAAGCTCAATTAATTTTGGCCAGAAGATTTCTCCATTTTTTGTTATTGCAAAATCAATTTGCAAGAAGGGTGGGTGTTCAAAATCATTTGGTACTTTTAAATGTGCTGGAATTGCTTCTTCAGATCTATTAAGAAAATCTTGCTGATTAAGTTGCATAACTATTTCATCACAAGCTTTTATAATTTCACTTGTTAAATCTTTTGTTAAGAAAAGTGGTGTTTCACAAACACGAAAATCAGTTGGATATTTTAAAACAGAATTTAAATCATCCAAATATTCCTGATATACCTTCTCTGAAAAGTCCGCGTTAAATTTTTTTCTAATTTCAGGAATCATATTAAACCGTAATTGAGATTAAATCGTTGATGGCATTATTTAAAAAGGTTGGAATAACTGTTTTTCTGGTTAATTTAATTTTATCATGGTCTTCAAGTAAACCAATCATTTCAAAATATCTTTCCTCGTTATATCTATCAACAATAAATTTTTTTCTTTCATCCTGTTTAAAATGATAAAGCATACTTTCAGGATCAGCTTCTGGATGGAATTGTGTTCCCACAATTTCATTTGAAATTCTTACGGCTGTTATAGCAGCGTTATTTTTATTTTCTTCTTCTGGAATTTCCCACGAAAGAATTTTTGCACCAAATTCATCAATCTTTTTTTGATTTGGATTAACGACTTGCCAGTGTCTTATATCTGCGGCGTAAAATGGATCTGTAAGACTTTTTAGTATTGGATCAATCTTGCCTTCTTCGGTTTTGGCAAATGGCATAACACCAAATGAATTTATAAATCTTTTATTCACTTCGCCAAACTGAAAATATCTTGCCATCATCTGGAATGAGTGACAAATAAAAAAGATATATTTTTTCTGCTCAGAGTTTTGATTGTGGTTCCAGATTTTATCGAGTAAAGTGAAGTAATCTTTATCCCATTGTTTATCTTCATCTTCAAACGGGCTTCCTGGTCCGCCGGATGAAATAAAAATATCGTAATTCAAATCCGGGATATCACCTTTATATCGAGTTTCGAAAACATCATATTTAAAATCAACATTTGGATTATTCTTACCAGATTCATTTACAATTTCTTTAATACAACGCATTCCTTCATTGCGCTCGTTGTTATAAAGATCAATAGTTGCAACTTTAATTTGTGATTTGTTCATAAAATTATTTTAAATCCAATCCATAATGTGTTTCTTCAATAATATAATCCACAACATTTTTAACATCGTGTGATTGTTCCCAAACAACAAGCTGTCTATCAGCACCGGTTCCCATCTCTAACATTTTGTAGATGTAATTTATTTCTTCCCTTGAACCGAGTTCATCCACAACATCATCAATAAAATCTAATAATTCACCGGCTAAAATTTTAAAATCAACTTCTTCCATTTTCCCAAAGTCTATTAACTTGCCGCTAATACCATATCGGGCAGCGCGCCATTTATTTTCAGCAATTAAAGCTCTACGGTATAATCTAAATCCAAGATTCTGTTTAATTAGTTTATGTAGTTTTGCAACGAGTGCCTGCATTACTGCTGTTAGTGCAATTGTTTCATCAACACGCATTGGAATATCACAAACTCTAAATTCGAGAGTTTTAAATACAGGATGAACACGAATATCCCACCAGATTTTTTTTGCATTATCTATACAGCCCGTTTTCACAAGCAAACTTATATACTTGTCATATTCAGATACGCCGTTAAAGAAATCAGGAATACCCGTTCGAGGAAATCTATCAAACACTTTACTCCTGTAAGATTTGAATCCTGTATTTCGTCCTAACCAAAATGGTGAGTTAGTGGATAAAGCAAAAATATGCGGAAGAAAATATCTTGCAGCATTCATAATGTGTATCGCTACTTCACGATCTTCAACACCAACGTGAACATGTAAACCAAAAATTAGATTTGCACGAGCTACTTGCTGCATATCATCAACAATAACTTTGTATCTTGGATGCTCAGTTATCTTTTGATCTTTCCAATGTGAAAATGGATGTGTGCCTGAAGCAGCAATTTTTAATCCATTTTTCATAGCAAGTTTTGCTAGATCAGTTCTAAGTTTTGTTACCTGCTGTCTTGCATCTTTTACATCGCAACAAATATCCGTGCCTACCTCAACAACTGATTGATGCATTTCTGCTTTAACATTCTCAGCAAGTATCATCTTACCATCTTCAAGAATTTGTTGGATATGAGATTTTAACTCACGAGTTTTTGGATCAACAATTTGAAATTCTTCCTCAACACCAAGTGTAAACAAACCAGCTTCTGCCATAATTACTTTTCTTTCTTATTTCAATGGTTTATTATTTGCAAACGATGTAACAAATGAACCCCAAGTAAGATTATTTTGTTCAGGTTTATGTGCTTTAGCTTTTCTAATTGCCATATTAGCGGCGGCTTCAACTATCCATTCAAAATTTTCCTGACCAACAGAATTCACATCAGCATCCGGAGCAGGATTACAGAAATCAATCGCATAAGGCACTCCATCACGAATTGCAAACTCAACTGTATTAAAATCATATCCTAATGCTTTGTTAAGTGCAAGAACTCCATTGTGAACATCATCCAGCAACTTTTTCTCAAGAGGTTTTGGATTTCTTACATAACGAAATTCATGCGGCTGTCTCGGATCATATTGCATTATATGAACATCCTGTCTATCTAAACAATAACAACGGAAATATTCGGTAAAAACAATTTCTTCCTGTAGCATCATTACAAGCTGTCCGGTTTCATTGTATGCTTTAAAGAACTCATCTATATTATTTAACTTATAAACATTTTTCCATCCACCACCAGCAAATGGTTTAAAGTAAGCAGGGAAGCTGATGTATTCAAAAATTCCTTCCCAATCAAGCGGATAAGCTAGATTACGAAATGATCTTTCATTTGTATCAGCAGGATGTTGATTCGATGGAAGTATTACTGTTTTTGGAACCGCTACTCCAATTTTTGTTGCAAGTGCATTGTTAAAAAATTTGTCATCCGCACTCCACCAAAATGGATTATTAATTACAGCTGTTCCTGAAATTGCTGCATTTTTTAACATTGCACGATAGAAAGGAACATCCTGAGAGATTCTATCAATTAAAACATCATAACCAATTGGTTCGCCTTGAATTATTTTGTTAATGTGAGCAAGTTCTGCAACAATTCCATTTTCTTTTTTGCTGTTAATTCTATCAACAAAAGCTTGAGGAAAAGTATTTTCCTGTCCAAAAAGAATACCGATTTTTTTCATTTTTTAACTTTCTTATTTATTACTCAATTTTGTTTGCGTCATTCTCCCGAATGTTGGAATCTACTTTTTAAGAATATGGATTCCCGTTTTCACGGGAATGACAAATAAATTTTTCTAGTTTAATGAAGTAAATTAAACATCAATCTTGTTTAAATACTCCACAAACATTTCTTTCCACCAATTCCAATCATGACCTGTATTTTTTCTAACATCAAGCCAATGTGGAATTTGTTTCTTATTCAATATATCCGAAAGAATTTTGTTTTCATCCAGACACATATCAGAATCACCAGTACCTAGAATAATTCCCATCTTTTTTATTTTATCCAGTGATTTCTTATCACTTAAGTTTGCAAGATAATCCGGTGGATTGTTGAAGTAACAATTGTCATCATAATATCCATCCAAAAATCTTTTTATGTTTGATGCGCCGCCCATTGAAAATAAATATCCAACTTTATCAGGATTGCGAAATGCAATGTTTGAAGAATGATATCCACCAAAACTACATCCGGCTAAAGCAACTTTATCAAATCCAGTATCCTGAAAAGCAAATTCAATAACATCATTTAGAATTACTTCTTCATAAGCTATTTGAGTTTTTACTCTATCGGCTGGATGAATGCTTTTATTATACCAGCTTTGATTATCTAAACTATCCGGACAATAAATTTTTATTTTACCAGTATCTATTAAGTAAGCTGCTACATTTACCAATCCAAAATCTTTAGCTTGATAATATCTTGCTTTGGATGTAGGAAATACAATTACTGGAAAACCATTTTGTCCAAACGTCAACATTTCAAACTCCCGATCAATAAATTGGGAGTGCCATTTATGATATTCTTCTTTCAAAAAGTCCAACCAAATTAAGTGGGGAATTGATTGATGATTTGTAGTTAGAGTTTCCATCAATCAAACTGTTTGTGAGCAAATATATGAAAAAATGATTTTAGTTCAACACTTGTAAGGCTCTGTGAAGAAAATAAAATATATACAAATATTGCTTGTATAATCAATAGATATTTGAATGTTAAAATCACTATTTTTAGACCTCAATTATGAAATCACAAACTCAGCAAACGCCGCTAATGGCGCAGTATTATAAGGTAAAACAGGCTCATCCTGATACAATTCTATTGTTCAGGGTTGGTGACTTTTTTGAAACTTTTGAGGATGATGCAAAGCTGGCTTCAAAGGTTTTAGGAATTACTCTAACCAAACGTTCGAATGGATATGCTGGTGATACACCACTTGCAGGATTTCCGCATCACGCAATTGATACTTATTTGCCAAAACTTGTTCGTGCAGGATACAGAGTTGCTGTTTGTGAGCAAATGGAAAATCCAAAATTTGCAAAGGGAATTGTTAAGCGCGAAGTTGTAGAAGTCGTAACACCGGGCGTTACTCTTTCTGATAAACTACTCGATCATAAAAAAAATAATTATTTGCTCGCAATCTCGATTTTAGATCAGACTTGCGGATTATCTTTTTGTGATATTTCAACAGGTGAGTTTTATGTTTTTGAAATTCCACTTTCTCAACTTGGTGAACAAATTGAATCGATTAATCCTTCTGAGTTCTTAATTCCAAAACGTGATAAAGAATTTTTAGGTAAACTGATTGAAAGAATTAATCCTTCATTAAGAATTACGAAACTTGAAGATTGGATCTTTAGTTTTGATTTTGCAAATGAACTCCTTAAAAATCATTTTAAAACTGTTACGCTTAAAGGATTTGGAATTGAAAATCTTTCCGCAGGAATTATTGCTGCCGGTGCAGTCCTAAATTATCTAAATGAAACTCAACGAGTTAATCTTTCACATTTAAATAGAATTTCACTTTACAATCCTTCTGATTACATGATTCTTGATCACTCAACAAAGAGGAATCTTGAAATTACTTTTTCGATGAACGATGGCGAACGAGAAGGATCATTGATTTCTATACTTGATAAAACTCAAACTGCAATGGGTGGAAGATTATTAAAAAAATGGATTTCTGCTCCTCTGCGTGATATTGATCCGATAAAGAAGAGACATGATAGCGTTGATGAGTTGTTAAAGAATAAAAAAGTAAGAAAAGATTTAACAGAAAACTTAAATGAGATTGGTGATCTTGAAAGATTGATTTCAAGAATTTGTACTGCGCGCGCAACTCCGAGAGAAGTTGTAGCTGTCAAATCATCATTAAAAAAAATTCCTGTTACAAAAGAATTATTAGAACAGTTAAAAGTATCTACACTTAAAAATATTTCTGAGCAGCTCGATCCATTAGAAAATATTGTTGAAAAAATTGCAACCGCTATAATTGATTCTCCACCGGCAGCTATTAATGAAGGCGGAATAATAAGGAATGGATTTAGTCCTGAACTTGATGAACTGCGCGATATTTCTTTGCACGGAAAAGAATGGATTGCAACATTACAGCAAACTGAGAGAGAAAGAACTGGCATTCCATCTTTAAAGGTAAATTTTAATAATGTATTTGGTTACTACATTGATATAAGTCATACTCATAAAAATAAAATTCCGGATAACTATATTCGCAAACAAACACTTGTAAACAGTGAACGTTATATAACTCCTGAGTTAAAAGTGTACGAAGATAAAATTCTGAATGCACAGGAAAAGATTAACGAACTTGAATCACAATTGTTTAATGAGATTCGTGCGATCGTAGCAAATGAAGCTGAGATAATACAGAAGAATGCAAGATTAATTGCGATGTTAGATTGTCTTAATGGATTTGCACAATGTGCAGAAGATTACAATTATGTAAAGCCAAATGTTGATGAATCAAATAAAATAAATATTGTTCAGGGTCGTCATCCGGTTGTAGAAAGAATTCTTGACCCGGGAAATAAATACACTCCCAATGATTCTTTGCTTGATAATGACGATCAACAAATTATTTTGTTAACCGGACCAAATATGGCTGGTAAATCCGTTTACTTAAGGCAAGTTGGTTTGATTGTACTACTCGCTCAAATTGGTTCATTTGTTCCTGCTAAAGAAGCAAGTATTGGAATTGTTGATAGAATTTTTACCCGTGTTGGTGCTAGTGATAATATTACTGCAGGTGAAAGTACGTTTTTAGTAGAGATGCAGGAAGCAGCAAACATTTTAAATAATGCAACGAATAAAAGCTTAATTTTGTTGGATGAAATAGGAAGAGGTACAAGTACCTTTGATGGAATTTCAATAGCGTGGGCTATAACAGAATATCTTCATGAAAATCCAGATGTTTCTGCAAAGACTTTGTTTGCAACTCATTATCACGAACTAAATGAAATGGCAGAACTTTTTCCAAAGATTAAAAATTATAAAGTGGAAGTTCGTGAGTATGATGATAAAGTTGTGTTTCTGCACAAAGTAAATCCTGGCAGAGCAGATCATAGTTATGGAATTCAAGTAGCACAGATGGCCGGTTTGCCGTTGTTTGTTACAAATCGTGCAAAAGAAGTTTTAGATAATCTTGAAAGCAAAGAACTTACTCCTTATGAGATTAAGAAAGAAAGATTAAAAAAACTTAAATCAGATAATGACAATCAAATTGGATTGTTTGAGTTTAAAGATGATGAACTAAGAACGGCAATTAATAAAATGGAACTTGATAAGATTACACCGATTGAAGCTCTGAATAAATTGAATGAATTAAAAAATAAAATGAAAAAAGAAGACGAACAAAATTAATCCCGGTAGGTTAAATTTGTTTTCAATTAACGTATAAGATATTTCTGTAAAATAAAAGTGGAGTTAAAGTGATAGTTGTTCTTGAAAAAAATATTACTGAGAAACAATTAAATAATATTATAAAACATTTAGAAGATTTTGGATTTGCAATTCACAAATCTGCCGGTGAAGAAAAAGTAATCATTGGCGCAATTGGTGTCCAACCAAATTTTGATACAAGAAAAGTAAAAATACTTGAAGGTGTTGAAGAAGTTTATCGTATAACTGATCCGTTTAAACTTGCAAGCAGAAGTTTTAAAAAAGATGATACAATATTTAAAATTAAAGATGTTGAGATTGGTGGAAATGAAGTTAGTGTAATTGCTGGCCCTTGCTCTGTTGAAAGTGAAGAACAAATAATGATAATTGCAGAGTTGGTTAAGAAAAGTGGAGTTAAGATTTTGCGCGGTGGCGCTTTTAAACCACGAAGTTCTCCATATTCATTCCAAGGATTGGGTGAAGAAGGTTTAAGACTTTTACGAAAAGCCGGTGATACTTTCGGATTGCTTGTTGTAACAGAAGTCCTGGAAAATTCGATGATTGATTTGATTTATAAATACACTGATATTTTTCAAGTTGGTGCCAGAAATATGCAGAATTATTCTTTGCTTAAAGAATTAGGTTCTTCTAAAAAACCTGTAATGTTAAAACGCGGATTATCCGCAACAGTTGAAGACTGGTTAATGTCAGCCGAGTATATTTTATCAAACGGAAATCCTGATGTCTTTTTATGTGAAAGAGGAATAAGAACGTTTGAAACTTATACACGAAATACTTTTGATATTTCTGCGATTCCAGTAGTGCATAAACGCAGCCATTTACCGGTGTTTGCAGATCCATCACATGCTACAGGTTTGCGCGATAAAGTAATTCCGATGGCTCGTGCTGCTGTTGCTGCTGGCGCAGATGGTTTAATGATAGAAGTTCATCACGATCCAGATAAAGCATTATCTGACGGCCCACAAGCTTTGCTTCCAGATCAATTTGAAGAAATGATGACTCAAATCAGAATGATAGCCAAAGTTATAGGAAGAACACTTTAGTAAATGAATTGTTTTTTGAAGTTTCGTTATTCCTGAAAAGTGTTATCTTTGTCCAAATTTATACAGGATTAAATGAGTTTTATAATTATCTATAAAAAAATATTATATCTTCTATTATTAGTTGGTTTATTTTCTCAGATCACGATGCCACAAGAAAATCCTTACAGGAAAACAAATAAAACATTTTATCCTGATGGAACATTAAAGACAGAAGGTGATTATTTATATGATCAACTTGATGGTCATTATAAAGAATATTATCCTAATGGTGCTTTGTGGAAAGATTGGAATTATGAAAATGGAAAAGAGGAAGGCATATCAACCTGGTATTTTCTTGATGGAAAAGTTAGCATAGAATGGAGCTACATTTATGGTAACAAAGAAGGTGTTTCTAAGTGGTATTATGAAACTGGTGAACTCTGGTCAGAGCAAACTTATTCCTTCGGTGTATTGCAAGGAATAACATATACTTTTTATAAAACTGGAGAGAAGCAAGGTGAATGGAATTATGTTGATGGAGTGCTTCAAGGAATTTCTAAAACATTCTACACAAACGGAAATCCTGAAGTTGAAAGAAAATTTGTTGATGGAATACGACACGGCACAACAAAAATTTATCATGATGATGGTTCATTAGCGCTGGAAGCATTTTATATTGATGACAAGTTGCAGGGAGATGTTTTAATTTATGATAAAAGAAAAATTTTAAGAGTTCGTGATACTTATATAAATGATGAACTGGTAAATAGAATAAAACTTGATTATAAAGGGATTGTAGAATCAAAAGAAGAACTGGTAAAAAAGTATTTTGATTCAGGTAGATTGGAATCTGAAGTTCATTATGTTGATGCATTAAAAGATGGATCTGCAAAATCATTTTATGAAAGTGGGTATTTAAAAGAGGAATGGAATTACGCAAAAGACAAAGCTATAGGCAGATCATTTGAATATTATGAAAATGGTGTTCTAAAAATTAGTTCAGATTATGTTGATGGTGTAAAACGTGGCAATGAAAAGATTTATTATGAAAATGGCGTGTTAAAATCTGAAACTATTTATGAAGATTATTTAAAAAATGGAATTTGTTTAACCTATCATCAAAATGGTAATTTAGAAACTGTTGGCAACTACACAAATAATTCTTTAAGTGGTGAGTTTAAAACGTACCATGATAATGGCATTCTAAAATCTGAAGAAAATATTGTTGATGGAGTTACATCCGGTAAAAGAAGTACTTATCACAAAAACGGCGCTTTAGAAAAAATTGAAAACTATATTTATGGTAAGCTAAACGGCTGGGTAAAAACCTATTATGATGATGGTTCGATGATGAAGGAAGAGTTTTTTTCACAAGGCTCATTACAGCGAAGTAAAACTTACGGTAAAGATGGTTTGCTGATTTCCACCTTTGGATATAAATGATCGGAATATTATTTCCGATAATTCTTCTTAATAATTTTCATTCGATTAAAAAATAATTAACACGTGTTCATAAATCAAAAACAGAGGCAGTTATGAATAAAATATTTCAGATTGTTCTTTTTCTCTTGTTTCCATTGCATATAGTGTTTTCTCAATCAGATTCACAGATGTTTTGGAATTCAGTAAATGAGTTACAGATTGTTACTATTGGTACCAGGTATATTGTTCCTCAAGCATACTATACTGTTAAACTTGATGTTAATGGAATGAAGAATTTCTTGTCTGAAGTATCAAAAGAATTTTCTATCGAAAGTGCAACAAAAACAGATTTTATTTATTTACCAGTTCCTGATGGTTCACTTCAGAAGTTTTCAATTTTAGAATCACCAATAATGGAATCTGCACTTGAAAAAAAATATCCAGAAATAAAAACATATGTTGGTAAAGGAATTGATGATCCTTTTGCAACAGTAAGACTTGATTTTACTCCGCTTGGATTTCATGCAATGATTTTATCTCCAGCCGGAGACATTTTTATTGACCCTTATAGTTTAGGCGATGTAGAAAATTATATCTCTTATTATAGAAAAGATTATATAAACGAAAACAAGTCTTTTGAATGTGATTTAATAGCAGAGGAAAATAAACTGCAAGAACTTGAATATTTAAAGCAATCAATTACACTTACTCCAACTGGACCGCAATTAAGAACATATAGATTAGCGGTTGCTTGCACCGGAGAATACGCCGCTGTTTTCGGTGGAACAGTACCAGCCGCTTTAGCTGCTATTGTTACAAGCGTAAATCGTGTTAACGGAGTTTACGAAAAAGAAGTTGCAGTAAGAATGGTATTAGTTGCAAATAATGATACTTTAGTTTTTACAAATGCTTCAACCGATCCATACTCAAATAATGATGGTGGAGCCATGCTGAGCCAAAATATTACAACAGTTAATGCTAGGATTGGAAGTTTATATTATGATATCGGGCATGTATTTAGCACAGGTGGAGGCGGCGTTGCGTATTTAGGATGTGTTTGTGGATTCAGTAAAGCTGGCGGAGTAACTGGTTCACCCTCTCCAATCGGTGATCCATTTGACATTGATTATGTTGCACATGAGATGGGACACCAATTTGGCGGTAATCATTCTTTTAATGGAACTACCGGCGCTTGCAGTGGTGGAAACAGAAATGCTTCAACAGCGTACGAACCAGGAAGTGGATCAACAATAATGGCATATGCTGGAATTTGCTCTCCGCAAGATTTACAATTACACAGTGATGCATACTTTCATACAATTAATTTTGATGAGATAGTTGCATATACAAACTTTGGCAGCGGTAATGGTTGTGCGGTTAATACTAGTACAGGTAACGTTGCACCTAATGTTGATATTACAATGATTGGCAATGGATTTTATATCCCTAAAAGTACACCGTTTATTTTAGTTGGCTCCGGAAGTGACGCTAACGGTGATCCACTTACTTTTTGCTGGGAAGAATTTGATTTAGGGCCTGCTGGTGCTCCAGGATCTCCATCAGGTAATGCCCCAATTTTTCGCAGCTGGAATCCAAGCACATCTCCTTCAAGATATTTTCCGCGACTTCAAAATATATTAAACAATACTACTGTTATTGGAGAACTACTTCCAACTTATACAAGAACTTTAACCTTTAGACTTATAGCACGAGACAATAAATCAGGTGGTGGAGGTGTAAGTTATGAACAACTTCAATTTAATGTTGATGGAAATTCCGGACCATTTTTAGTTACTTCACCAAATACAAATGTTACTTTGCAAGGTGGATCAATACAAACAATAGCATGGAATGTAGCAAATACAAATGCTGCTCCAGTTAATTGTGCAAACGTAAATATTTTACTTTCAACAGATGGCGGACAAACCTTTCCAACAGTATTAATTTCTAACACTGTAAATGATGGGACCGAAGACATAACGATTCCAAATACTCCATCAACAACTGCGAGAATTAAAGTTGAAGCAGCAGGAAATATTTTCTTTGATTTATCTAACGCTAATTTTGTGATTGAAGAAACTGTTCCTGTTGAACTGGTTTCATTTACAGCTAACAGAACTGATAGTGGAATAGAACTGAATTGGAAAACTGCAACTGAGACTAACAACTCTGGTTTTACTATTGAAAGAAGCAGGGATGAAGAAAATTTTGTTCAGGTTGGATTTGTTTCTGGAAAAGGTACAACAACCGAATTATCTAATTACAGTTTTATTGATAACGATATAGAAGTTGGAAAATATTTTTATAGACTTAAACAAACTGATTTTGATGGAACATTTGTTTACCTAAATGTTGTTTCAGTTGAAATTGGATTACCAAAACAATTCCAGTTAAGTCAAAATCATCCAAATCCATTTAATCCAACAACTACAATAAAGTTTCAGTTACCGGTTGATGCCAATGTTAAGATAGAATTGTTTAATTCAATTGGACAAAAAGTTGATGAATTGTTTAATAATGATTTATCTGGCGGTGTTCACGAAGTAACTTTTAGTGCTTCTAACCTGCCTGCCGGTAGGCAAGGCTTATCAAGTGGAATTTATTATTACACAATGAATGCAATTGGTAAAGATGGAAATAATTTTTCATCCACAAAAAAAATGATCTTGATGAAGTAAATTTGTAGCGCACGAATCCTTTCGAGCGATTTTATTTTACTTTTGAGCAGGAAAGGATTCCTGCTTTACATTTTATGGCACGAGCAATCGTGCCTTTTTTATTTATAAGTTTATAGATTTATATTTGTACACAAACAAAACAAAACAAATATGAAAAAACATCCAAAGAAATTTAAAGTA
>Ga0138256_10001441_pt1 | contig 25613 bp, 26 predicted proteins | sample KNB2016incub_MG_FD_105486 | JGI IMG/M metagenome (GOLD analysis project Ga0138256, IMG submission 105486) | Active sludge microbial communities from wastewater in Klosterneuburg, Austria - KNB2014incub_MG | ecosystem: Engineered > WWTP > Activated sludge > Unclassified | place: Austria...
AGTCTAAAGACGGATGGGTATATCGAAAGATCGATGGCACATACACGTGGCTGCTTAGGCTGGCGATGAGATTCAGATGGGCGGTTGTGCTGATCTGCATCTTGACCGTTGCATCGATCGTGCCTTTATATAAGTTCGTCGGCATGGCCTTCCTGCCTGATGAAGATGAGTCGCTGTTTCAGGTCAACGTGCGGGGGCCGCAGGGAACGTCGCTGTCAGCAACCCAGTCAATTCTGGACAGAATCGCCCGCGACATCCGGGCCGAAGTGCCGGGTGTGAAAAATACTCTTGTGCTTGCGGGGTTTGGGCGCGGATCGGGTCCGAACAACGGTTTTGTTAATGTGTCGCTCTTCCCTGTTTCAGAGAGAACGAAGTCGCAGGCCGACCTGATCAACGTGACGCGTCAGATCGCGAAGAAATATTCCTCAAAGGACTATCAGGTTACGGTTTCCGCATCGTCCTCGATCGCGGGAAGTATCGGGCTTGGCCGCGGCGGCTCGGGCGTTGGTATGTATATTTCCGGCCCCGACATGGCAAAACTTACGGAGTATGCCAATGCGATCGTCGAAAAAATGAAGCAGGAACCGATCTATCGTGACCCTGATACTTCGATAGAACTCGGCAACCCTGAGATCAAAGTTTCGATCGACCGCGTCCGAGCCGCCGATCTCGGCGTACGTGCGGGCGATGTGGCACAGGCCTTAAACATTTTATCGGCGGGCCAGATCGTTTCCACTTTCAGCCAGGGATCGGAACAACTGGACGTTGTTGTCCGAGCCGAAGAGGCGTACAGGCGGGACCGTGACAATTTTAAGTTCTTTACTGTCGGTTCAACGAACGGCGGCGTGGTCGATCTGGCACAGGTGGTCAAAATATATGAGGGTACGGCCCCAACCTCGATCAGCCGTTTGAACAGGCAGCGACAAGTAACCGTTTCGGCCGGCCTTCCGCCAAACGCGTCAGAATCGGACGCCGTGGCAAAAATGCAGAAGTTTGCCGAAGATCTCCAAATGCCGGCCGAGTATCTGACGGGCGTGACCGGGCAATCAAAGGAGCTTCAAAAAGCCTATGAGTCTTTTTTGTATGCGTTTCTACTGTCGTTCGTGTTCATGTATCTGATCTTGGCGGCCCAGTTCGAATCATTTATTCACCCGGTGACGATTCTGCTCACGCTGCCGCTGGCGGTGCCTTTTGCCCTTCTTTCGACCGCGATGGCGGGGCAGACGCTGAATATTTTTTCGGCCCTCGGGATATTGCTTCTCTTCGGTATCGTGAAAAAGAACGCCATTCTGCAGATCGATCATACGAATACGCTTCGGGCTCGAGGAATGGGCCGGTACGACGCGATCATTCAGGCAAACCGCGACAGACTTCGTCCGATACTAATGACCACGCTGGCACTGGTTGCGGGCATGGTCCCCTTGGTCCTCGGTACCGGAGCGGGTGCGGCGACGAACCGTTCGATCGGCATCCTGGTCGTTGGCGGCCAGTCGATGTGTTTGGTGTTGACGCTGCTGGCTGTCCCGGTATTTTATTCGTTATTCGACGACGCGGCGAACACGGCTTTTGTCCGCGGTATCGGCGGCAGGATAGGCAATGTAAAGGCGGCGATATTGCGTGGATTCGGACGGTCCGCACCGGCTGAGACCACTCTGAACCGTGAGGAAGGGAATTGACCTGAACTTGGAACCCAACTCAAGCGGACCGAAAGTTCGGCATACTTACATGCTCAAGGCAATACTAAGTTTTCTAATGAAGAGAGCACTTTTACTTTCATTATTCGTTCTTGCGGGAATGTACTCCGCGGTGACGGCACAGGACCCGACGCCGACGGCAACACCTACGCCCGTGCCCCTTCCTTCACCATTTGTACCGAACCCGGCGATCCTGCCCGCCGAACCGCCGCCTATCGCTCCAAATTTCGTCGCCCCGCCGCGTCCGTTGCCCAGTACCGAGCGGGTTGGCGTGGATCCCGCGAACCAATTGCCGTTAACGCTTGAACAGGCCGTTGAACTTGCGTTACGAAACAATAATGACATCGATACTTCACGGAACGATGTACAAATAGCTGAATTCAACCTGCGGGGAGCACGCGGAATTTACGATCCGATAATTGCATCAGAAGGTTATTACGAAAGTGCGACCATTCCAACTGCGTCACTCATCGGCGGAGCGGTGAACGGTGCCGTTACGCAAACAAGGTTTTTCGGCACGGGCGGAGTTTCGGGCTTTACGCCGTGGTTCGGCGGCAATTACTCGGCGCGGTTCGATTCGTCGCGGACGACGACCAGCAACACAAACTCGTTCCTAAATCCGCAGTTCCCGACGGTCCTTAACCTTTCATATACGCAGCCGCTTTTCCGCGATCTTCGAACGGACGTAAATCGGCGCCAGATCGCGATAGCCCGAAAGAATCTGAGCCTGAGCGACGCGCAGTTTCGACAAAGGGCTATCGAGGTGATCACGCAGGTGGAACAGGCTTACTGGAATCTCGCGTTTTCACTTCGCAACCTTCAAGTACAGATCGACGCTGTAAAGCAGGCCCGCACACAACTCGAAAGCAACCAGCGGCAGGTGGCGAAAGGCGTACTCGCCCCGATCGACGTTGTGGCGGCGACGGCACAGATCACGACATTCGAGCAAGGAGTTTATACCGCGCAGGAAGATGTTACGAGGTCGGAGAACACACTCAAGACGCTGCTGCTTGCAGATCGAACTACAGCGGATTGGAGCCGCCCAATAACCCCTGTTTCTCCAATTACGCTCGAGCCGCCAAGGGTCGGCCTGCCGGCCGCGCTCACCGAAGCGCTCAAGAACCGGCCCGAGATAACTCAGCTTGATACCAACGCAGAGATAAACAAGATCAACGAAGAATACTTCCGTGACCAGACAAAGCCGCAGATCGACCTTGTGGCCACATACACCTCACAGGGGCTTGCCGGCGCGGAAACTCCAGCGGCGATCAACCCGAACACGGGCCTAAGCCGTGTTCCCGGAAATCTCGTTGGCGGCTATCTCAATTCACTTGGGAATTTGTTGGCACAGGACTATCCGACCTACCGCGTCGGCGTCGCCATCTCGCTGCCTTGGGGCAACACTACCGCAAAGGCAAACCTTGGCCGAACGCTTGTTGAAGGAACGCGGATCGGCAATCAGAAGGCCCAAACCGAACAGATCATTGAAGCCGAAGTTCGAAACGCCCTTCAAGCGATCCGGTCCGCAGAGGCAAGATTGGCGGCGGCCGCGGCGTCGCGTACCTCGTCCGAACAGCTGCTCGCAAGCGAACAGCGGCGGTTTGCTGCAGGTACAACAACGACCTATCTCGTTTTGGAACGGCAGAACGAATTGCTTGCTGCACGCGGCCGCGAACTACAGGCACAAACCGACTTGAACCGTGCAATTTCCGAATTCAATCGGGCGACAGGCTCGACGCTCACAGCTAACAACGTCACCGTTTCGACGACAGGAAAACGCGAACTGCAAATGTTGAAGGGATCATCCCGGTACTTTAAGTAGTTGCCGCGATCCTCGGGGATTTCTTTGAACCAGGCGAGAATTTATACGCGAATTGCCGCCTTAGGCGTCACCCGTTCCGTATGGCCGTTATTTACGGAAATCTATCCCATCGAATCCTGTTCTGGATCGATCCACCAGTAAAACCGAAGATCCGATTTCAACATTTCGGCCATGGATAGTTGGCTGCATTATCGAACCCAACCAGCCTAGGCCAGCCGTTTCGGGGCGGTATTCCGCCATGCCTGGGCCAGGGCTTGCCTCACTATATCTTCTTCAGCGACAGCGAAGGTCACCATTGTCGAACCGTTTCGGCCCCAACCGCCGGCGGCGGGTTCGAACGCGGCTGCCTCGATCCGGATGATGGCCGCCTGCTGTTCCGGATTCGGTTTTACCATCCCACGTTCGCCGTCAGGAGCGATCGCGGCAAATATTTTTCCGCAAACCCGAAAATCAGGATGGCCCATGTGCGAACTTTCTTCAGTTTCGGGAAAGCTGAGCGCGAGATGTCGGAATTCATCTGAGGTCATAGTCGAGTTTCATGTTATTATACATTTGGCCCGCCACGGAGGTTTTATCAAAAATATGCGAAGAAAGGTCTTATTGACGTCGCCGTTTCTTGTCCTGGCTGCTCTCCCGGCTACTGTTTTTGGACAGCAGCCGGCGGAAAATGCGGAGAAGAAGCAGGCTGAGCACGTGGCTGCAACGTGTCCGAAACTGGGCGTTAAGTCGGCGACGCCGCAGTTTATTCGCGAGGGATCGCCAGTAACGTTTGCGGCCGAGATCGCCGGCGGCGACCCGAATGTTTCCCCAACCATTTTGTGGTCGCTATCGGCGGGCATGATCAAAGCCGACCAGGGACGACATATCGAGGTGGACTCGACCGGTGCCGGAAGCACGCGGAATATTACCGCAAATCTTTGGGTTGGCGGATACGCACCGGATTGTGCAACTTCGGCTTCGGCTTCGGTCCGTGTGGTGCCGCCCGCGGCGCTTGCGGATGAGTTTGGCGAGATCGCCGCCGATAAAGAGAAAGAACGGCTGGATAACGCGGCATTTCGGGCCGCTGAATTGAACGATAGATTGTCGGTGATCGTTTACGCGGGCCGGACAAGCGTTCGCGGCTACACTTACTCAGCGCTCAAACGCATAGGGTCGGAACTTGTCAAAACCGGACTCCGTCCCGATCGGGTCGTAACCACGGACGGTGGATTTCGCGAACAACCCGCGGTTGAACTTTGGATCGTACCGGACGGAGCCGAACAACCGAAACCGACGCCTACAGTTGACCGCAGAGAGATCGTTTATCCAAAGCCCGTACCTAAAACTAAGAAAAAGCCTTAGGTTATGCTGATATTCCTGGCCCTTCAACGGGGCAATCTCTAAAATCTTTGACTGTAATTTGCCCGCCAAAACTGGGCCAAAGCGGTTTGACCCGCAGTTGCCCAATTCGACAGCAAGGCGATGTCGGGGCTCGTGACCGTCAGTAACTCCTGTCAATCCGAAACCATAATAAAGCGGCCCTGCATTTGATCAAGGATCAAATGCAGGGCCGTAAATCGTCGGACGGTGATGTGATAGGGTTAATTCCGAGCTATGCGGTCAAATTTCTGCCGTCGAATGCTTTCGATGTCAGATCTTATGGCCGGCTTTCGTCAGCATCGATTCGAAACCTGTCTTATCGATAGCTTTAATATAGGCGTCGCGAGGTTCAACAATGCCCTTTTGGACGAGGTCGAAGAGTGCGTCATTCAGCATTATCATGCCATGTGCCCTGCCTGTTTGCATTGCGGAACCGATCTGAAATGTTTTGCCTTCACGGATCAAGTTCGAGATGGCCGGCGTAACGATCAGGACCTCGAGAGCGGCAACCCGGCCGCCGCCCTTTTTGGGCAAAAGCGTTTGCGCGACGACGCCTTTTAGCGATTCACTGAGCATGACCCGCACCTGCTGTTGTCGGTCGGCAGGGAACTGATCGATGATGCGATCAACGGTAGAGATCGCCGTTGTAGTATGAAGTGTTCCGAAAACAAGATGGCCGGTCTCGGCTGTTTCGATCGCTATCGAGATAGTTTCAAGGTCGCGCATTTCGCCGACGAGCACTATGTCCGGGTCTTCGCGAAGAGCGGCACGCAAAGCATCCTTGAATGACATTGTGTGGTTGTGTACCTCACGCTGATTGACAAGGCAGCTTATGTTCTCATGAACAAACTCGACCGGGTCTTCGATAGTGATAATGTGATCTTCGCGAGTGGTGTTGATGTGATTGACCATCGCGCAAAGCGTGGTCGATTTGCCCGAACCCGTAGGCCCCGTAACGACGACCAGGCCTTTGGACAGATCGCATAGCCCCATGATCGCCTTTGACAGCCCAAGCTGTTCGGCGGTCGTCATTTTGGCGGGAATGATGCGGAAGACGCCGCCCATGCCCTTTCGGTCCATGAAGATGTTGCAGCGAAAACGGGCAAGATCAGGTATCTCGTAAGCGAAATCGCTATCGTGCCGGGCTGCAAACTCCTCCTTGTTTCGATCGGGCATGATCGAATGAAGAAGCTCTTTCATCAGATCTTCATTCAGCTCTGCCTCATTGCATTGCAATTTTTGCATTCTACCGTCTTTCCGGACCATTGGCGGCATTCCGGTTGAAAGATGCAGGTCCGAAGCACCGGCGTCCGCCATCGCCAAAAAGAGATCTTCCATGCGGTTTTTCATCGCGCTGTTGGAAGCGCGGCGTTCGCTGCCGCGTCGGTCCCCAACAGGATTTTTTACAACCTCTTCGGCCGGCAGGTAAGTGACATGATCAGACGGCGGGACGTATTCCTGGGCCGGCTCAAGATCTTCGACCCTCATATCGGCGAACGAGTTGCTTAAACCGGCAATGCCGGAAGGCGACTGCAGATCATCGATTTCAACATCAGATTGAGGCCCGGTCACGAATTCGTTTCTATTCGCCGACGTGTCTGCGGCAACTCCAAGCGGAACACCGCTGCTATCGATCGGCTGCAGATCGATCGGCGGAAACGAGGTCGTCGAGACAACTACCGACGGTGCCTCGGAGCCGGGAATTTCCAACGCGGGATGTACTTTTGGAATCGAGGCCGGGATATCGCCTATGACCGGCGTGATCGTCACGTTGAATCCGGCGGCAGATTTCAAGACATTGAAACTGAACTCTCCGATCGTGCTTGGGTAAACGAACTGGACCGATGGCTGGTTCGGAAGTTCCTGCTTTACTTCAGCCGGTATCAGCGGAAAGACCATCATGCTGATCTGAGACCCTTGAAGCGGCAATTCACCAACATCCGTGTTTCCAGATGCCGACACAATATACGGGTTTACATTGGGTTCCAGTCGAAGCTCGTAACTTGACGTGGCGATAAGTTGTTCCAAATAACGATTTAGCTGGTCCATAACAGGTAGGTGGGATTTGTGCGGGACAGGCGGATCGAAGAGCGGTTGGGAGCTCAAGAAACAATTATATCACTGGTAAACAATGTTTGTCACCAGTTTTTCGCGTGCGGAATACCCGGCTTTTTGTGCGCAATAAAAGTAGTTTTCACGCCCTCAGGTTGAGATCGAGCATACGGCCGGCGCAGAAATTCGTTGAGAATGAAGGTTTAGACATTATAGCCAAAAAGTTGCAGGAATTGGCCGGTCCGCGTTCATCTCCGCATAATGTCGAATTAGACCGTCACCGCTTCGCGAAATTCTCCCCAGATCGTGCGTAACCGGCCGCTTATCTCGCCAACCGTTACTTCTGCTTCCACACAATCGAGTATTCGAGGAAGGAGATTTTCTGTCCCACAAGCCGCTTCTGCAAGCCTTTCAAGTGCTGTATCGGCCCGGCCGGCGTTCCGCCGCAGCCTTAGAGCCTGTACGCGTTCAATTTGGCCGCGCTCGATGGTTTCATCGATACGAAGGATCGGGATCGGTTCGGCCGCGTCAGTTTCAAAGCGGTTTACACCCACAACAACGGCGTTGCCGGACTCGACGTCCTTTTGATAACGGTATGCCGCCTCCTGCACCTCTCGCTGAACATAGCCGGTTTCGATCGCCCGAAGCATTCCGTCCATCTCGTCGATCTTTGAAATGTATTCTGATGCCAGGCCTTCGAGCTGAGTCGTCAGTTCCTCGATGGCGTAACTGCCGGCAAACGGGTCAACCGTGTCGGCTACGCCGGATTCGTGAGCGATCACCTGTTGCGTGCGGAGTGCGATTCGCGCAGCCGCTTCGGTTGGAAGCGACAGTGCCTCGTCCATCGAGTTTGTGTGAAGGCTTTGAGTTCCGCCAAGAATTGCGGCAAGTGCCTGGATGGTTGTACGAACGACGTTCACTTCCGGTTGTTGAGCCGTAAGTGTTGAACCGGCGGTCTGGGTATGAAATCGGAGCATCTCCGACCTCGGGTCCCGTGCACCAAAGCGGTCCCGCATTATCTTGGCCCATAACCGCCGCGCCGCACGGAACTTTGCGATCTCTTCGAGCAAATTATTGTGCGAGTTAAAGAAAAATGACAACCGAGGGGCGAAATCATCAACTTTCAGCCCGACATCGATCGCAGCTTGGACATAACAGATCGCATCGGCAAGCGTGAACGCCAGTTCCTGGGCGGCCGTCGAACCTGCCTCGCGGATGTGATAGCCAGAAATAGAGATTGTGTTCCAGTTGGGAACCTCGGCAGCGCAATAAGCAAATGTGTCAGTAATGAGGCGCAGGCTCGGCTTGGGCGGATAGATATATGTGCCTCGGGCAATGTATTCCTTCAAAATGTCGTTTTGGATCGTCCCGCTGACCTTATCGAACGCGACGCCCTGCCCTTTAGCGACGGCCAGATACAGACAAAGCAGAGTCGATGCGGTGGCATTGATGGTCATCGACGTTGAGACCTTGTCGAGCGGGATTCCATCAAATAGCGCTAACATGTCATCAATACTGTCGATCGCCACGCCTACCTTTCCAACCTCGCCAATTGAAAGCGGGTCGTCGGAATCGAGTCCGATCTGTGTCGGCAGGTCAAATGCGACACTTAGACCGGTCGTCCCTTGCGAAAGCAGATACTTATAGCGTTCGTTCGATTCCTTTGCCGTGGCAAATCCGGCATATTGGCGCATGGTCCAAAATCTGCCGCGATACATACTTGGGCGTACTCCGCGTGTGTACGGAAACATTCCAGGTTCGCCAATATCGCTGCCATAATCCACCTGTTTCGTGTTTTCCGGGTTAAAGTCGTTCGGAAGTTCGATATCCGAAGAAGTTATGAATTTATCGCGCCGAAGTTCAACCATGACTTAAGTTAGATTAACATACCGCCGAAAAAACGCGGCTTAGGCACACGCATTGCGTTAGAAATTGGTTAGTGCAAGGGGGAAACAAAATAATGGAAGCTGATGAAGTTACAAAAAGCGCGATAAGATCTCTAGCAGCCGCGATTCAAATGTCGGTTGATGCGAGCCCGATGGTGGCGGGTGCCATTACGAACCTCCAGCGTTTGGGATATGTGCCTAATTTTACGGTGAAAATGGACCTTGAACTGAATCGGCCAATGTCAGCGAAATTAACTGATACGCGTGTAAGAATTGCCTGACGGTGGTATGGGCCGTGTGGAAGTGATATAGTTTTTAACTTTGATCACGCTGTTCGCGGTCGTTTTGTCACCCTTGAATTACTATAATTATTTCACCGAAATAGAAGAAACATTCGTACGCCGGCGAGGAAAGAATTTGCTTCTCTCACCGATCGATTGGGCATTAATGGAAGTTTGGCAAGAGCGTGGCATTCCGCTGCACATCGCCATTCGCGCGATCGAAAACGTCTTTGATGCATTCGACAAAAGGCCAACGACGCGAACGATAAAGGGCCTTATGTTCTGCCGTGAAGAGGTCGAAGCACAGTATGAAGAATGGCTTCGATCCCAAGCGGGCAAAACAGAATCCTCGAACGGAGATACTTCCGAGCCGTTTTCCGCCGAGGCAGCTTCGGCACACATTTCCCGCCAGATAGAACAACTTCGGCTGGTCAAACTCGACGGGATTCGGGAAGATCTTGAGCGTGTCGCCGCGCGGCTGGACGAGCTCATGGCAGATCCGGGTGACGATGCCGAACACATCGACAGATCTCTTGCCGACATCGAAAAATTTCTTGACAACGCCTTGCTGACGAATTCAGATAAGCAGCATCTAAATAAATTGGAGAAAGAGGTCCTAGATCAGTTGAAGCCGTATAAGTCCGGCATGGAGCCTGAAACTTTCGCGAAAACATTTGAACTTATGCTTCTGAAACGGCTTCGTGAGGACCATCGAATCCCGCGGTTGACGCTTTTTTATCTATGATGAAGTTTTTTGGATATGTCTTCGCTATTGCGCTCATTCTTGCAATTCCAACATTTGCACAAACCAGGTCGAGGCCGAAAGCGACGGCCGCCAAAAAGCCGGCCAAACCGGTGAAGCAGCCGAACAACGATGCTGTCGTTGGCCGGACCTACACAAATACATCCCTCGGTTTTGGCGTGACGTTTCCAAACACCTGGCTCATTCCGGGCGATGATTTCGAGGCCGAGATGAAAAAGGCCGGATATGATCTTAGTCTAAAGGCCCCGACAAATATGGGTTCCGCGAGCCGGTCGCGGATCGACCAGGCATTGAAAAACGTCACGATCGTTTTAACTGCTTACCGTTCAATGCCGGGTTCGGCGGACAAAGCCATTGTTCGCATATCTATCGAAGATCTTAGGCCGAATCCGCAAATTAAGGATGCAATCGATTATTTTGACGCAATGCGGGTACAATTCAGATCGTTGACGCTTCCGGCGGATTTCGAGTATTCGGAGACGAAGGCGGAACAACTCGGCAAATGGCAATTCGCTTATCTCGATTCATCAAGCAAGGCAGGCAAGAAACGGCTGTACGCGACCGTCAGAAAGGGATATGCGATACTGTTCTCGCTTTCCTACACGAAGGATGAAGATCTGGAAACGCTGCGTCAGGTCCTGAAAGACGGAGATTTCGCGTTGAGATAGGCTATCTCAGCCTCGCGTTCCATTCATTCGTGAGGCGATGGGGTTGTGATGTCGAATTATATTGCAGGTGAACATCCCGCTCGAGAATCGGACCGTCTGGTAGAAATCAGGTCGCGAGAGCAATAAGGAATTCTTGGATACAGTTTCAAAAACAGAATACAAACAAGGCGGCCAATTGGAAGTAACGGTCGAGAAGATCGTTCCGAAAGGCTTCGGCCTCGCGTTCGCCAAGGACCTTACGATATTTGTTCCGCTTTCGGCCCCCGGCGACAGGCTTAGGGTTACGCTTTGGGAAATAAAGGGACGGACAGCATTTGCCGAGATCGACGAGATCATTGAATCATCGCCCGAAAGGACGTCACCACCTTGCAAATACTTCGGCATTTGCGGCGGCTGTGATTTTCAGCAGTTCTCATATCAACGCCAGCTCGCCGCCAAAGTCGAGATCATAAAGGATTCTCTTTCGCGGATAGGCAAGATCGAGATGAGCGAGATACCTATCATCTCTAGCCCAAAGGAACATGAATATCGAACACGGGCACTTTGGCGTGTTGACGCGGCTGCCCGCAAAATGGGCTATTACAAACGCAATTCACATGATGTCGTCGATGTCGAGCACTGCCCGGTCCTCGACCCGACGCTGAACGCTACGCTCCAGCAGTTTCGTGCCGAAATGAATGACGGCCGGTTTTGGTCGGATAAGGCTGCTGTTGAAGCCGCCATCGGAACGAACGGCGAAGTTTCGGTCTATTGCGCCGACATTGCCGGGCCCGTTGTTGACATAAGCGCGGCAGCGGCGGGAGAACGGTTCAGTTTCAACGCTCGTACGTTTTTTCAGGGCAATCTTTCGCTGATTGACGAACTGGTCGATTTGGCTGTCAACGGGTCCGAGGGTGAACATGCACTGGATCTTTACAGTGGCGTCGGGCTTTTTTCGCTGCCGCTGGCAAGAAACTTCAAAAGGGTGACGGGCGTCGAATCGAACGAACGGGCGGTCGAGTACGCGAGGCGAAATGCGTCGGATGCGGGGCTTTCAAATGTTGAGTTTCACGATAAACCGGTCGGAAAATTTCTTGCCGAAAGTGACGGCAAAGCCGATCTTGTCCTTCTCGACCCGCCGCGGGCCGGAACGGAAAAATTTGTCATCCAACGTGTAATAAAGATGGCCCCGCTCGAGGTTTCTTACGTTGCCTGTGACCCGTCGATCCTTGCACGGGATCTGCGGCGGTTGATCGACGGCGGCTATAAGATCGAATCCCTGACAGCTCTCGATCTTTTTCCGCAGACACATCATGTTGAAGCTGTGGCGCGGTTAAGCCGTTTATAGGTAAAACTTTCTCCGTCAGAATGTCGTTTTATCGTTTATATCAGATCGATTGAATAATCGATCGACGGTGAATTAGAATTGAACTATGGCAAAGAAAAAGGGTGAGGAAGAGGGCGGTCCGGAATCGATCGTTAAAAGTCATTTTGTGCGCTGCCGTTACTGCGGTCAAAAGAATTCGGTTAAGTCTGATTACAAGGACGGTTCGGCGAATTGCGGCCGCTGCAAATTGCCGCTTTCAAACGCTCCGCACAAGAAATTTGCCGACCTCGGCAAACATGAGTATGTTCACCCGCTGGACAGCAAGGCCCTGGCCGCTCTGAAAGCGATTCCAGGCATCGACAGCGCGTTAAAGAAACTGCTTGAAGTGACCGGAGAATCGGCAATTCGGGTAATGTTCCTTGCCAGCGCTGTTAAGGTTACCCCGAAACAATGCCCTGACATTCACGCAAAGCTGCAGATCGCATGTACAACCCTGGGCGTGGACATGCCCGATATGTTCATTCAGCAGAATCCGTTGGTAAACGCATTCACCGGCGGTGTTGAGCGACCTGTCATCGTACTGCATTCGGCGCTCCTTGAACGGCTTACCGAGGAGGAAACGCTTGCAGTGATCGCCCACGAAGTCGGACATATTCACGCTGAACATGTACTCTATCTGACGGCCGCCAGGCTTATGGAGGCACTTGCAAACGCGTCGGCTGCAAAGCTGATCCCAGGTTCAGAAATAATCAAATTCATCATCTCGGCCGGAATCAACAGCGCTCTTCTCGCATGGGCCCGCCGGGCCGAGCTTTCGTGTGATCGGGCAGCGTTGCTCGTTACTCAAGACCCGCATGTGATCGGGCGAACGATGATGAAGCTTGCCGGCGGAACCTTTGCGTCAAAGATCGACTACGAGCAGTTCCTGGAACAGGGCCGCGAGTTCCAAAAGAATTATGAAGATAAGGCCCTTGATAAATTCTGGGCTAATATCATTAACGCCGGCCTATCGCATCCGCTCCCGGTCTGGCGAGTGTCAGAAATTCTTGAATGGGTCGAAAGCGGGCAGTATGACGGATTGATGAAAAAGGCGTAGTGAACACATTTCTTTGGCATGGCCGCAGACCGTGGTTTCATCATGTTTATATTCGGAAGCACTGACAGTGAATGCTTTAGCGGATAATTATTGAACCAGATAATTGTGAAATGCTGATCGTCTTTACAACAACACCTGACCGGGCGCTGGCCAATACTTTGGCAGATAGACTCGTGAGCGAAAATCTTGCGGCCTGCGTCCAGGTCTTGCCGCAGATGACGTCGGTCTATTATTGGAAGGGCGAAGTGCAGCGTGATGAAGAACACTTGCTGTTGATAAAAACGCTTCCTGAAAAGTATGAAGATCTTGAGGCGTTTATTGTTGAAAATCACACCTACGACGTGCCGGAGATTGCGGCCGTTGAATCAACTAAAGTCTTCGTCAAATATCGCGAGTGGCTGGAGGCATATCTAGGCTGACAATTCCTCGCCGTTCTTTTCACCGGCGCTTGAGGTTCGGATAATAAATTCCACCGCGTCTTTAGGCGAGTCGGTGAGGTACATCAGGCCAAGGTCAACTTCGTTGATATTGCCTTCGTTCAGCATCATCGACGCTATCCACTGAAGCAGGCCCTGCCAGTATTGAGAACCGAAGAGGACAACGGGGAAGTTGCGTATCTTGCGTGTCTGGATCAAGGTCAGGGCCTCAAATAACTCGTCCATCGTACCAAAACCGCCCGGGAAGATGATGTACGCGTTGCTGTATTTAATGAACATCGTCTTTCGGACCATGAAGTATTTGAAAGTGAGTGATTTTGTAAGATACGGATTGGGCATCTGCTCGAACGGAAGCTCGATGTTGCAGCCGACCGAGACCTTGCCTGATTCGAACGCCCCGCGGTTGGCGGCTTCCATAATGCCGGGCCCGCCGCCGGTAATTATTTCAAAGCCGTTTTCGGCAAGAAGTTTAGCCGTTTCGCGGGCAGCCTCATACATCGGATCGTCCTCATGAGTGCGGGCCGAGCCGAAGATGGAAATGCCGCGTGTGATTGTGGCAAGGTCGTCGAACCCGCCGACGAATTCACCCATTATTCGAAACACCCGCCATGAATCAGAGGTCTTGTACTCATCCTCGGGTTCGGGCGAGCGAAGCAATACTTCGTCATCGGTAAGCTGCCAATATTCGGGTATGTTTTCGACCTCTTTCGCCTCGGCCACGGTCAGAGGCTCCGCCGGCTTTGAGGCGTCCTTTCTTTTCTTTGGCTTATTAGCCTGTGTTTCAGCCATGAATAAATTTACGATTTGCGATTGTCGATTTGCAATTTGAAGAAAAGCGGTTCAGCCGCGTGGTCAACGGCGGAAAAATCGCAAATCGCAAATCTAAAATTTTCAGATTCCCATTATGTTATAGCCGCAATCGACGTAGATGGTCTCGCCGGTTATGCCGCTCGAGAGATCGCTGACCAGGAAGAGTGCGGTGTTGCCCACTTCGGCGGCGGAGACGTTGCGTTTGAGCGGCGATTTCTCGGCAACATAGCCTAAAAGCGTTCCCATATTCTTTACGCCGCGGGCAGAAAGCGTGTTGATCGGGCCGGCGCTGATCGCATTCACGCGTATGTTTTGCTTCCCGAGGTCTGCGGCGAGGTATCGAGTCGATGATTCAAGCGCGGCTTTTGCCACACCCATGACGTTATAATTAGACACAACCTTTTCGGCGCCGTAATAGCTCATGGTCACGATGCTGCCGCCATCCTTCATAAGCGGCGAAGCAGCGAGTGCTACCTGTGTTAATGAAAAAGCGCTGATTTCGAGCGCGGTTCGGAAAGCATCGCGGGTAGTTGTGACAAATTCGCCTTCGAGAGCTTCGCGCGGAGCAAAGGCTATCGAGTGGATAATAAAATCAAGCTTTCCATATTTTTCGCCGACCGCGGCAAAAGCGGCGTCAACCGCCGCCTGGTCAGTTACATCGCACGGAACGATAAGCGAATCCGGCAGTTCGCCCGCGAGCTTTTCAACATTTTCTTTCAGGCGGTCGCCCTGGTACGTGAATGCAAGCTTTGCTCCGTTGTCTGCACAGGCAGCGGCGCACGCCCACGCGATCGAGCGTTTATTTGCGACGCCAAAGATAATTCCTACTTTGTTCTCGAGCATAGGTCTTAAATAAAGGTCCGGATCCCGAATTCCAGGTCATAAGAAAATTAATGAACTTCTCGGAACTTGAAACCCGGATCTTCCTACTCCGTCACGTATAACTTCTGCAGCGATTCGAAATCGAGAAGTCTTATATCTATATCAACTGTCGTTTCGCCGAACCTTTGTTTGCTAAGAACGTTTCTCAGCTGCTCATCTCCTTCCGGCGTAAGCTGCGTGACCAACACCATCATCAGTCTGACGCGCATTTTCATATCCATTCCGGTAAATGTCTTCTTGACCGATCCGATCTTTCGCAGCATGGCATTGATCTTTTCCTGACGCACGTCAGGAACGACCAGGAATGAAACGTCAATACAGCTGACCACATCGCCTTTTACCAGAACTGCGTCGAATGGGGCCTTGCCGATGGTGACATGCCGCATCAGCGGGACATTCTCTTCCTGCTGTATCTGTCGCAGTGCGAGATCTTCGGCAACGATATAAGCCGACTGAAGATCGCTTATCTGAGCAGATTCAACCTCAAGGATCTTTGAAAGTTCGAATACCTCGATGTTCAGGTTTTGCCGCTGGATATCGGGCTGTGCAGTGGTCCAGTCAATCCGTTTTTGGTCCGTTCGTGCCCATTGCTGACGAAGTATAAGCATTTGCCTGCCGGAAAAGATAAGTGCTGCAATAAATGCAACCGCTGCCAATCCCGCAAACATCCACTCTCCAGCAGCGGCCGACAGAAAGAGAAGAATGAGAACGGACGCAACAATGATCGCGGATAAGATCATCCACGGCCTTGCCGATTCGCGACGCGCAAAATTATCTTGAATACTTTCCAGTTGTTTTGACACTTTGGGTGCGTTCAGGCCGCGGCGGACCTTTCAAAGGGAATATCGTCAAATTGCGTCATCCTCTTAAAGTCGCGGAACCTCTGATTGATCTCTGGATAATCAAGTCCGTCAACTCGTTCGGTGCCAAACTTCTCGACATTGAACGACGCCATGACCGAGCCGTATATCATAGCACGGCGAAGTGTTTCATCGCTCACTTCTTTTTGCGCCGCCAGATAGCCCATAAATCCGCCGGCAAATGTGTCGCCGGCACCGGTTGGATCAAAAACGCTCTCGAGCGGATAAGCAGGCGTGGCAAAATAGCCGTCCCTGGTGAATAGCGTCGCGCCGTATTCGCCGCGCTTTATGACGACCGCTTTCAGGCCGAGGCCCATGATCGAGCGGGCGGCTTTATAGATACTGGGTTCATCGGTAAGCTGCCGGGCCTCGGCGTCGTTTATGATGATGCAGTCCACGACCTTGATCGTATCGATGACCGCTTCTTTCATCGAGGAGATCCAAAAATTCATCGTGTCCATAGCGACAAATTTGGCTTTGGGGCACTGTTCGCGGACACCTTTCTGCAGCATCGGCAGAATGTTGGCGAGGAACAAGAAGTCGGCTTCCTTTGAGTTTTCAGATAATTTTGGGTCAAACGTTTCGAACACGTTCAGCTGCGTGTCCAGCGTGTGGGCCGTGTTCATGTCGTAATCATATCGGCCGCTCCAAAAAAAGGTCTTGCCGTCGTTTACGACCTCGATGTCGCCGGTATTTATCTGATGGCGGCGAAAAACATCCCATTCAGCCTCGCCGAAATCTCCGCCGACCACGCCGACCGCATTCACCTCGGTGAAAAAGCTTGCCGACAATCCAAAGTGCGTCGCCGCACCGCCAAGTACCTTATCGCGTTTACCAAACGGCGTCTCAAGCGCGTCGAACGCGACCGAACCTACAACTGTTAGTGACATATTTTGAGTGGACAGTGATCAGTAGTTGGTTGCCAGCGAGGTCTCACCGATAGCCAACTGCCGACCATTGAATACTGTTCATTTTACACGCCAGGGCGGGTTTTTGCGATTGTCGCCAGCGTAAAAAAGGCAGATCTTGTTGCCATTGGGATCTTTCAGATACGCTTCTCGCCAAAGCCAGGTGCGATCGGATGGTTCTTCATCAAATTCGAGGCCTAGCGATTTAAGACGTTCGATCTCGGCATCGAGGTTTTCGCATTCAAAGTAGAGGACGATGCTGTTCCGCAAACTTAAGTTTGCGGGACCATACTCGTGGATGGAAAGTGTAGATTCGCCGTCAGGGCATTCAAGACGGGCGTAGCGCGGAAGGGAATTGACAATGATCTTTAGGCCGAGCAATTGAAAGAACTCGGCCGTTTCGACTGGTTTGTTAGAATAGATGGTGACCTGGTTGAGGTTCATTGACCGGGCGGTGCGGCCGCTTTCAGTTCTTCCAACACCTTGTCCGCCTCATCCTTGTATTGGCTTTGCGGGTTTTTCTCAAGCATCAGCGAGAGATACGCCACGGCATCTTCGCGAAGTTTCGCCGGAGCGAATTTCTCTTTTTCTTTTTCCGATTTGAGATTAACCTTTTGCTTGCCCTTATTCTGCGACAAATAATAGCTGCTCATTCCAGCGAGGTAGAGAAATTCTTCGATATTCGAGAATTCAGGGTACGCGGCATAGGTTTCCTCAAACCTCATCAACACACCCTTGTACGCCTTTTTTAGCCGAAAAGCCTGCCGGGCCACATCAAGATTGTGCTTGGCATCGGTTTCCAGGATCGGATCGACGGCCGGCGTTACATTACGCTGGGCGGTGGCGGACATAGCAAGGAGAAGGATCAAGATCGATACTGAAAACGAAATTCTAAGCATCATATTCTCTAGGATGACCAAAGTTGACAACGATGTTGCCACATTAGGACTCAGGGGCTACTGATCGTGGCGGTTTAGACGTCGCGATCTGCTTGATGTAGTCATTGAACCGCTCGTTCATTCCCTCCTCGGCATTCTTAATTTCATCCGCCTTTAGTTCGGGGGCCGCGAATTTAGTAGTCAATCCCTTCTTAAAATCTTCCAATGCGCCTTTGTCGTCTTTAAGAAAATGTTTCATCGCACCGGAGATATACAGCAATTCCTTCATCGGCGTGATCGCCTTTGGATCGGCCATCATTTTCTTTGTCATTTCGAGTGCCTTCAAACGGGCAGCCGCGGCTTTTTCGGGCTGGGTTTTGCTGTAATGATAACCCTGCACGCGATACATATGGCTCCAAAAGGCATCGCCTCTTTCGGGAAGAAGCCTGTAAACCCGTTCGGCCATCTCGAGACGCTCTGACATTGGAACTTCCATGTAGTCCTTGAACTTCCGGCTAAACGGGACCTTTGCAAGTTCTTTCTCCAGATCTGCGAGTTTGTCCTTAGGTAGATCTTCATAATCATCTAAGAAGGTCGCGACGTGACATTTCTTGCAAAGGTAAACTGAGGGGGAATCGGTCCATGGCCAGAAAACCCATTGATATTTCGAGGGCCACTGATAAATATAGCTGCCGTAACTGCCCCAGACCTGAAACGTATTTTTTGTCTTGCAGACCGGACAGTCGAAGTCCTTTGGAAACCATGTCGTCGCGGCTCCTACGGACTTTGGAAGTGCGAATGACTTAACGGCAGATGTCCCGGCGATCCCGGTCATCGCTAAGGCAATAAAGGTTCTGCGATCCATAGATTTTCACCTTCTGAACATTCATTTGTAGCCAAGGGGGATAAAATGGTTTGTTCGGTACAAAAAAATTACGGACGATACTTTCCGATGATCGCATCGAGTTTCCTTGCCGTTTCCGCCGGCCAGTGGTCGGGGGCGGTGAATATTGCGTTCTTTATCGCTTCGCGGTACTGGTTTGGCGTTTCTTTTGCCGCAACACGTTTGACGGCGTCTTTTAATATCAACTGCGCGTTGCGGACGTTTTTGTTCAGGTATTCGATGACCATATCGACGGTGACGTCGTCGTGGCCTTCGTACCAGCAATCGTAATCGGTGACGAGGGCGAGCGTGGCGTATGCGATCTCGGCTTCGCGGGCGAGTTTGGCTTCCTGCAGGTTGGTCATGCCGATGATGTCCATGCCCCATTGGCGATAGACGTTCGATTCGGCCTTGGTGGAAAAGGCCGGGCCTTCCATGCAGACATAGGTTCCGCCGCGATGGGTTTGTACGCCGACGGTGTTGCACGAGGCCTCAAGAATATCGCCAAGCTCACTGCAAACCGGATGAGCAAATGTGACGTGGCCGACAATGCCTTCGCCAAAGAACGTAGATTCCTTTGCCCTCGCCCGCGTCCGGTCGAAGAACTGGTCGGGAATGACCATATCGGTCGGCGCATACTGCTCCTGCAAACTCCCAACCGCCGATACCGACAAGATGTATTCCACACCGAGAAGTTTCATCGCATAGATGTTCGCACGATAAGGAACCTCGGTCGGCAAAAACTTATGCCCGCGAGCATGCCGCGGCAAAAACGCGACCGTTACGCCCTCCAATTCGCCAATAATAAACGCATCCGAAGGATCGCCAAACGGCGTCTCGACCGGCAGTTCCCTAACATTCTGAAGCTCAGGCATCTGATAAAGCCCAGAGCCGCCGATTATTCCGATATTTACTTTTTCCATTATTGAAAGTGGTTATTTTTTGCCGCAATCAGCAGCAGCGACAAAGACAGCGAGTTGGCCGGCGTCACGCTTAGCGATCATTTCATCCACAGCCTTGAATTTCGTTTTCGGCTTTTCCTTTGTTATCCGGTCGTAAACTTTCAGAGCCAGTTCTACTCCGGCCTGCTGAACAGCGTTTTCATTCGCGCTCGGATTTTCGAGTTTATAAGCCGCCATGCCGATCATATAAGCCTCCGTCATTTCGGAGCCGTTTTTGTTCTTTTTATCGACAAATGGCCCAAACGTTCCACCGCACGCGATCAAACTGACTTCATCGGTTTCGATCGTCCATTTTAACGCGCCCTGACGATTCAAGATGGCTTCTTTCGTCGAAGTCCCTGCCTCGATGTCGGCGGCAGCCTGTTTTACCCTGGCCTTGCCGGATTGGGCAGACGTAGTGTTTACGGCGAATGCCATAAAAACAATCACGAGAAAAATAGAGAAATCCTTCATAAGTTTTTATTTCTTCGAAAAACTAAACTACCAACGATTCATTTTGAACCCAAGAATGAAACAATTGTGAGTTGGTTCGCACTAAACAAAAACCGATCGACCATTTGGCTCAGGTACAGCGCGTCCAATTTCCTGCGCAGTTTCGATCCATTCTTGAATAATCGCCTCGGCATTGGCCAGAGCATCCTGATACGTCGAGCCGTCGGCCGTACAACCCGGCAATTCCGGGACTTCCGCAACAAACGCTTCGTCGTCTGCACTCCAATAGATCAAAACCCCGTACTTATACATTTATAGCGTCCACTGTCGTCGCGGCTACAATTCTGCCGTCAATTTCCGCGAGCTGACAAAGCGGATCTTCAAAGTCATGGTAAAAAAGGCAATACCAGCCGTCTCTAACTGCCTGCGGAATGACGCGTTTCTTAAACTCCAGCGTTTCAGCCGGATAGAGGTCATAGCCCATTATCCATGGCAAAGAGATATGATGCCGTGTCGGGACAAGATCGGCAAAGCCGTACATTACTTTTCCGCCGCGGTCGAGGCGCCAGGTTTGCATTGTTTCGGAGTGGCCGCGGATCGTCTGGAGCTTGAGGCCGGGAATTGGCTCGTAGTCGTCCGGCATTAGTTCAAGCTGGCCTGAGTTTTGCACCGGTTCCCAGTTTTCGGGCAAATAGCTGGCACGGTCGCGCTCGTGCGGGTTTTGGGCGTGTTTGAATTCTGATCTTGAGACAAGGTATCGGGCATTTGGGAATTGTGGTGTCTCGTCAGAACCGTCTGCGTAAGCGGGCGGCCAGCTAGTCGAGGCAGTATCAAACCGGCCCGCCGTTGACCCAGTCGCTATCGCTCCCGGTTCTGACAAGATCGTGTTTCCACCGGCGTGGTCAAAATGGAGATGCGTGTTTATGATTATGTCGATACTTTCAGGGCCGCAGCCAGCAATTGCCCGCAGCGATTCGGCGAATGGGCGTTTGCGTCGGATGCCGTACATTTCGATATGTTTTTCGTCCCATTTTTCACCGATGCCTGTTTCGATCAGCACTTTCTCTTTGCCCGTATCAATAAAAACACAGTTCATATTCAACCGGATGCGATTCTTCTCATCCGGCAGGCACACGCGTTCCCAAACGACGCGAGGGACGACTCCGAACATCGCCCCTCCGTCTAATCTGAATTCCGTATCCGGAATTATTTCTATGCGGTAATCGCCTAAATGCATAGTCGGCGGTTGGGCGGAGGCGGTCGTGTCAAAACCAACATCGACCATCTCCACCGTGTGCCTACTTTTTCTTCGGTTCCGCTTTCGGCTCTGCCTTTGGAGCGGTTTTTGAAGCTGGAGCAGTATTTGCCGCAGGAGCGTCACCGGGTGCGGCCTGGATGTCGCCTTCAGGGTTCATCGGCGGCATCTGATTCTGCTGCTGTTGTTTCTTCATCATTTCCTGGATCTGCTCTTCGGAAACTTGAGGAACGTCGAAATCTTCTGGCACACTGATATGGTTTGCGGCGATCACCTCATCAAGGATTTTCTTCTCCTTCTCCGTTTCCAACTTATTGCGGACAAAGGCTTTTACGGGCATTTCGCGTGCTTCGGGGTCCGCCGGGTCTTTGAATGTGTTCGAGAAAAGAATGTGACGTGCATCATACGTCTCGGTCGGCTGGCCGGCCGCATCCTTGCCTTCGCCCTTCTTTTCAAGCTTGATGATGTGATAGCCAAAATCGGTCTCGACCAAGGTCGGGAATACTTGTCCAGGCTGCAGCGAAAGCGCCGCATCTTCAAACGGCTTCACCATTCGGCCCTTTGTCACATCTTTGTAGAGCCCACCCTGCGATTCGCCTTTTGCACCCTTGTTGCCCGGATCTTCGCTGAACTCGTTTGCAAGTTTAGCGAAATCTTCACCATTCTTAGCTCGCGCAAGTACCTCTTCGGCCTTTGCCTTTTTCTCAGCGCCGCTAAGTTCGGGATGCTCGGCGATATATTGTGCAACCTCTTCATCGGTCACTTTGACCTTGTCGGCCATTTTCTCAGAATAAAGCCTTGCCAGAAACTGGGCCTGCTGCAGCTTTACCTGAAGGTTGACGCGGTCGATGAACTCCTTTGAAAGTTCGCCGCTGCCGGCCTTTTCGTTAAATTCCTTTTCGTAGATCTCGATCTTTGCAAAAAAGTCGCGGGCCTGATTGCGTTCCTCATCGGTTATCTCACGGTTCTGCATTTGCGGATTACCGCTCTTGAGAACAGCCATTTTTGAATCGAGAAACTTTTGGAAGGCGGCTTCACGGTCTTCCTCGCCAAGGCCGACCTTTTCCTTAAGGGAAGCAAGAAAGCCCTTACCCTCGGCTGCCTGGCCCTGATTCCAAAAGGCATTTATCTGATCTTCCGAGATGAATCCGAACGGCGGCATCGGACCTTTGTCGGCATTGATCTCCTTATCATAATTGACCGCCACAACTTCGGCATGGATATTTTCCAATTCCTGACGCTGTGTCGGGTCGCTGGCAAGTCCGTCCTTTTGGGCCTGGCTTGCAAACGCAAGCAGCTGTTTTAGGTTTTCAAGCTGCTGCTTCTTCATTTCGGGGTCCTGCTCGAACCGTTTCAGCACCATAGGATTGACCTTGGCAAGATCGCGGAGCAGGAGTTCGATCTCGTCCTTGGTGATACTGTTGAAAGATGCCGCCGTTGAGTGGCCCGCACCCACTTTATTTTTCCATACCACCAGCCCGGCGCCTATGCCGAGTACGACCAGCAATAAAATCAATCCTTTAGCTAAATTACTCAATTTCTGATTCCTCTCTTACTTATTCTAACTTTGCGACCCCGTGAAAATGCTAAACGAGCATACTAACACTACTTTTGCCGTTTAACCAGCCAAATCTTGCTGCTGGACCAGCTCAAGCAAAACACCATTTGAAGAGCTAGGGTGGACGAACGCAACCAAACAGCCTTCAGCTCCGGTACGAGGGGCTTCATCGATCAAGCGAATTCCCTTGGCCTTTAGATTTTCGAGTGAAGCAAATATGTCCTCGACCTCGACCGCGATATGGTGTATGCCCCCACCTCGTTTTTCCAGAAACTTTGATATCGGAGAATCGTCGCTGGTTGGCTCTAAAAGTTCGATGCGGCTTTCGCCGATGGGGAGCATCGCAATTCGGACCTTTTGATCTTCAACGATCTCCGTATGAATATTCTCCAGGCCAAGGGCGTTTTCCCAGAACTTCAGGGCCTCATCAATGCCTTTCGTCGCGATACCGAGATGATCGATCTTCATAAAGTTTTCAGGCGTTCCAATTGCAAAAGCCCGCACGGAGTAAGGGCGAAACTTCGAATCCAAACGGTGCTCGCGACATTCCGGTATCGCCCTTACTACGTGCGGGCCTCTGCAAGAATTTCTTCGACCGCCGAATACGGGTCGATCTTTTTCTCGGCGACGTCGGCCGCAAGGTTTTCCAGCTTTTCGCTGGTACCGTTTCGGTTCAAAAGTTCTTTGAGCAAACGCTCCTGCAAAAGTTCCGTTAAACGCCAGAGCGCTATCGACTTGCGGCGATCGCTGCTGTGCGAAGAAGATCCCTGGAATTCAACGTATGAGTCGATCGCGGCAGAAAGCTCTTCGATGCCTTTGTTCTCGGTCGCGACTGTCTTGACGATCGGCGGATGCCACATATCGGGCCGGTGGGCGAGCGAGAGCAGGGCGTCGAGTTCTTTTTGCGTCCTAAGGACACCTTCGCGATCGGCCTTGTTAATAACGAAAACATCGCCGATCTCCATTATCCCGGCCTTGATCGCTTGAATATCGTCACCCATTCCCGGCACGAGCACGACGACGGACACGTCCGCGGCCTTCACGATTTCTACTTCGTCCTGGCCCACGCCTACCGTTTCGACTATCACAAAATCGAAGCCGGCGGCGTCAAGTATCGCAACGGCATCGACCGTCGCCCGCGACAACCCACCCAAATTTCCTCGTGTCGCCATTGAGCGGATGAAGACATTTTTATCCAGCCCAAGCGTCGCCATCCGAATGCGGTCGCCGAGGATCGCTCCGCCTGAAAAAGGGCTTGTTGGGTCAACGCAGATTATCCCGACGCGTTTTCCCGATTCCTTATAATACAACGCTAGTTTATCGACCAGCGAAGATTTTCCGGCACCGGGTGCACCCGTTATCCCGATGATCTTTGCGTTTCCCGTTCGCGGGAATACCGCTTTCATCAGCTCAGCCGAGCCGGCGCCGTAATTCTCGACAAGCGAGATCGCACGGGCAATTGTCCGTGGGTCGCCAGCAAAAAGCTTTTCCGTAGAGATCGACATGAAAAACGAGAACTTCGAAACGCAATCTTCTCATTTTTCAATTTGAAAGCAAAAGGTGGTAAGGCGTGATAAACGAGGGGGGAGCTGATCAGCTTTTTTTGCGTTCTCCACGAGCTTTGCGCGAAAAATAACAAGTTCTAACGCAAAGCTCGCGAAGGCCGCAAAGGAAAGACGCATGCTGCAAATTCAGCTTACATCTGTCCTTCATCCGCCGAGGGCCCGTAGATCGAGGGAACTGCGATATCGTTCAACCGCAGATAGACCGAAAGCTGGCCGCGGTGGTGGATGATGTGGTTCATTACGAAAGAACGCATTACTGCCACCTTTGGCAGTGTGAAATAGACCGCTTCGCCGTTTCGCAGTGTCCAGGTCTCCAGAAACTGTTCATCCGAGGTGTTCCGCAGCACATCGATCGCTTCTGCCACGGTCTTGTCCAGATATTCGACCAGATCGGCCGTTGTCGCCGGCTCAAACGGCTTATAGTCCATCGTGGCAAAATCCAACTCGGCGTGCTGAAGCGTCGCCGGCGTCCAACTGAACATCTCGGCAATGTGCACCGCAAGTTTGCCGAACGGCATCGATTTTTCATGCGGCTTCCAATCGAACTTGTCGGCCGGAACCCGCTCCAGGCACGTTCTCGTGACCTTCGCTTCCTGCTCCATCTCGGCGATCAAAGCCGACGCGATATTATTCGAACTTGCTGCTGCTGTTGTGCTCATATACTTATCTCCTTTGAAAGTGATCGTGATCCAAGGTCAATGATAATAGCGCACGATGTTGCATAGATGCAACATCGTGCGACGTGTTTTAAAGAACATTCGCTCTTTACGCCTTTAACAGATTCTTTGCGATCACTAACCGTTGTATTTCGCTGGTCCCTTCGCCGATGGTGAGGAGTTTTGAATCCCGCCAGTATTTTTCAGCGGGGTAGTCTTTTGTATAGCCGTAGCCGCCGTGGATCTGGACGGATTCTTCCGAGACGCGGACCGCGGTTTCGGAGGCATAGAGCTTTGCCATCGCGCTCTTTTGCGTCACGGGTTTTCCGGCATCCTTCAAGGCAGCGGCCTGGAGAGTTAGCAGCCGTGAGCATTCGATCTGGGTTGCCATGTCGGCGAGTTTGAATTGGATCGCCTGAAATTCCGAGATCGGGCGGCCGAATTGCTGGCGTTCTTTTGCGTATTTCACGGCGGCCTCGTATGCTCCCTGGGCCACGCCGACCGAAAGTGCGGCGATAGATATTCGCCCGCCGTCAAGGATCTTCATCGCCTGGAGAAAGCCTTCGCCCTCGCTGCCGAGGCGGTTTTCGTCCGGGACAT
>Ga0138256_10001443_pt1 | contig 25575 bp, 27 predicted proteins | sample KNB2016incub_MG_FD_105486 | JGI IMG/M metagenome (GOLD analysis project Ga0138256, IMG submission 105486) | Active sludge microbial communities from wastewater in Klosterneuburg, Austria - KNB2014incub_MG | ecosystem: Engineered > WWTP > Activated sludge > Unclassified | place: Austria...
CGTGACCAGCATGCCGACCAGCGCGGTCAGCATGATCATCACGCCGATGCGCAGCTTCATCAGACCAAGCACATCGTGCAGCAGAGATACCAGCGAACGCGCGTGGGTGACTGGCACCGTGTTCATCGACGACCTCCGTTGATTGGCGCGGCCGTGCCGACCACCTTGCGCGACCGGGACCACGCTGGGCCCGGCATGGTCGCCGGACCCAAACGCTTTTTACTCAGCTCAGACCCCACAACTGCGACAGATACTTCCAGTTGATGAAGTAGTACAGGATGAAAGCAGCAAGGAAAATCAGCGCGAGCACGAAGCTTCCCGGCGCGACCAAGCCACTCGAACCATAGGTTTGCACGGCAGCAGCGGGCGCTGTTGGCGGGACCGGCGTCGGCCGATCCGACACAGTTCCGATATCGAGTTTCTTACCCCATAGCAGCGAACCGACGGTGACGTAGATGTAGATCGCGCCACCGGTAATTGCAGCGATACCGAACACACCGACCAAGCCCATCATCATGTAAGCCGCCCCCGGCCACTCGTAGGCGAGTGCTGAACCCTGGAAGGCCATATCCCAGTGACGGCGCGAGACACCGAGCGTACCGGCGCCCATCATCACCAGACAGAAACCGTACATCGACAGACCGAACAGGTAGGGCTGCCACTTCGCCAATGTCGGCGCGATCATCTCGCGCTTGAACAGCACCGGAATCAGGAAGTAAGTCAACGCCATAAAGCTGAGTGTGGTGCCGATCACGACGGTGGCGTGGAAATGCCCCGGGACGTAAATCGTGTTGTGGATGATCATGTTCAGCTGTTCGGTACCCATCATCACGCCGGAAATACCGCCGAGGAAGCCGAAGCCGATGATGGAAATGAACACACCAGAGAAACTCGGGTTGCCCCATGGCGCCTTGCGCAACCATTCGAACAGACCCTTGTTATAACCCTTCTGGCGCTGCGCCACTTCCATCGCACCCGGCACGGTCAGGCCGTGAATCATCGAGGCCAGAACGGCGAAGTACATGAAGTAACTGGTGTTGACGACCTTCCACTCGGTGCTCATGCCAGGGTCGGCGAGCAGGTGGTGGGCACTCGCGAGCTGCAGGAACACGATGTAGAGCAGGAATGCTCCGCGACTGACTCGCTCCGACATCGGACGTGCGCCGAATACGATCGCCGCAACGGCGTACCAGATCGAGATATGCGTCGCCACGTTGATCTGCTGCGACGAGTGACCAAAGGCCCACCAAATCGTGCGGTACACCAGCGGGTCAACAGCATCAATCACGCCAATCGACAACAGATAGGTTGGCACCAGAATGATCGCACCGGAGACGATGGTGAACACCGCGATGATCGTGGCGGTGATGGCACCGAAGGTCACCAGCGGCACCGAACCCTGATAGGTCTTTTCGGCCTTGGCCACGACCAGCGTGCCGAGGAAGACGAAGCAGGCGATCAATGCACCGACAGCGAACAGAATTAATCCAAGATAGAACGATGGCGCCGCCATCATTGGCACATAGGACGTCATCATCACGCTCGAACCGCCCTGATAGACGGCGATGTTGTTCATCACGCCACCGATGACCATCAAAGCGAATGCTGTCCACGCAATTTTCGGTGTCGCGATGCGACAGCGCAACAGCGTAGACGCGCAGAAGTACAGTACGGCGACCTCGAAGAAGATGATCCAGAAGATCAGCATGTCGATGCCGTGCGCGGTGAGCACCTGATAGAAGGTATCGGCCTCAAGCCAGTGAATCGAAGGCCAGCGCGTCAATACGACGCCGATCGCGAGGATGCCGCCGATCAGCAGGAATACAACTGCAGCGACAGCGTTGGCCAGCATCAACTTCTCGGCCTGCGATTCGAACTGCAGGCCGGAACGTGGGCAGGTCCGGTAGGTGGTTGCGATGGACATGTCCGGGCTCCTTACTTGACGTAGATGCGACCGACCATCGTGTGATGGCCGATTCCGCAATACTCGTTGCACACCACCGAGTAGGTGCCGCTCTGGTTCGGCGTCACCGTCACCACGTGCTCATATCCCGGAACAATCTGAATGTTGATATTCGCTGGCTGCAGCGAGAAGCCGTGGTTGTAGTCCATCGACGTCAGATGCAGGCGGTAGGTCTGGTCTTTTTCCAACTGCAGAATCGGCCAGAAGTTCCACAACCGCGCGATCATGTAGACATCGGCACCGGCCGGCGGCGCGACCACCGGGTAAGCGCCATCGACTTCGGTCCGAACCGTGTATTGGTCGACCATCGCCTGCGCTTTCGCCGTGAACATCTCGGGCGTTGTCTTGTAGGTCTCGGTCGAGAGATTCTGGTTTCCGTACATGTGCCAGTAGATCATCATGAAGAACATCACCATGCACCAAACAAAGGCGATGGTGATCCAGATTCCCTCAACGCGATCGAGCGGATGTTTCCACCAGAGTCGATCAGAAGGTGGTGAGATGGCAGTCATGAATGCAAACCCCCAAGGATGCAGTGACGTGGGACGTAAATGAACCGGCGACGGATCACTTGGCGAGCGGAATGGTCAGGATGTCGTAGACACCCCAAGCTGAGTAAACAACCATCGGCACCATCACGCCGATGAACAGCAGAATGAACGGATTATCCAAGAGCTTCTGCATCATCGGAATCGGTTCGTTGTCGTCGTGTGCATCGGTCATGGCAGAATTCCTCGCGAGATCAGACGGAAGATTAGCCTTGCCTCTGTGCGCCCAATCACTGCACCGCTCCAGTCGCATGACCTAGGTCAAGCATGCCGCAAGTCAGGCATCCGCGACAAGCTAGCATCGCCACTGAAACGACCACAAGGACCGCGATGTCGAGTGCTCCACGACAATTGATTACCTTGCGCCGAATGGCCTTGCTGTGCATGTTGCTGATCCTTGTGGTGACCACACTGAGTGCGTACATGCGACTGGTGAATTTGGGCCTTGGCTGTGCCGACTGGCCGAGTTGCTACGGCGCGTCTCTGCGTGCAAGCACCAATGCAGTGACCACCCCCGAGGCCGGGATTGCAATTGCGCGAATGCTGCATCGGCTCTCGGCAATGATCGTGCTCGTGCTCGCGCTGACGATGGCCGCAACAGCATTTCTAGCGCGGCCGCGACTTGTCCGTGAGGGTTGGCTCGCAATCGGTCTGATCGTTGCGGCGGTCGGCTTGGCCGTGCTCGGTCGCTACACCGCTGGCGCGAAACAGCCGATCATCGCGATTGGCAATGTGCTTGGCGGCTTCACGATGTTAGCCGTGAGTTTCGCTGCTTGGTTTGGTGCCGCACCGAGCACACGTCGCTCTGGGCTGGCGGTCACACTGATGTTGTTGCTGATCGTGCAAATCGCGGCTGGCGTGTTCGTCAGCGCCGGATATTCGGGCCTGAGTTGCACCGGATTTCCCGCCTGCGGTGTCGCTATCAATTTTTCCTCGACATTACTCGACCCGACGCGGGTGCCACAGTTCGACGCGACCTTGCCAATCCATCCACAGGGTGCGTTCGCCCACATGCTGCATCGAGGGCTCGCGCTACTGGTGACCTTGGCGGCGTTGGCCACAAGTATGTCGGTGTGGCGCAGCGGCGCACGCCGCGCCGCCATCGCGCTCGGCAGTCTGCTCGTGTTGCAGATCATGATCGGGCTGACACTGGTGCACGCGTCGCTGCCGTTCGTCGCGGCGCTGGCACACAATGTTGTCGCGGCGCTGATGCTGCTCGCCGCGAGCGCATGCCTTCGCGTACGTGAACACTCAGAACGCGTCGATGTCGCCTAGCGCACGGATCAGTCGCCGCGCCTTCTTGTTCGGTCGCGTCTCCGGCGCCTGGTAACCGGCACGCTCGTCGCGGCGTCGCGCTGCGGCTGCCTCGCGCCGCACGCCACTCGCGCTCGTCTCAGCGTAAAGCGCCTGCGCGGCAGTGGCCGACCCGCGCTGATTGCGCAGCCCGAGAACACGCACTTCAAAATGCTCATCACCGCGTTGCACGAGCAGCATATCGTCGACCTGAATGGCCTTCGACGCCTTGGCGACCGCTGCACCATTCACAGTGATCTTGCCGGATTCAATGGCCTGTTTGGCAATGCTGCGTGTCTTGAAAAAACGCGCTGCCCAGAGCCAAAGATCGAGCCGGGTGCCGACCACGACAGCCGATGAGGAATGAGTCGCGACGCTTCGCATTCGCGCATTATTACCGACCCACTCTGCCACTTGCGTCGCAATCCATAGCAGTGCATAGTGTGCATACTGATATGCACACTACATTTACACTATCGCAAGCCGACCGCAGGCCGCTGTACCTGCAAATCATGGAGCAAATGAAGCACCGTGTTGCCGTTGGAGACTGGAAGCCCGGCCAGGAGATTCCGTCGATTCGCGCCCTCGCCGTCGATTTGCGCGTCAGCGTGATCACCGTCAAGCGCGCTTACTTGGAACTCGAACACGAGGGCGTCATCGTTTCACGTCAAGGCCGCGGCTCATTCGTCGCCGACAACGTCCGTCTCGGCACGACGCTGCAACAGCAGGAACTCGACACACATCTCGAAGCTGCAACCGCCACCGCCAACCGACTGGGGCTGGATGCGGACGCGCTCACCGCGCGACTCCACGCCGTATGGCGCAAGCACGGGCGCCCGACATGACCGCGGCTGCATTGGCGTTTCGCAACGTATCCAAGCGTTACCCCTTCTTCACTCTTGATGATGCGTCATTCCGATTGGAACAGGGCCAGATCATGGGCTTCGTCGGACCGAATGGCGCCGGCAAGACCACGTCCATCCGAATACTGATGGGCCTGATCCAATCGGATGCCGGCAGCGTCGAACTACTGGGCTGTCCGATCCCCAGCGAGCAGGTGCGTGCGAAGTGGAATGTCGGCCATGTCTCCGATGACATGCGACTGTTTGGCGCAGCGACGCTGGACTGGCACATGGGCTTCGTGAAGTCGATCTACCCAACTTGGGACGCCGGCTATGCGACGACACTGCTGAAGCGTTTCCACCTGCACCAGCAACAATCCATCAAGCACCTGTCGCATGGTGAACGCATCAAAGCGCTGCTGTTGCTCGTTTTGGCGCGCCGGCCACGCTTGCTTGTACTCGATGAGCCGACATCCGGCCTCGACCCGGTAGCGCGCCATGAAGTGCTGGCAGAACTGATGGACTTGCTGCAGGACGGCGAGCGATCGATTCTATTTTCGTCACACAACACGCTCGACGTCGAACAGATTTCCGATCAGATCACCTTCATCGATCGCGGCCGCATCGTCGCGTCGGATGACAAGGAAGTATTTCTCGATCGTTGGCAACGCCTGAGCATCGAACTGTCGCCCGATTGCGCACTACCGGAAGTTGCGGGCGTGGTCGATGTCACCCGCACTGGTCGGATCGCGGTCGTCACCACCAACGACTATCGCCCGGAACTGCCCGTGATCTATGCCCACGCCGGTGCCCAGGTGCGGGATGTTCAACGCATGACCCTAGAAGAAATCTTCGTGGCCAACGTCATGCACAACCGAAAGGAGCGCGGCGAATGAATCGCTCAATCAGCGGCCGTCTGATCGCCAAAGACCTGTATTTGTATCGTTGGCTCATCATCGCGGCGGTGCTGATCGGTACTGCCGCATTGCCGTTGATGCGCCTTGGTCCCGGAGACGGCGTACGCAGCGGCGTCAACCTCGGGATGATCTTGTTCATCACCAACGTGATCGTGCTCGGCATCTTCATCGTCATGTATGGCGTCTTGAAGGAGCGTCAGGACAAGACCTCGCTTTTCATCCTGAGTCTGCCGGTATCACCGATGCAATACACCACTGCCAAGGTCGGCGCTGCGTTGCTTGCGTTCTTGGCGCCGTGGCTGCTGCTGACTGGCGGCACGATCGCACTCATCCTGCTGTCCGATACCGCGCCGGATGGCGGCATTCCATCGTTCGCGGCGATGATGACGTTCTTCCTTTGCAACTTCTGCGTGCTACTGGCGCTGGTTCTGGTCACCACATCAGAGCAGTGGGCAATTGCCGGCATTCTGATCACGAACTTCTCGGTACCGGTATTCCTCAGCATCGTGCTGAATCTTCCCGATATCAGCGCTTTTCGGCGCGCCGAGGCCGCCGTTTGGAGCCCGACGGTACTCGCGATCATTGCGATATCACTCGCTATCGCTGCGTTGTCGCTGACGCTTGCTTACTACGTCCAGTCACGCAGAAAAGATTTCATCTGAGGGAACCCGAATGAATTCGTCCCATCGCCTGCACGCGCTCGACGCCGCGCGTGGCTTCGCATTGCTGCTCGGCATCGTGCTGCACGCCACGATGTCGTTTTTCACCATCATTCCAGCACAAGACGTTTCGCAGAGCACGACGCTGGCGGTGACGTTTTATGTGATCCATCTATTCCGAATGAGCCTGTTCTTTTTGATTGCCGGCTTCTTCGCTCATCTGGCCTTTCATCGTCGCGGACTGCGCGCTTTCATCAAGGATCGCGCGCAGCGCATCGTCGTCCCGATGACGGCAGGATGGCTGCTTCTGGCGCCGCCGACGATTGCTGCGGTGATTTGGGGAATGTCGAAGTCGTTTCCTGATGGACTGCCGCAAGGCATCGACGCGGCAACGTCCGCTCCACAGGGCTTTCCGCTGGTCCATCTATGGTTCTTGTACTACCTGTGTCTGTTCTATGCACTCACGCTCGCATGGCGTGTCGGTGTCGTCGCGCTATTCGACCGCAGCGGCAAGCTGTGTGCACATGTGGATACCCTCGTCACATTCGCGCTGACGCATCGGCTGGCACCGGTCCTGCTTGCCGCCCCGACATTCCTGATCCTGCAAAGCGATGCTGCCTGGCCGGTCTGGTTCGGCATCCACACACCAGACACCGGCTTCCTGCCGCAACTGCCGGCGCTGGTCGCATTCGGTACAGCCTTCGTGTTCGGCTGGCTACTGAATCGACAAGCCGCCTTGCTTGGTGTGCTTGAACGTCAATGGTCGTTCCATCTCGCAATGGCGATTGGCCTCACCGCCGTGTGCTTGGTCATCGTCGGCCCGACACCGAGCGCAACAACACCCACCATCGTTCCAGGTGGCGAGGTGATGCGCTTCCTCTATGCGGGCAGCTATGCGCTCGCCACTTGGCACTGGGTGTTCGGTCTCATCGGTGCCGCGCTGAGATTCTGCGCGAAAGAAAGTGCTGTGCGCCGCTATGTCGCGGACGGGTCGTACTGGATGTATCTCGCGCACATGCCGATCGTGTTCGGCCTTCAGGCAGCAATGATGCAGGTACCGCTGCACTGGACGCTGAAGTTCCCGCTGATCGTCTTGATCACCCTGGTCATTTTGCTCAGCAGCTATCACTACTTGGTGCGGCCGAGCTTCATCGGCGAACTGCTGAATGGCCGCAAGTATCCACGGCATCGCCAGACGACGACCGGAACCGTTCTTGCTGATGCGACAAACCCTGCGCGCAACGACAGCGGCCCGATAGTCGTGGCGCAACTCAGTGATGTCAGCAAACGCTACGGTACCTCCACTGCGCTCGATCACGTCAGCCTTGCCGTCCAGCCTGGTGAACTGCTCGCCGTGCTCGGGCCGAACGGCGCTGGCAAGACGACAGCGATCGGCCTCTGGCTCGGCACCCACGAACCGGATCAAGGCATTGTTCGGCTGATGGGCGCCTCGCCACGCGACGTGCACAGCCGACTCGGTGTCGGCGTGATGTTGCAGGAAGTCCATTTGGCCCCCGAACTGAGTGCGCGCGAACACATCGAACTCACTGCCAGTTACTACCGTGACCCGCTCAGCATCGATGACGCCATTGCACTCGCTGGCATCGCGCCAATCGCACACCAGCGCTATGGCAGGCTCTCGGGCGGACAGAAGCGACAAGTGCAATTCGCTGCCGCAATTTGCGGCCGTCCACAGTTGTTGTTCCTCGATGAACCCACCGTCGGTCTCGACATCGCCGCGCGCGAAACCATGTGGCGGACGATTCGCCGCCTGCGCGATCAAGGCTGCGCCATCGTGCTGACTACCCATTATCTTGAGGAAGCCGAAACACTGTCTGACCGCGTCGTCGTTATGGCGAAAGGTCGTGTGATCGCGCAAGGCAGCGTCACCGAGATGCGCGCTTTGGTCGCTCGCAAGCGGGTCAGTTGCGCCAGCGTGATCGCGGTGGACGACATCAAAAGCTGGACCGGGGTCGTCGATGCCATTCGCGAGAATGACCGCGTGCATGTGACCACCGTGGACGCTGAGACTTTGGTGCGTCGCCTGCTGGCAACGGATCAAGGTTTGAGTCACCTCGAAGTGAAGCAAGCCAGCCTCGCCGACGCATTCACCGAACTGACCCGGGAAGCAGCATGAACAGCAATATCGCTACCACGTCTGCATACATCGACCTCATTCGTACACGCACACCGCTGCCGCTTGGAAGGCTGCTGCGCGCCTATCGGATGGAAGCGAAGTTCGAGATGCTCAGTGCATTGCGCACCGCCAGCTTTGCATTACCTTTCATCATCGTCCCGATTGCGATCTACCTGCTGTTCGGCGTCGTCATCAATGGCGACGTTGACCAGACCAGCGGACTCGGTGCTGGCGTTCACAACTACCTGTTCTCGGGCTTTTCGGCGATGGCGGTGATGATGCCCGGCATCTTCATCGGCGTGATCCTCGCCACTGAACGCGACAGCGGCCTGTTGAACCTGAAGCGCTCGCTACCACAACCGCCTGGGGCGACAATCATCGCAAAAGTGCTGATGTCGATGGGTGTGTCCGCGATTGCACTGACGCTGGTGGTCGTCGCTGCGCTGATTGCAGGGAAGATCACCCTGTCTTCGACACAAGTGGCGACGATCTGGCTGGTGCTGGTCATCGGCGCGATTCCGTTCACCGCGATCGGTTTGCTGATTGGCTCGCTGGTCTCCGCCTCGGCCGCACCCGCCTATGGCAATTTGATCTTCCTGCCGATGCTGTGGCTCTCCGGCCTGTTCATACCGCTGCCGGCTTTCCTCAAGCACTGGGTCGTGATCTGGCCGGCGTTTCACTTGAATCAACTCGCGCTCGGTCTCGCCGGCGTTGAGCAATTCACCTTCATCCCGCCAGCACTCGCTGGTGCGGTACTCGTCGGCGTCACCGTGATCTGCGGCGGTATCGCCATCCGGCGACTCGCACGCGTCGGTTGATGTGCTCGGTGTGTCGTTGGCCAATCAGCACGCTGCTCACTAACCGGCGGCTCGCACGGGCGATCGATCATCCAGCCTATGCTGACTTGCGGCGCAACTTCTGCACCAACGCCACCACGGCAAGCACGACTGCGCCAGTGAGGATGCCGATGACGAGATCAAACATCATGGCGAACAGCGTGCCGAACGACTGAGCGTGGAGCATTTCGCCGACGTGATGCAACGTCGGTACGCCCTCGACCAGAATGTGCCCGCCGACCAGAAACATCGCGGCGGTGCCGGCAATGGATAGGAATTTCATTAACTTCGGTGCGGTCCACAGCAGCAAACGACCGAGGCCGCGACGACACTTCGCCAGCAGTGAACCGCCGACGTGACGTACCCAGCGCAGACCGAGATCATCAAGCTTGACGATGCCACCGACAAGCCCATACACGCCAATGGTCATGATGATGGCGACGCCAATCAACACACCAACCTGTACCGGAAACGTCTTGGCGGCGACGGCACCGAGCGAGATCACGATGATCTCCGCGGACAGGATGAAGTCAGTGCGCACGGCGCCTCTGATCTTGTCTTTTTCCCACTGCACCATATCCACCGTTTCGTTGTTCACGGCCTTCAGCAGGTCGACATGGTGCTGCTCGTGATCCTTGCCGCTATCGAGGAACTTATGGAACAGTTTCTCGACACCCTCGAAACACAGATAGGCGCCGCCAATCATTAGCAGCGGCTTGATCGCCGCCGGCGCCAGTGCGCTGATGATCAATGCTACCGGCACAAGAATCATCTTGTTGACTGCAGACCCTTTCGCGACTGCCCAAACCACCGGCAACTCGCGATCTGCATTCACACCCGCGACCTGTTGCGCATTTAACGCGAGGTCATCGCCGAGTACGCCTGCGGTCTTCTGCGTCGCCACCTTGGTCATCACCGCTACGTCGTCGAGCAGCGTCGCGATGTCGTCGAGCAGGGCGAAGAAACTCGGAGTTGGCATAGTCGTTACCGATGGCGATCAAGACACCGATTCTCGCATTCAGCGACACAAAGCCCAAGATCAGCCCCAAGCATGCAGAACCCACCACGCTCTGCGCAGCGGGTCTGCGCGGCACGATCAGCGAGCGATCAATGCATTCATGCGCTTGACGAATGCTGCGGGGTCATCCAACGCCGCACCTTCGAGCAGTTGCGCCTGTTCCAGCAGCAGCACGGCGATGTCGCGCGCCAAGTCTTCATCGGCTTCGTTCGCAACGCGTTGTACCAGCGCGTGCTGGGCGTTGATCTCCAGTGCTGGTGCCGAGTCGGGGATGTCCTGTCCAGCGGCCTTGAGCATGCGCTTGAGATGCGGCGCCATGTCGTATTCATCGACGACGATGCAGGACGCCGATTCGGTCAGGCGTTTGCTGGCACGCACGTCCTTGACCTTGGCACCAAGCAGCGTCTTGATGCGCTCAACCACCGGTTTGGCGGCTGCGTCCGCCTCCTTTTCTCCGGCTTCATCGACCGCGCCGAGTTTGGACAGGTCGAGTTCGCCCTTGGCGACATTGCGCAGCTTCTTGCCGGCGTACTCATGCAAGTAGCCCATCATCCATTCGTCGATGCGCTCGCCCATCAGCAGTACTTCGACATCACGCGCCTTCAGCGCTTCGATCTGCGGGCTGCCCGCCGCTGCCGCAAAAGTATCGGCAGTGATGTAGTACACCGTATCCTGGCCATCTTTCATGCGCGCGATGTAATCGTCCAGCGACACCGTGGTCGTACTGGCTTCGCCCTTGGTCGACGCGAAACGCAGCAACTTGGCAATGCGTTCACGATTGCCATGGTCTTCGGCCACGCCTTCCTTCAGCACGGCGCCGAAGTTCGACCAGAACGTCGCGAATTTTTCCGGGTGATCCGTCGCCAGCGATTCGATCAAATCCAGCGTGCGCTTGGTCAGACCCGAGCGAATCTGCGCGACCAGTTTATTTTCCTGCAGAATCTCGCGTGAGACATTCAGCGGTAAATCGTCGGAGTCGATGACGCCACGCACGAAGCGTAGATAAGCAGGCAGCAAGTGTTCGCTGGCATCCATGATGAATACGCGGCGGATGTATAGCTTCAGGCCCTTGCGTTCATCGCGGCCAGAAAAGGCCATGTCGTAAGGCGCCTGGGTCGGCAGATAGAGCAAGCTGGTGTAGCTCTGATTGCCTTCGACGCGGTTATGCGTCCACGCCAGTGGTTCGTCGTAGGCATGTGCAGCATGCTTGTAGAACGCGGTGTAGTCCGAGTCCGACAGCTCGCTCTTCGGCCGCGCCCACAAGGCAGAGGCATGATTGATCGTCTCGATCTCGACGTCCGCGGTCTCAGCGTCGTCGTCGTGCTTTTCCTTGGCCATGCGGATCGGAAAAGCGATGTGATCGGAATACTTTCCGACCAGCGAGCGTAACTTCCACGCATCGAGGAACTCGTCTTCCTCTGGCTTCAGATGCAGGGTGATGGTGGTGCCACGGCGCGCTTCGGTCACCGTGTCGAGCGCGTAATCACTGGTGCCGGCCGAGGTCCAGCGCACTGCCGCTTCCGCTGGCAGATCAGCCCGACGCGTCACCAGCGTGACCGAATCAGCGACCACGAAAGTCGAGTAGAACCCGACGCCGAACTGGCCAATCAACTGCGTGTCCTTGCGGGCATCGCCGGTGAGGGCATCGAGGAAGCGGCGGGTACCCGAACGCGCGATTGTGCCGATATTTTCGATCACCTCGTCGCGGCTCATGCCAATGCCGTTGTCACGCAGAGTCAACGTGCGCGCCGTCTTGTCGAACGAAATTTCAACGTGCAGATCGGTGTCTCCCGCCGTCAGCTCGGGCTTGGCGATCGCCTCGAAGCGCAGTTTGTCGAGCGCATCGGACGCGTTCGAGACCAGTTCGCGCAAAAAGATTTCCTTGTGCGAATACAGCGAATGAGTGACCAGTTTGAGAACCTGTTCGACTTCGGCTTCGAAGCGACGGGTTTCGGTGGCGGAGGTGTCGGTGGCAGTCATGGGTAGTTTCCGGTGGTAGCAGGTGCTTGCAGTTCGGGGCAGTTCCGGGCTTTTCAAGCAATAGCTGAGCCTGCTTGACACGTCACAACGCGCTTTGTCGTAAGCACTAGCATCACTGTGAACCGGAGTCCGTCGATGCGTCATGCCGTCTTTTGTCTACTCGCGCTGCTGTCCTCGCCTGTTCTGGCGCAGAATTTGTCGTGGTACGCCGAAGCGCCACGCGCCGGCTTGCAGGATTGGAGCTGGACTACCCACAACCTCGCAGCGACTACGCCGGTGCATGGCGGCACCCATTCGATCAGCATGGAACCGGATAACTGGGGTGGTGTGTATCTGGTCAACGAAGGTGAGAAACATGCATTCCTCACCTACCAATCGCTGAGCATGTGGGTGCACGGTGGCAGCGCCGGTGGCCAGCAGTTGCGCCTCTACCTCACCTACAACGGGCTCAACGTCGCCTCGCTCGACGTCAACGACTACATCGCCGGTGGCACCGTACTGGCGAACCAGTGGCGGCAAGTCAGCATCCCGTTCAACGCGACGACGACGCTGACCCACGGTGCCTTTGACGGGCTAATCGTGATGGACGACAGCGGCAGCAACCAAGGCACCACATATTTGGACGACATCGAGTTCGTCGCGCGCGCTACGCCACTGGCGGCGAGCCCATTGTCGGTGTCGGTGAATCTCGCTGGCCTGCGCCGATCGGTGTCGCCGGAGATCTACGGCGTCAATTTTGGCGACGATAGCCAACACATCGAATTGCGCTATCCGCTGCGCCGATCCGGCGGCAACAGCACCACGCGCTATAACTGGCAGTCGGATTCGCACAACACCGCGTTCGACTATTTCTATCAAAACATCGCTGATGGATCGGGTACCGGACTACCGGTGAATTCCACGCTGAACGCGTTTGTCGCGAGCACGCGCGCGAATGGCGGCCAAGCACTGGTGACGATTCCAACGATCGGTTTGAAGCCAATCGGGGATCGTGTGAAGCGCTGGGCGTTCTCGATTGCCAAATATGGCCCACAAGACAGTAACGAATGCGCGATCTACAGCCCGCAACCGCCGTGGTGCAGCACCGACGCCGGCGACGGACTGTGTGCGAACGTCACCAATAACACCGGGTTTTGCGTCAACGGCCGCATCGTCAACAACGCTATTGCTGACACCTCGGTCGTGTTGACGACTGTCGAGATCGGTCAATGGATCGCGCACCTTGCTGCACAGCCCGGCGCGGCCGATCCGGGCATGCTGCGCTGGTATGCGCTCGACAACGAACCGATGCTGTGGAATTCCACGCACCGCGACGTGCATCCGGTGGCACCGACCTATGACGAGATCTGGCAGAAGGGCCGCGACGTCGCGCTGGCCATCAAAGCCAGCGATCCGACCGCGAAAGTGATGGGGCCAGTGACGTGGGGTTGGTGCGATCTGTTCACCTCCGCCGCAGATGCCGAAATCGGGCCAAGTTGCATTGATGGTCAGGACCGGCAAAACCATGGCGGCTTGCCGTTTACCGAGTGGTACCTGAAACAAGTCTGCGACTATGCCGCCGCGAACGCTGGACTGCGCCCTGTCGACGTACTTGACGTGCATTTCTATCCGCAAGGCGGTGTCGATGGACTCGGCGACAGCGGCAGCTCTGAGTTGCCGGCAGACTCGGCACGGCGCCTGCGATCACTGCGCGAACTTTATGATCCGAGTTATGTATCGGAGTCTTGGATCAGCGACAGCGTGCAACTGATTCCCCGCCTGCGAAGCTGGGTCGACGCACGCTGCCCAGGCACCGGTATCGCGATTACCGAGTACAAATGGGGGCCAGACGCAGGCCCGAGTGGTGCGTTGGCGCAAGCCGAGGCATTGGCCATCTTCGGGCGCGAGGGTGTGCGCATGGCGACACGGTGGGTGGCACCAGAAACCGGTTCGCTGACAGAAGACGCATATCGCATGTTCCTTGACTACGACGGCGCGAATACGCGTGTGCTCGGCGACAGCATTCCGGCAACTGCTAGTGATCAGAACGAGCTCGGCGCCTATGCCATTGACCAGCCCAGCCAAGCGCTGCGGATCGTGTTGATCAATCGTGCTACTGCACCGCGCGACATCAGCATCAACCTCAGCGCCGCCACGAATGGCAACTGGCAGCTATATCGCTTCGATGCCGCGCAACGCTTTGGTCAGGTCGGCAACGGCGCGATCAATGGAAGCACGCTATCGCTGACGAACGTACCCGGCCGCTCTGCCAATCTGCTGGTACTGCCCGCAGTCACGACATCGAGCGTGATATTTGGGGATGGCTTCGAGTAGCGTGAAGCGCTGACTCGAGACACGGCATTCACATGGTATGCGTCGGTCGCTCGACGTTCAGCGTCGCGCCAAGGATGGCTTCAATCTTCGACTTCGCAGTTTCGCCATCGGGCGTTTCGTTGAACTGAACGCCGATGCCGGCGGTGCGGTTGCCCTGCGCTCCGGGCGGCGTGATCCAGACGACTTTGCCAGCGACCGGCAAGCGGTCTTTGTCGTCCATCAGCGACAACAAGATGAACACCTCGTCACCAAGGTTGTAACGCTTGGTCGTTGGCACGAATAGACCGCCGCCCTTCACGAAGGACATGTATGCGTTGTAAAGCGCACCTTTGTCCTTGATTGCGAGCGACAGGATGCCCTGCCGTGGCATGCCACCTGTCACACCCGGAACTGCACCCATATTCGACTCCTCAGGCAGCGCCCGCAGTCATCGCGGCGCGCCATTCGTCCAGCAATTCGATGATCGCAAGATCCTTGCGCAACGGCGTCGGTAACCGCGCCCGTGCAAGGTTCAAGTGATCCCACCACACCTGCAGCTTGCGGAAATCAGCTTGCGCGGTCAAGCGCGTCATCGCAGCAACACGCGGCAAGGCCTGCGTCTGCGCCGACGCGCGCATTGCCAAAAGCACCAATCGCGCCAGAACTTTGAACAGGATATCGCAGTCCTGTTCGCCCCAACGCGCAGCAATCGCAACCAAAGAGCTGCCAAGTGCAGCATCGTTCATGTCGCTGATCAATGCGTCGATCATACGCCCGGCGTCGGCATCCAGCATCGACTTGGCCGCGCCAGGATTGCCGTCAGCGAGGAGCAGCGCCTCGTCGACGGCCGTCGCCACGATGCCTTGCCCGATCAGCCAAGCGCGCGCGGTGGCGGGATCGGGCGGACGCAATTCGATGCGTTGACACCGGCTGCGAATCGTCGCCGGTAATCGCGCCGGATCGTCAGCCACCAGAATCAACGCGGTGTTTGCCGACGGTTCTTCCAGCGTCTTCAGCAAGGCATTCGCTGCGGAGACGTTCATGCGGTCAGCCGGATCGATCGCGACCACCTGCCAGCCGCCGAAGGAAGGCCGTGATGCGAAGCGCTCGCCGAGTGCACGAATCTGATCGATGATGACTTCAGTGCGCAACTTGCCATCGTCGCGCGGCTCCAGCGTCACCGTCACGCGATCAGGATGAGTGCCGGCGGTCCGCAGGCGACAGCCACGACAAAGATCACACGCGAAGCCATCGCTGCGCGGCGTCGTGCAGAGCAAACGGGCGACCAAGGCAGCCGCCAATTCTCGCTTGCCGAGCCCGATTGCACCCGTCAACAGCAACGCATGCGGAAATCGTTGCGCATCGATGCGCATGCGCAAGGTGTCCCAGACCGGCAGCAACCAGGGCTTCAGCGACATGGTGCGTCGATCCAACTCAGCAGCTCGGACTTCACCGCTGCAGCCACGTCGGCCTGCGACTGGCTGGCGTCGATCACCCGGAAGCGCGACGGATCATGTGCCATACGGCGGTGATAGCCGGCATGCACGCGTTCGTGAAATTCGGTCTGCTCGCGTTCCATGCGGTCGCGGGCGCCACGCGAGTACGCACGTGCGAGCCCTTGTTCAACCGGCACATCGAGCAGAAACGTCAGGTCCGGCATCACCGGTGCGGCCCAGTTTTCAAGTTCCGCGATGCGTTCGACTGGCTGATCGCGACCGCCGCCCTGATACGCATAACTCGCATCGGTGTAGCGGTCCGATACCACCCAGCGCCCGGCCGCCAGTGCCGGCAGAATGCGTTCACGCACATGCTGCGCACGCGCAGCGAACACCAGCAACAACTCGGTCTCGGGATACATCACGCCGGTCCAGTGCGGATCGAGCGCAACTGCACGGATCGCTTCCGCCAGCGGTGTACCGCCCGGCTCGCGCGTCAGTTCGTGACCAATATCGCGTTGCGCCAGCGTCGCCGCAATCACCGCCATCACTGTGCTCTTGCCGGCACCCTCGCCGCCTTCCAGCGTGATGAAACGACCGCGACTCATCGCAACTGGTACTCACGCACGGCACGGTTGTGCTCGGCCAGTGTCGCCGAGAACGCGTGTTCGCCATTGCCTTTGGCGACGAAATACAGCGCGTCGCCATCGGCTGGCCGCGACACTGCACGCAAGGCGGCATCACCGGGCAATGCGATCGGCGTCGGCGGCAGACCGAAGCGTGTGTAGGTGTTGAAAGGCGTGTCGGTTTCCAGATGGCGGCGCGTCAGGTTGCCGTTGAAACTATCGCCGATACCGTAAATCACCGTCGGATCAGTCTGCAACATCATCGGAATTTTCAGGCGCCGCACGAACACGCCGGCGATCCGTGGTCGCTCGGCGGCACGACCGGTTTCTTTCTCGACGATCGATGCGAGAGTGAGCAGTTCGTCGGCGGAGCCTAGTGGCAAGGTCGGGTCCCGTTCGGACCAGCGCTTGGCGAGTTGAGTCTGCATCGCTTTGTAAGCGCGTTTGAGCACATCAACATCTTTTTGACGACGCACGAACGAATAGGTTTCCGGCAAAAAACGTCCTTCCGGAAGAACGCCTTCGGCGCCGATACGCGTCATCACATCGGCATCGGAAAGACCATCCAGGGTGTGTTCAAGCTTCGACTCTTTTGCCAAAGCAATTCGCAATTCCTTGAAGCGCCATCCTTCGATGATCGTGAACTGATGATGGATCACGTCGCCATCGGCCATACGCTGCAGCAAGACGCGCGGTGTCACGATCTGGGTCAACGCATACTCTCCGGCGTGTAAGCCGTCGAGCACGCCCATCTCATGCGCAAGCATGCGCCAGTACCACCACGATGCGTCGTTTCCGGTCGCCGCCTTGATCTTGCGGACAATGCTGCGGAACGAGGTACCGAGGTTTACATCCAGCACCAACTCGTGCGTACCAAGCTGCATCGGTGTGTCAGCGAAACGTCGGTAGTCGCGATACAGAAAGATGCCGGCGACGATGCCGGCCAACAACAGCAGCAAGAACAGTCGCTTGATCGCGCGCATCTCAGGCGTCCGGCAGTCCGAGTTCGGGATGGAAAACATGCATCAGCGCACGTATGCCGTCGCGCTGCGCATAAATGCGTTCGCCCAGACGACATACCGGCACGATACCGCGTACGGCATTGCACAGGATCAGTGCGTCAGCATGGTTCAAGGCATCACGATGCATGACTTGCACCCTAGCCGAAAATCCGAGCGGCGGCGATTGCAACAGCGCCGCCCGCATCACCCCGGCGATCACACCCTGGCGTGCCGGTGGCGTGATCCAGTGACGGTCGAACAGCGCGAACACATTGGCCTGTTGCGCTGCACAGATGAAGCCATCGCGATCGCAGATCAATACATCGTGCATCGCTGCCGTCGGCGCAGCCAACACCTGATCGAGCCGCGACAGCGTCTTGATGCCAGAAATATCGCCGCCTGCAGTATCGCGATAGCTCAGGTCAAGCGTGATTCCGTCGCGATAGGTCGCGCTATCGACGGCCGCTGCCGCGTAGGCAAACACATACACATCGCAAACACTTGGCCAGACGCGCGCGTAGCCCCGCCCTTGCGCCTGCGGCACCAGCGCCAATTTGACGACGCCGGCAGCCAAAGTAGCCGTCTCACGTTCCAGCATCGACTCGATCGCCAGCCAGTCCGGTTCGCACAGATGCAGCGCCAAACACGCCGCGTGCAGGCGCTGTCGATGCAAGCGCCAGTTGCACAGGCGACCGGCGTGTGCACGTATCGTGGTGAATGCGCCATCGCCGTAGTGCGCGGCGCGCGAGTCCAGCGGCAATGCGCTGATGCGCTCGCCATTGCAGAACGCGGCGATCATTCCGCCTCCGGCATCAATGCATTTACGAGACCACGCGCCTTGGCTCGGGTCTCTTCAAGTTCGCGCTGCGGATCAGAGTCGGCGACGATGCCCGCACCCGCGCGGAATTCGATGCAATCGGCGGTCATTGTCAGACTGCGGATCAGGATGTTCAGATCCATCTGCCCATCGGCTCCGAGATATCCAAGCGCGCCGGTATAGAAGCCACGACCTTCGCCCTCGAGTTCGGCAATGATTTCCATACAGCGTACTTTCGGACAGCCGGTGATGGTGCCGCCCGGAAACACCGCACGCAGGGCATCCACCGGGCCCAGGTCCGGGCGCAGCTGAGCACGCACATTCGAGACGATGTGGTGCACGTGGGCATAACTTTCGACCGTCATCAGTTCGTCAACGACCACCGAGCCGGGCACGGCGACGCGACCAAGATCATTGCGTTCGAGGTCGATCAGCATGATGTGTTCGGCGCGCTCCTTGGGATGCCCGATCAGCTCGCGCATGCGCTCGCGATCGTCATCGCCGGCGAAACGTGAGCGCGTGCCGGCGATCGGACGCGTCTGCAGCAGGCCGCCGCGCGCCGACACCAGTCGCTCTGGCGACGAACTCGCCAGCGCCCAACTGTCCCACTGCATGAGTCCGGCAAACGGCGCCGGATTGGACTCGCGCAGCGCTGCATAAATTGATGCGACATCCAGCGTAGGCGGACGAACTGCGCGCCATGCCCGCGACAGATTCACCTGGAAGACATCACCCGCTGCGATGTAGTCGAGCGCGCGTGCCACCGCCGCCAGATATCGTTCGGGCGCATCCTCGGCCAGATACCTGATCGCACGCCGCGGCAAAACTGCGGCATGCGCGCGGAGCACATCGACCGCAACCTGCTCGAACAAGTCCTCGTGTCCGGATTCACCGACCACGAAGGCACGGCCGCGTTCGCGGTCGCACAACACGGCCACCGGCGAGCGCACTGCGAGCGCACGTGGCAACGACAATGCGGCTCGCGGCAACTGCAATCGCGACTCAATCTCGGCGGCCAGTTCATAGCTCAGCAGCAAAGCGAAGCCGCCGTGGAAAGGCAAATCATCCGATACCGGATCGACCGCGATCGCACGCTGCCATCCGGCCAGTGCTTCGAGGAAGCCGCCATGCCCGCCATGTGCGCCGACTAGCCGGCCGTCTGCCTGTGCAAGCAAGTACTCACCATTGCTTACGAACAACAAGTCGTAGCGTGCACCGCCACCGCCGCTGGCAATCGATTCAAGCAGAACCGGATAGCGCGTAGCATCAGCCGCGTGCAACGCCAGCAGGTCGGGGACGCGCGGCAACTCGCGAATCAGCCTCATGACGACACGACGCCGATCAGAGCTTGCGCATCACCAGGCTTGCGTTGGTACCGCCAAACCCGAAGCCGTTGCTGATGGCGACCGAAATTCGTTTCTGACGCGCGACGTTCGGCACGTAGTCGAGGTCGCAACCATCACCCGGATGATCGAGGTTGATGGTTGGCGGAATGATGCCGGTATGCAGGGCCATGGCAGTGAAGATTGCCTCGACGCCACCGGCGGCACCCAGCAGGTGACCGGTCATCGATTTGGTCGAACTGACCATGGTTCGGTACGCGTGTTCGCCGAGCGCGCGCTTCACCGCCAAGGTCTCGGCCTGGTCGCCAAGCGGCGTCGAAGTGCCGTGCGCATTCAGGTATTCGATCTGGTCGGCATTGACGCCCGCGTCTTTGAATGCGGCAGCCATACAACGTGCCGGACCATCGCCGTTCTCGCTTGGCGCGGTCATGTGGTAGGCGTCTGAACTTGCGCCAAAACCAGCGAGCTCGCAGTAGATGCGCGCACCGCGTGCTTTCGCCGCTTGGTATTCCTCCAACACCAGAATGCCGGCGCCATCGCCCAGCACGAAGCCATCGCGGTCGCGGTCCCAGGGGCGCGAGGCACGGGTCGGGTCGTCGTTGCGGGTGGACATCGCCCGCATTGCGCAAAAGCCTGCCACCGAGGTCGGGGCCGAGCCGAATTCGGCACCACCGGCAACCATCGCATCGGCGTCGCCGTATTGAATCAGGCGCATCGCCATGCCGATCGAATGGTTCGCGGTAGCGCACGCCGACACTGCCGAGAAGTTCGGTCCTTTCAGACCCTTCAGAATGCACAACTGGCCGGAAACCATGTTGATGATGGTTGAAGGTACGTAGAACGGTGAGACCCGGCGTGGACCACCCCTGTCCAGCGTCAGCGTGGTTTCCTCAATGCCTCGAATGCCCCCAATACCCGATCCGATGATGGTGCCGATGCGTTCCGCATTGGCGTCAGTGATCTCCAGACCCGAGTCCTGTAACGCCATGATCGCGGCGGCCAATCCGTAATGGATGAATGGGTCCATCTTCTTCGCATCCTTCGCCGACACAAACTGGGTCGGATCGAAGTCGCGCACTTCACCAGCGATTCGCGTGTTGTAGGCGCTGCAATCGAAGCTGGTGATCGGACCGATGCCGGAGCGGCCGTTCGAGATGTTGTCCCAGGCCTGCGCGATGGAATGACCGACCGGCGAGACGATGCCCATGCCGGTAACGACGACGCGACGCTTCTGATTCATGGCTCACTCCGCAATGCTGGGGTCAGTAACACGATCTGCAAAAACGCAAACTGCGCCTCAAGGGCGCAGTTTGCGTCGAACGCTCAAGCCGATCAGGCCTTGACGTGCGCCTTAACGTAATCGATCGCCATCTGCACGCTGGTGATTTTTTCGGCGTCTTCATCAGGGATTTCGCACTCGAATTCTTCTTCGAGGGCCATCACCAGTTCAACCGTATCCAGCGAGTCGGCGCCGAGATCATCGACGAACGAGGCGTTCGCAGTGACTTCGTCTTCCTTCACGCCGAGCTGTTCAACGACGATCTTCTTGACGCGTTCTTCGATGCTGCTCATTGCTTTGAAACCTCCGAGAGAGAAAACCTCGGAAAATGTCCGAGGTCGAAAGCGGCGCGCATTGTAGAGCAAAGATTCGGGTTTGGCTCAAACACACGTTGGAGCGATACCGTATGGTCGATCTTTGATCCAATGCTCACACCATATGCATGCCACCGTTGACGTGCAGCGTTTCGCCGGTGATGTAGGCGGCCATCGGCGAAGCCAGGAATAACACCGCATTGGCGATGTCCTCGGGCGCACCGAAGCGACCCAGCGCGATCGCATCCATCATCGCTTTTTTATTGTCTTCCGGCAGCGCCTTGGTCATGTCGGTTTCAATGAAGCCGGGCGCGACCACATTGACGGTGATGCCGCGGCTGCCGATCTCCTTGGCCAACGACTTCGAGAAGCCGATGATGCCGGCCTTGGCGGCGGCATAGTTGGCCTGCCCGGCATTGCCCATCACGCCGATCACCGAGGCGATCGAGATGATGCGGCCCTTGCGCGCCTTCATCATGCCGCGCATGGTTGCTTTCGACGTGCGGTAGATCGAACTGAGATTGGTGTTGAGGATCGCCTCCCAGTCCTCGTCCTTCATGCGCATCAGCAAGCCGTCACGGGTGATGCCGGCATTGTTGACGAGGATGCCAATGGGGCCGAACTCCTTGGCGACCGATTCGACCAAGGCGTCGACCGATGCGCTACTGCCGACATCAAGCACGCGACCGACGCCGCCGCGCTCTGCCATGCGCTGATTGATCGCCACCGCGCCAGATTCGCTGGTAGCGGTTCCGATGACTTTGGCGCCGGCAGCGGCCAGCGTGTCGGCGATCGCGGCACCGATGCCGCGGCTGGCACCGGTGACGAGGGCGATCTCGCCGTGGAGATTGATTTGCATGGTCATTCGTCCTCAGGTCCAGTCCGTACGGGCGGCATCAAGCTCGGTGGCAAGCGCGCGCCCATCGAGTGCCTTGTCGATGCGCTTGGTCAGTCCCGCCAGCACCTTGCCCGGACCACATTCACCGATGCGCGTCACGCCGCGCGCGGCGAGCGCCTGCACGCATTCGGTCCAGCGCACCGGAAGGTAAAGCTGACGCACCAGTGCATCCTGGATTGCACTGATCGACTCATGCGCCTGCGCATCGGCGTTCTGAATCACCGGACGATCTGGCAGCACCCACGCCAGCGTCTGCATCCTGGCACGCAGTGCTTGCGCTGCCGATTGCATCAACGCGCTATGCGACGGAACCGACACTGCCAGCTTGATCGCTTTCTTGACGCCACGTTCTGTGAGCAACGCGATGCAACGATCGACCGCATTGGCGTGACCGGCGATGACGGTCTGCCCAGGACTATTGTAGTTCGCCGGCGCGACAACCTGGCCTTGCGCGGCATCGGCGCAGGCCTGCGCGATCACCGCATCGTCAGCCATCAGAATCGCAGCCATGGCGCCGACGCCAGCAGGTACCGCGCTTTGCATCAAACGGCCGCGTTCACGCACCAAGGCAGCGCCATCGGCCAACGACAGCGAACCCGCTGCGACCAGCGCCGCATATTCGCCGAGGCTGTGCCCCGCGAATACCGCCGGTTGTGCACCGCCGCGTTCGACCCAGACGCGCCACACCGCGACACCGGCAGCGAGCAGTGCCGGTTGCGTGACCTCGGTCCGATTGAGTTCGTCCTCGGGACCGTTCTGGCTGATCGACCAGAGATCCAGGCTGCAGCCTTGGCCGGCTTCATCGAAGGTTGCCTTGACGGTCGGCGATTGCGACGCGAGTTCCGCCAACATGCCAAGCGACTGCGAACCTTGGCCGGGAAAGACGAAGGCGAGATTGTCGAGCATCAGATTTCCTCTGTTCGTGATGCGCGCGACAGGCCGCGTGGCGTTCAGAACCGGACCAGCGCCGAGCCCCAGGTGAAACCACCACCAAAAGCTTCCATCAGCACCAGTTGCCCTGGCTGGATCATTCCGCTACGCACCGCGTGATCGAGTGCCAGCGGCACCGAAGCAGACGAAGTATTGCCGTGCTGGTCAACGGTCACGACGACGCGATCCATCGGCATGTCGAGGCGCTTCGCCGTCGCGGTGATGATGCGCAGATTGGCCTGATGCGGCACCAGCCAGTCGATGGCGGACTTCTCCAACTGGTTCGCGGCCAAGGTTTCTTCGACGACGGCGTCGAGCGTCTTCACCGCAACTTTGAATACATCGTTACCGGCCATCATCACGCGCACGCCAGCGTTCTTCTCGTCGAGTTTGAAGCCCGCAGAGACGCCGACCGGGTTGTACAACAACGCTTTGTGCGCGCCATCGGCGTGCAGGTGCGTCGACAGGATGCCGGGCTCATCCGATGGTTTGAGTACCACGGCACCAGCACCGTCACCGAACAGCACGCAGGTACCGCGGTCGGACCAGTCAAGCATGCGCGTCAGCGTTTCGGCGCCGATCACCAGTGCGCACTTGGCCGCACCCGAGCGCACGAATTTGTCTGCCGTCGACAGTGCGAAAATGAAACCCGAACATGCGGCGTTGATATCGAATGCGGCACAACCATTCGCGCCGATACGATGCTGCACTAGGCACGCGGTACTCGGAAAAATGATATCCGGCGTGGTCGTGCCGACGATCAGCAGGTCGATGTCTTTGGCCTGCACGCCGGCAGCATCCATCGCCCGCTTGGCGGCTTCAACGGCGAGGTCGCTGGTGGTTTGACCTTCGGCAGCGACATGGCGCTGGCGAATGCCGGTGCGCTCGCGGATCCATTCGTCATTGGTGTCGACCAGCTTTTCGAGGTCGGCATTGGTCAGCACTTTTTCCGGCAGGTAGCTGCCAGTTCCCGCGATGCGCGAATAGATCACGTTTCCATCCCCGAATAAGGGGCGGCGTCACGCAAGGCGGTGGCGTCGCCAAAGAAAAACGAACCGGTGCTCGTCACACCGGTTCGGTCTCGATTCGCACGACTCCTTGCGGAGCCGACATCAATCTTCGTTGGACGCCTTGTCGGCCTTGGTCATGATGACCTTTTTACCGCGATAGAAGCCGTCTTTGGTGATGTGGTGACGCAGGTGCAATTCGCCGCTGACCTTATCGGTCGAGATCTGCTTGGCGGTCAGCGCATCGTGCGAACGACGCATGCCACGGGTCGAGGGGGTCTTGCGGCTTTTCTGAACGGCCATTTCGAATCTCCAACTATTGCTTCTTGAGCGAAGCCAGCGCCGAGAACGGATTGTCCTTGGCACGCGCTTCGGCGTTTTCGGTCGAGTAGACGACTTCTTCGGATTCTTCCGCGCCGGGCTTGGTCGGCACAATCGGCAGAGCCAGAATTAACTCGTCTTCAATCACATCGGTCAGGCGCAACTCACCCTCACCGCTCACCAACAAGGCCTCGTAACCCGGCGGCAAGCCCGACTCGTCGGCCTCGTCCCGGATCAGTCCGAGGCGCGTGCTCAGCGATACCGGCCACACGAACGCTTCGAGCGTGCGCTGGCAGATCAGCGAGAGCGCGCCTTCGACACGCATCGCGAGAAACGCGACCCCGAGGCCATCACGCCCGAACTCGAGTTCGTAGCGTAGCTGACCGGAAGGATCGGCGAGACTCTCGCAGAGTCGCGGCAATGCGGCGATCGGCAGGCTTCCGTGGAAATGACGCTGGGATGTCGCCATCCGCCAAGCGTCGACGGTTTCGGGAAAGGCCGCTGACATAAGGGCGGCGATGTTAGGCAGCGATCTCGTTGAAGTCAATCGGAAATCAGGTTTTGCGACAGATTTCGACGCACTCGCTCAGCCTGCCGCTAGACTCGGACGCGATTGAAGAGGCTGCGCCATGACCCTGATTCTCGCACTGATTGTCGTCATCGCCATGGTCGGATTGGGCTTCGCGATCGCCAATTGGCGTCAACACAGTCGCAATGTTGCCATTCAGGCACTGCTCGACGACGCCGACCGACTGGAGGCTTGTTTGCTCGAGACCCGCACCCGCATGCGACAACTCGAAGCCATGCTTGGTCGTCTGCCTAGCGATATCACCGAAAATGCCCGCGCCTCGCTGGCCTCGGAAGCCGGCATTCAGGACGCGATGAAGCGTGTCCTCAGTCATCGTCTTTGGATTCGCGAAAATGCGATGACCGCCCCGCTGGCGAAGCTGCGCGAAGTCACCGACACCGCACGCAAATCATTGCTGCAGTTGCAACAACAACTGGCAAGGCTGGACGGCGCCGGCGCTGAACTTCAAACCGCCTATACGCACTCGGATACCTTGATGGGGACCGCACCAACTGAAGAACCGAAGGCCGATGGGCTCGCCAAGTGAAGC
>Ga0138256_10001445_pt1 | contig 25560 bp, 16 predicted proteins | sample KNB2016incub_MG_FD_105486 | JGI IMG/M metagenome (GOLD analysis project Ga0138256, IMG submission 105486) | Active sludge microbial communities from wastewater in Klosterneuburg, Austria - KNB2014incub_MG | ecosystem: Engineered > WWTP > Activated sludge > Unclassified | place: Austria...
TAATAGTTTTTGTAAAGAGATTTTCTTTGCCGCCAACATAAAATAAAGCCAGGACAAACAATGCAAGACCGGTAATTATGAATATCCCAAGCTTAATATATTTTGATTTGTCAATACTCATAACATAAAAATTAAATTAATAAATATTTTTTTAAAAGAATTATTGATTTCGGAAAGATCCGAAAAGTTAAGAATAAATTATAAGATTATTAATCCATATTAATAAAAGTGTATCATTATGAAAATTCAAAAAAGCCTCTGACAAATTCGTCATCCGAATTTTTCAGTTCTTCATAACTTCCTTCTGCTGCTATAGTCCCGTCTTTTAAAACCAGGATCCGGTTTGCCACCAGTTTTGCGCAGGGAATATCATGAGTCACTATAAGTGAAGTTACATTTAGTTTTTCCTGCATTTCAAGAATAAGATGACTTATCTCGTTAGAAGTAACAGGATCAAGTCCTGTGGTCGGTTCATCGTAAAGTATTATTTCCGGATCAAGCATTAAAGTCCTTGCCAGACTAATTCTTTTCTTCATTCCGCCCGAAAGCTCCGAAGGCATTTTATCAATTGCATCGGCCAGACTTACATTTTCCAAAACTTCATTTACTTTTTCACTCAGATCTTCATTTTTAAAATCAGGCTGTCTTCTCACCGGAAATTCAAGATTTTGTCTGACAGTCATTGAATCATATAAAGCGCCGCTCTGGAAGAGAAATCCAATTCTTCTTCTTATCAGATTTTTTTCTGCTTCCGGTAAATTTATGAACTCAGTATCAAAAACTTCAATTGTACCTGAAGTAGGTAAAAGAAGTCCGATTATACACTGAAGTATAACAGATTTTCCTGTTCCGGATTTTCCAAGCAATACGACAGTTTCTCCTTTTTTTATCTCTACATTAATGTCCTTTAAAACAGTCAGGCTGCCGAATGATTTTTTAAGGTCAGTTATCTTTAATATTATTTCTCCGGTTTTTTCAGGTTTTTCTTCTGACATTATTATTTAAGTATTACAATTTATAGAACTAAGTATATCTAAAAATATAATATTCATTCTTATTATGAAATATTTTTCTCTAACAGGTTTCATATTTTAAAAAAATATTGAAGTCATCTGAACCATGACCATATCAATCAAAATTACCATTAAAGAGGAAATAACAACCGCAGTATTAGCGGCAACGCCAACGCTTTCCGTACCCCTGTCTGCATTATATCCTTCATAACATCCTACTACTCCGATGCTGAATCCGAAAAGAAACGTTTTAATGGTAGCAGGAAGTATATCGCGCATGTCAATATTTGTGAATGAAGTCATTAAAAAAGATTTCAAACTCATGGACTGGGTTATGTTAAATGCGACGAATCCGCCGAGTAAAGCGATCATATCTGCAAGTATGACTAATAGTGGCAGCATCAGTGTTGCTGCTGTTACTCTCGTAACTACAAGAAATTTAAACGGATTACAGCCGGATACTTCCATAGCATCGATCTGTTCAGTCACTTTCATGGATCCGAGCTCAGCTCCGATTCCTGATCCGATCTTACCCGCAAAAATAAGAGCTGTGATCACCGGACCAATTTCAAGTATAACAGCAAGAGCAACCATCGAAGGAACAAGCGAAGCTGCTCCGAATTTCTGAAGCGTAGGTATCGACTGCAGAGTAAGAGTCAGACCAATGATAAATCCTGTTACAGCAATAAGCGAAAAAGATTTATAACCGATCTGATAAAATTGTTTAACAGTCTCGGAAAATTCATAAGGAGGTTTTATTAATTCCTTAATGCTTTTAAAAGCAAAAAGAAACAGACCTGTTATTTTAATTAAAGTATCTTTTAAAGATTCCGGCAGAGCGATCTTAAAAGTTTTTTTTGGCTTATCTGTAGTTAGTGTATCCATAGAATTTGGTTTTGTTGAAATGCTGTACCATTAGGGTCCCGTAGTGTTTCATTAGTCGTCTCTTCTGATCTTCATATCTATAAACGGATTTGCAAATCCCAGCACTATACCTGCTGATATATCTGAAATACCGGAACCATTTTTAACATAAGTGTATCGGATCTTTATATTCGGATAAAATAATAGTTTATGATTTCTTATAGAATATCCGAATGCCAATTCCGGAAAAAATCCGTGATTGGAAAAGTTTGTGAAATATCCCGCGCCTACTGTGAGCACAGGCGTCCCCTGTAAAAAATTTGAAGGACGTATACCGCTTTTTAAAAGGAAATCATATTTGTATGCTAACCTAAAGTTGCTGCTGAGATCCTGTCTGAATAAATAACTATACTCCCCTGAAAATCTATGCTGGCCGAAATCACCAAACCCCAAGGATACTTCTTTAGTTATACCTCCGCTTATCTTGTCGTTTTCAAAAAGAACTATGGGATTCAGAAGATATAAAAACGAAACAACTCCGATCGCAATTGGCAATGTAGATGCAGAATTTTCAGTTATGTCTGACTGTTCAGTTTTTCTCCCGTTCAGATCATAATAAAAATTTAAATAATTTTTTCCGGTATATTTTTTAGTCAGGTAATCAAATTCAATTTTATTTTCTTTCTTTTCGAATTTATTCTCACTAACTCCTTTATTAAAACTTAACTCTGAATTATATAAATTCTGAGAAAAGGTTTCTTCTGTATTCAGCACCTGTGTCAGAAATAATATTATTGATAATATGAATGTTTTCCGGATCAATTTGATTTATACTTAGTTGTTTAATTTAATTATTACATTTTGAAAAATTTCGTTCCTTTGTATTATCTTATAAAAAATATGTTGTACTTTTATTCTGATAATATTTTATCGATTGAACCAAAATAAGCTCCGGTTAATTCATCAGTCTCAAGTTCGATGTCACTGTTTATCCTGAATTTTTTTCCGGTAACTATACCAAGCCTTTCACAGCTCTGACCATTTTTTACAGCGATTTCTGAAATTATATCAGCATTCGTTTCATCTGCAGAAACGATAAAACTGCTTTGTGTCTCTGAAAATAATTCAAAATCCTTTCTTCCTTTATATTGAATTTGAACCTCACAGCCTTTCGGATTTTCTCTTTTCATAATACAACACTCAGCCAGCGCAACTGCAAGTCCGCCGTCTGAAATATCGTGAGCGGAATTGATAAGTCTTTGACTGATCAGTTCAAGTATTAACTCCTGAACTTTCTTCTCTTCATTTAAATCGATATCCGGCGCATCACCTTCAGGTTCCACATTATTTAATCTGAAATATTCACTGCTTCCGATACTTATTTCATTTCCATCTCTTAAATAATTTCCGCTGATAAGTAAAATTATATCCCCTTCATTTTTAAAATGACTCGTCATAATGTTTTCTGTATTTTCAATTAATCCGAGCATTCCGATCACAGGAGTAGGGTATACTGCGTGATCCTTTGACTGATTGTAAAAACTTACATTACCGCCGGTCACCGGAGTGTTCAAAACTTTACACGCATCACCGATCCCTTTCAATGCTTCTGAAAACTGATAATAAACTTCGGGGTTGTAAGGGTTTCCGAAGTTAAGGCAGTTTGTAATTGCTATAGGCTTGGCGCCTGTACAGACAACATTTCTTGCCGATTCACAAACAGCTGTTATTCCGCCTTTATAAGGATTCAGATATACGTATCTTCCGTTACAATCCGTTTTCACTGAAAGCGCTTTGTCAGTTCCTTTTATTCTGATCACAGAGGCATCCCCTCCTGGCAGCACAACTGAATTCGTTCGAACCTGCGTATCATACTGTTCATACACCCAGCTCTTGTTTGTAATATTCGGCGATGAAAGCAGTCTGATCAGAATGTTATTAAGATCTTCCGGTACCGTAATTTCGTCAGCTTTAAATTCTCTCTTCTTATTTAAATATAAAGGAAATGATCTCTCTCTTTCATAAACGGGAGCTCCTCCTCCGAGGACTAATTCATATGCAGGGACATCAGCTTCCAGTTTTCCTTTATAAAAAATTTTGATCCTGTCATCTTTAATTACTTCACCTATCCTTGCAATATTCAGATCCCATTTTTCAAATATTTCTTCAGCAACTTTTTCTTTTCCTTTCTCTATCACGACGAGCATTCTTTCCTGTGATTCCGAAAGCATAATTTCATAAGATGACATTCCTTTGTCTCTGAGAGGCACCTTATCAAGATCGATCCTCATTCCGCATTTTCCTTTTGCGCTCATTTCACTTGTAGAGCAAGTAATGCCTGCAGCTCCCATATCCTGAATTCCGACTACAGCTCCGGAATTAATCAGTTCAAGAGTTGCTTCAAGTAACAGCTTTTCAGTAAAAGGATCTCCGACCTGTACGTTCGGTCTTTTTGATTCCGAGTCTTCAGATATTTCCTCCGAAGCGAATGTCGCTCCGTGAATACCGTCTTTCCCTGTGGACGAACCTACAATAAAAACCGGATTTCCCACTCCGCCGGCTTCCGCTGTAGCTGTCCTATTATGCTTTACAATACCGACTGCCATTGCATTGACAAGCGGATTATCGTTGTAGCAATTCTCAAAATAAACTTCTCCGCTTATAGTCGGTACTCCGAAACAGTTTCCATAATCACCGATGCCTTTAACTACATTTTTAAATAGGAATTTATTTCTCGAAGTCTGCCCTTTTGAATTTTCTGAATTTTCTGAATTTTTATCTTCATTGCTGATCATTCCGAATCTTAATGAATTCAATGCTGCGACCGGTCTTGCGCCCATTGTGAAAATATCGCGGAGTATACCTCCGACACCCGTGGCAGCGCCCTGATACGGTTCTACTGCGGAAGGATGATTGTGTGATTCTATTTTAAAGGCAACAGCCAGTCCGTCTCCAATATCAACAAGTCCCGCATTCTCCTCACCTGCGCCGACCAAAAGTCTTTCACCGCTCCTTGGAAGTTTTTTGATCTCAAGGATCGAATTTTTATAAGAACAATGTTCACTCCACATTACTGAAAATATACCAAGCTCTGTATAAGTAGGAGTCCTGCCGAGAATTTTAATTATTCTTTCATATTCTTCCTCAAGCAGCCCTAACTTTTTAGCCAGAGCGGAATTTATTACAGGATCAGACATTTTGTATTAATGAATTTAGTTAAGTATAAACAAACGCTAGTCGTTTTAGTAGTCATTTAAACTAACATTTTAAAATTACTGATAATATTTTGAAACCATTAATCTGATAAAGGTGAGTCACAAAACTTCTTATAATTTCTGCAAATCTCTCCCAATGCCCGTGAAACTTCATTTACTGATCTAATGCGGCATCGTGTATCTGAGAAATTGTAATCACCTCCCATGCACGGAAGTCCGAGAAAAAAATAATATTTTGTTTTGTGTTTGTAAACATCCGTCTCGTCCATATTAGCTACAGGGTCAGGACAGTCTTCATAAATATCATATTTGAAATCCTTAAGAGTATCCTGAAGAAAGATTCTTACTCTTGCTGACATGCATTTTTCTATTACAAAATCTTTTTCCGTAAAAGTCCCGGTTACATCAATCACAATTACAAGATCTTCCCTGCTTACTTCCTTCGCGACTTCACGCGCGCCTCTCATATCAATTTCCTCATCCGGAGTGAGCTCCATCCTGACATAATCAAAATTGATCTCTCCGCTGAAATAAGCTTTCATAGCCGCGAATACTCCGGCGTAATTATCAAGTAATCCGACATATTCATCTCCTTCTATTCTGAGGCTTACATTTTTATAATTTGTATCTGCATGCGCTGAGATGAATATCATTTTGTTAACTGGCTATAATTTTTTTTATAATAAAGTGAAGTTCCCGATACTACAAGCAGCGGATTTATTAAAACATTAACGACCGGAATAAAAGTAAGTATGAATGCCATAGCTCCGAATCCTGCTGATAAAGTCTTTTGAGATGAAATTACTCTTAGCTTGTTTCTGAATCCTGTCATTTTTCTTGTCATTGGATAATCCATGTAGTCAAGAGCGTTGTAATAAAATGAAAACAAACTTCCGAATACAAATGATATTGTGTTGCCGATCATCGGAATAAAATTGATAAAAAATAACGGCAGGATAATAATCAGATAAAACAAAATTTTCTTAGTCTCTTCTTTTATACTGAAAAAAGCTTCGCTGAAAAATGTAAGTCCGTCGTCAATATAAATTCCAAATTCCTCCTCTTCAATAAGTTTAGACATCTTCTCATTGAAAGGCGCTGATATTAGTCCGCCGAATATTACAAATGCAAAGTAACATAAAAGCAGCACAAGAAAAAAAGAGAAGAGCTTTAGCAAAAGTCCCAGTATCTCTACGATAATATTATTGCTTACTTTGCTTTCTATCACCCCGGATGAACTGCCGATCAGCCAGTTATATGCGAAAAAAAAAATTGTTCCGTAGATGATCATATTGATCGTCATCGGAACAATTGAATACAAAATTAATTTTGGATATTTAAAAAATAAATTTACACATTTAAACGGATAAAAAAATCCATGCATAAAATTATTCATATAAGTCTATCTCAATTTTTTACCTGTAGTTTTTAAAAATTACTTAATGCCGAATTCTTTTTTTATCTTGTCAACGTAATCAAGTTTTTCCCATGTAAATAGTTCAACTTCCAGTCTTTTTTCTAAACCGTCAGGAGTCCTGAAAACTTTTTTTACTTTCTCATTTTTTCTTCCCATATGTCCGTATGCAGCAGTTTCACTGTATATCGGATTTCTGAGTTTAAGTCTTTTCTCAATGAAATAAGGTCTCATATCAAACAGCTTCTCCACTACTTTTGCAATTTCGCTGTCTTTAAAATCTACTTTAGCTGTTCCGTAGGTGTTAATATTTATATTCATTGGTTTAGCGACTCCGATAGCATAGGAAACCTGAACTAATACTTCATCGCAAACTCCTGCCGCAACTAAGTTTTTAGCGATATGTCTTGTAGCGTAAGCTGCCGACCTGTCCACTTTAGAAGGATCTTTTCCGGAAAAAGCTCCTCCGCCGTGTGCGCCTTTGCCGCCGTAAGTATCGACGATGATCTTTCTTCCCGTAAGTCCGGTGTCGCCATGAGGTCCGCCGATTACAAATTTTCCTGTCGGATTAATGTGGTAAGTGATCTTTCCGTCGAGAAGTTTTGCATAGTCTTTATACTTTGCTTTTACTCTTGGTATAAGAATGTTTTTCATATCTGCAGCGATCTTCTTCTGCATTTTTGTATCGGTATCGAATTCATCATGCTGTGTTGAAATCACTATCGTGTCAATTCTCTTTGGTTTGTTGTTATCATCATATTCAAGAGTAACCTGAGATTTTGAATCCGGTCTGAGATATTTTATTTGCTTACCCTCTCTCCTGAGTTCGGCAAGTTCATAAAGCAGCTTATGCGAAAGATCAAGAGCCAGCGGCATATAATCAGTAGTTTCGTTTGTTGCGTAACCAAACATCATTCCCTGATCGCCTGCTCCCTGATTCTCTTTTATTTTTTTATCAACGCCTCTGTTAATATCCCCGGACTGCTCGTGAATTCCCGAAAATACTCCGCACGAATGCGATTCAAACATGTATTCGCTTTTTATGTATCCGATCTTCTTAATAACCTGTCTTGCAATAGTCTGAACATCAAGGTAAGTCTTTGATTTTACTTCACCTGCCAGTACAACCTGACCAGTCGTTACAAGGGTTTCACATGCAACTTTTGATTCCGGGTCAAACGCTAAAAAGTTATCGATCAATGCATCTGAGATCTGATCCGCTACTTTATCCGGATGTCCTTCTGAAACTGATTCAGAAGTAAATAGATATGACATTAAATATTTCTCCTTTTATATATTAGTTTATTAATTATTATTAAAGTTTTTCTCAATTTATTTTATTCTACTGTAAACTTTCAAGAACTATTTCAGCGACATCCTTTACCTTTACTTCCTCGCTTTTTTCTTTTGCCTTTACTCCGTCAGAAAGCATTGTCATGCAAAACGGACATGCTGAAACAATTGTCTTAGCTCCGGTTTCAAGCGCTTCCTCCGTCCTTTCAATATTAACTCTTTTGCCTTCCGTCTCTTCGAGAAACATTCGGCCTCCGCCGGCACCGCAGCAGAAACCGCGGTCTTTGGAACGGGACATTTCCACTATGTTTATACCCGGAATACTTTTTACGGACTCGCGCGGCTGTTCATAAATGTCATTGTATCTGCCGAGATAACATGAGTCGTGATATGTTACTGTTTCCTTATTTTCAACAGTGGGAGTAATTTTCTTTTCCCTTATCAGGTCGTCAATGAATTCAGTATGATGTGTTACTTCAAGATCGACTCCGAATTTGCCGTATTCATTTTTCAAAGTGTGCATACAATGCGGACATGCTGTTACGACTTTTTTCACATTGAATTTTTTCAGAGTCTCCGCATTCTGCTGAATAAAAGTCTGCGCAAGAAATTCATTGCCCAGTCTTCTTGCGGGATCACCGGTGCATTTTTCCTCGCTGCCAAGTACGCCGTAATTAACACCGGCTTTATTCAGAAGCTGCGCAAATGATTTTGTAACGTTCCTGTATCTTTTGTCAAATGCGCCTGCGCATCCTGACCAGAACACAACATCAAGTCCATCAGCGCTTCCTATATTAGATAATTTTATTAAATGATTTTCTTTTCCTTCTTTCGCCAGTTCATCCGATAGTTCGTCGATCCAGTCATTTCTCTGCGCTGCGCCGAATGCCCACGGAGATTCATTGTTCTCAAGATTTCTGAAAACTGTATTCATCTCCGGCGGAAAGTCAGATTCCATCATTACAAGATCCCTTCTCATATCTATAATCGGCGTGATATGATCTATCATTACAGGACATTCCTGAACGCAGGCCATACATGTAGTGCATGCCCATAATTCTTCAGGAGTTATAAAATCATGTACAAGATTTTTATTCAGAACTGTCTGATCATCAGTTTTATTTACTTCGACCGGTCCTTTCTCTTCAGTCCTTTTCCTTATCTTGGTTATAATTAATTTCGGATTAAGAAGTTTGCCCGTTATATTAGCAGGACATGCAGAAGTGCATCTGCCGCATTCCGTACATGTATATCCGTCTAATAAATTTTTCCATGTCAGGTCTTCAATATCTTTAGCGCCGTATTGAGTGATCGATTCGTCTTCAAAGTTTATCGGCTTAAGCACTATTCCCTGATAAGGAATTTTGTAATTTGATAAGAATGTATTTGGAACTGATGAGAGAACGTGAAAGTGTTTTGAGTACGGCAGATAATTCATAAATACAAGTACAACTATAATATGCGCCCAGAAGAAAAATTCATAAGCTGTCTCAGAACCTGAGCTAAAAAATCCGGCAATATAAGCTGAAACAGGTCTGTAACCTTCGGAGCTGCCGAGCAGAATTTTTTCAACACTCATTCCGAACATTGTGATCATAACCAGAGCGATCATAAAAAGAATAAATGCAGCGTCCAGCCTTGAAGAACTTTCAACCTGAAGCCGTTTGGGAGTGCCGATATATCTTCTGAAAAGCGAGAATATTACTGTAACGAGTACAAGCGCGCCGAAGAAGTCCTGGAGAAAAGTCATAATGCTATATAGCGGACCGAGAAATGCAAATGAAAATTCAGGGAAAAATCCTTCGATGATCGATTCTACTACAACGAAAAGAAGAACTAAAAATCCCCAATAAATACAAATATGTAAAATACCGGCAAATTTGCTTCTGAGAAGTTTAGTCTGAAGAAATGCGATGTTAATTGTATTGCTGATCCTTTGAGAAATATTATTCGTTCTGTTTTCCGGTTTACCGAGTTTCAGATAAGAGAGAAATTTTAATACGGAGTAGATAAAAAATCCCATCGCTCCGAAAAAGATGATTCCGAATATTAACGGTCTCAGCATCAGGTTGTATAAGGTTTGTAATTCAAGAAGTCAAATTACTTAATTAGATTTAAATATTAAAGATATTTGTTAATAGTTAAGAGTTAATAGTTAGGAGTTAAGAGATTTTATAATTATCATTTCCTATACTACAGCCGTCCGAATTTTCTCAAAGTATCCTAATTTAATTTTTAACAATTCTATTCTTGTCTGAAATATTGATTTTAATTCCGGCTTTTTCTTTATGAAATGCAGCAATTAAAAATTGATAATTGATTATTGGTTTTGGAGTATAAAATAAATATATTGAATAAACTTATTATGATATGTAATTTGAGTTCTTAAAAATTAATAGCAGGACTTATTGCCGAAATGGCGGAACTGGTAGACGCACTGGACTCAAAATCCAGCGAGACTCAAATCTCGTAAGGGTTCGACTCCCTTTTTCGGCACTTGAGTTTATATTAACCTCAGCTTAACTTTAGTATTCATAAAATAAAACAGGAGTAAAAATGTGCGGAATTGTCGGATATATAGGAAACAGAAATTGTCTGGGACTTATTATAGACGGTTTAAAAAGGCTGGAATACCGCGGATATGATTCAGCCGGTGTAGCTATATTAGATAAGAATAATGATATAAATATATATAAGAAAAAAGGGAAAGTAAAAGAGCTCGAGTCTGAATTTAATATTGAAGATCTGAGCGGACATACAGGCATTGGTCATACCAGATGGGCTACTCACGGAGAGCCGAATGATATAAACGCTCATCCGCAGACTGATATGACAGGAAATATTGCAGTCGTGCACAATGGTATAATAGAAAATTTTAAAACTCTGAAGAAAAAGCTCGAAAAGGATAATTATAAATTTGTTTCCGATACGGACACGGAAGTACTTGCTAATCTTATACAATTTCATTTTAAACAAAATAATAGTTTTGAAACTTCTGTGCGTTATGCTCTGTCAGAAGTGGAAGGAGCTTACGGTATTGCTGTATTAAACAGATCCGAACCCGATAAAATAATAATTGCAAGAAACGGAAGTCCGCTTATGTTCGGACTTGGAAAAGATGAAATAATAGTTTCTTCTGACGCAGCGGCGATAGTGAACGTAACTAAAAATGTGATATATCTGGAAGACGGTGAGATGGCTGTATTAAAGTATGACAGCTTTCAGATCAAGACGATAACTGATGAGGATATTTTCAGGGAAGTGCAGAGAATTGTCTATGATATAGAGGAAATTGAAAAAGGCGGATTTGAACATTTTATGCTGAAGGAGATATGCGAACAGCCTGATGCAATTCAGAATACATACAGAGGAAGAATAAATTTTGAAACAGGTGATGTAAAGCTCGGCGGACTTGAGAATGTAAAAGAAAAACTTTTTAATGCTAAAAGAATAATAATTACAGCTTGCGGTACGGCATGGCATGCAGGTCTGGTAGGGGAGTATATGATTGAAGAATACTGCCGCATTCCAACCGAGGTCGAATATGCATCGGAATTCAGATACAGAAATCCGATCGTAAATAAAGATGACATTGTAATTTTTATAAGTCAGAGCGGGGAGACAGCCGATACTATGGCAGCCCTAAAAGAAGCAAAACGTCTTGGCGCTACTACTATTGGAATTGTCAACGCAGTAGGAAGTTCAATTGCAAGAGCTGTCGATGCAGGTACGTATATTCACGCAGGTCCGGAGATCGGTGTTGCCTCTACAAAAGCATTTACATGTCAGCTTATGTCTCTTATCCTTATTACACTCATGATCGGTAAAAATAAAGGAACAATTTCGGATGAAAATCTTAAAGAGATTTCTGCTGAGCTGAAACTCCTTCCGGAAAAGATCAAAGAGATAATTGACAGAAAGAATGATTTTAAATTTATAGCTGAAGAATTTAAGGACTCAAAAAATTTCCTTTATCTCGGCAGAGGTTTAAATTTCCCCGTAGCTCTTGAAGGCGCTTTAAAGCTTAAGGAAATTTCCTATATTCATGCGGAAGGATATCCTGCTGCTGAAATGAAACACGGACCTATCGCACTCATTGACGAGAATATGCCAGTTGTGTTCATTGCTCCAAAAGACAGTACCTATAGTAAAATTATTACGAATATAGAAGAAATAAAAGCAAGAAAAGGAAAAATAATAACAGTTGCTACGCAGGATGACAATGAAATTAATAATTACTCAGATTATATAATGAGGGTTCCGAAAACTTTGCCGATATTTTCACCAATACTAAACAGTATACCGCTTCAGTTTCTGTCCTATTATATTGCTACTGCTAGAGGATGTAATGTAGATCAGCCGAGAAATCTCGCCAAGAGTGTAACGGTTGAATAGTTAGTAGTTAGTAGTTAATAGTTAATAGTTAATAGTTAATAGTTAATAGTGTCTTGTCCCGTAATTACAAAAAATGATCAAATATTTTGTAATTATACGCAGTTAAAATATTTGAAAGTAAATATTGGAACAGATAAAAATTCTTAAAAATCAGAAACAGGTTCTTTGGAGATTGATTCAAAGAACCTGTTTTTTTTAAATGTATACATTTTTTTAAAAAAGTTCCTGTAAATGAAAAATAAATTTGAATCTTAAAATCAAAACACTTATTTTTAATCATCCAAAAAAATTCACAAACTAAACCAAGAAAGGAAATGAAATGAAAAAAAACTTTTCATTTTTGGTTGTTTTTGCTTTTTTAATTTCTTCAATAATACTCGGATTTTCACTGAGTGATATCAGTGATAACAAGCCGAGTCAGAGAGGGTTAAAATACAAAACAGCTGATCAGAACGACGGAGCACCCGTTACCAAAGATACAGATTACAGAAAAAGAAATCCGTTCGTAGAAACACCTCAATATCAGCCTGCAGACGGAAATCCAAATAACACACAAAGCGCTCTGTCCGAGTCCTTTGAAGGTGCAACATTTCCACCTACCGGATGGTCAAAATTAAATCCTGACGGCGGAACAGGCTGGGAAAGACAAACAGCAGGAACAACACCTATGCCGGGATGGAACGGCGGAGTTATTACTGCTCCGACAGGCGGCGGTAATGCAGTTGCTTACGCTACATGGAATACCGGCGGCGCTGTCAGCAATGATCAGTGGCTTGTTACCCCGCAGCTTACTAACATGCAGTCAAATGAAGTATTGAATTTCTCACTGAGATACTGGCCTAATTCATACAGAGACAGTATTGAAGTCTGGATATCAACTACCACACCAACTGTAGCAGGATTCACTACTTTAGTTTTCAGAAAAAACTTTTCGGTGGGTACACCGGATACAAACTGGAGTACATATTCATTCCCAATCGGAACTTTGGTACCAAACGGATCAAATATTTATGTTGGATTCAGAGAAGTTGTTGCTGATAATTTTAATGACGGCGCTTCATTCTCACTGGATCTTGTAGAAGTAACAACAGGAACTGCAAATGATATTGCTACAATTTCTGTTGACGCTCCTTCAGGCAGTGTAATATTGCCAACATCTACTATTGCTCCAAAAGCAAGTTTCAGAAATGTCGGAACTGCTGCACAGACAAATGTACCTGTAAGATATATTATATCAGGACCGGTAAATTATTTAAGCAATAAAACAATTGCCAACATCGCTCCCGGAGCAACTATACAGGTAACTTTTGACAGTACGTTCTTACCGACTGTTGGCGCTTACAGTACAACAGTATACTGTAGTCTCGGATCCGATGTCAACAGAGCCAATGATACATTAAGAACAAACTTCTCGGCGATAGATCCAAATTACGGTACACAAAATGGAATTTCATTTGCAAACAGTTTTGCAAATAACGCTCCTTCAAAACCAGCTTTTTGCTGGAAAGATACTTCAGGAAGCACAAGTCTTGTGGTTAACAGAGTCAATGTCAGTACAGCTCCATTTACAGGATCACTTGATGACGGATACTGGAGAGTCGGAAACGCTCTTAACGGTAAGAAGATCAGAATGGGGGGAATTGCTTATGATTCATTCTTTGTATCAACTAACGGAATTATCGGATTCGCAAATAATTCGGGACTTACTTCATTCTCACCGTCCGTAGTATCTACGGTCAGACCGGCTATTTATCCATTATGGCAGGATAATGATTTCAGACCTCCTACGACAGGCGGACTGGGTTCATGCAGGATCAGTTATAAAGTTATCAGCGACTTCCAGCTTCTTGTATCTTATGACAGAGCGCAGGAATATAACGCCGGAACAGCAGATACAAACGATCACGTTAGTTATCAGGTTGTGATTGAATTGTTACAGGCTACTTCAACAGCTGATTCCAGAATGCTGGTTCAGATCGCTGACGGTACCAATGGTAATACCGGAAGCAAATATCTTCAGTATTATAACACAAACTTACTGAATGCTCATGTTATGGGAGCTCAGACAGCAGCAGGAAATGCAGTTTACTACAGAGCAGCATATCCGCTTTCAACCTATCCCGGACCGTTATTCGGACCGGGTAATACAAACCTTGCTGTTCAGTACGGTACAAATGCAAATATTCTAAATCATGCCTGCGGCGGAATGCTAATGAATCTTACAGCTTCCATCGAAGCAATGACACCTTTCGGAGTCGGCGATACTGTAACTGTATTATTAAGAAGCACCTCTTCACCTTATGAGATCAGAGACGGCGCTAAAGGATACATGAATGGTTCAGGTTTGGCCACATTAAGTTTCTTTAAGACTGTCACAGGTTCATACTTTGTTTCGGTTTATCACAGAAACGCAATAGAAACATGGAGCGCCGGAGGTGTTTTATCTTCAGGCTTATCTTCATCTTATGACTTTACAACTAGTGTCGGGCAAGCTTTCGGCAGCAATATGGTTCTAGTATCAGGCGAAGCTAGTTTCTATTCAGGAGACGTAAATCAGGACGGTGTAATAGATCTTTCTGACGGAAGTGATGTTGACAACGACGCGTTTAATTTTGTTTCCGGTTATGTCAGAACAGACGTAAACGGTGACGACGTGGTCGACTTAACTGACGCAGCATATGTTGACAATAATGCATTTAACTTTGTCGGCGTTGTGAAACCTTAATCATCCGAAAATTTAAAGTAACAGGTAATTTATTAGCAGGGTAATTTTATTACCCTGCTTTTTTTTTACACTTGATTTAAAAGTTAAACACAATCTTTTAAATATTTTCTTTTTGTTATATTTGGTTTTGGACCAGTCGGGATGTTGATTCATTTACAAAACTGAAATGTTAGAATTTTGTTAGGATTTAATTTATATTTGTAATATACATTTCATCGCAGTTTAAAACATTTCTTTTTAAAAGTTTGATTTGTATATGATATTGTATACACATTTAGTCAATCATTAAATAGAAAGGAGACTCCAAAAGAACAACATATCTCTTTTAAAATTTTTTCAGATTTACCCCAGGGAAGACGAGTCTGAAAAATTCTTTAACAAATACCGAAGTAAAATTCCGTAATACAAAGTCTTCCTGAAATAAAATCAAAAAACATTTTTTTAAAATTAAACTAAAGAAAATCATGAAAAAGATTCTTTTAATTGTAATTGCATTTATTTTACTTGGTGCATTTGATACCAAAGCCCAGATAAAACTTCAGGAAGGTTTTGAAGGTGTTACCTTTCCGCCAAGCGGATGGCTAAGCCAAAATGTACTTGGTGCGAATCAATGGGTTAGATCTACAGCTCAGGCGCATACCGGAACTGCCAGCGCTTTTATAAATTATCAGGGAACAGGCGGTGAGGACTGGCTGAAAACACCGGTAATTAATCTAGGCGCAAATGATACATTAACCTTCTGGCTTCGCAGACAGTTTACCAGCGCATTCCCGCCGGATAATATGGAGATATTATTATCCACAACAGATACATCAAATGCAAGTTATTCAAATGTAATTGCAACCATTAACGTAGCAACGCTGACAAACGCTACCTGGGTTGAATTTAAATATCATATTGGGGCAAGTTTCAGCGGAAATGTATATATAGCTTTCAGACATACTGATTCCGACGGTAACGGAGCCTGGCTTGATGATGTAAAAGTTGGATCTCCTATGGCAACAGCAAATGATGTAGGTATTTCAGCAGCATCATTTGGCAGTCCAATAAAAATAATTTCAGTTGGAAAAGGATATGATCTGACCGCAACAGTCAGCAATTATGGAACTGCAACTCAAAATGTTGTACCTGTTTATTACGATGTAAATGGCGGTTCTGCTGTCGGTCCTGTCAATACAGTTGGTCCGATAATACAGAACGCAACTGAGAATGTACTTTTCAGCGGTGGAAATGCTTTTGTTCCCGCTACTGCAGGTGCCTATACAATCAGAGTATGGACTTTGCTCGCAAGTGATGAACATCCTTCCGCAAATGATACCCTGTCTTTTGTTGTAAACGCTCTTGACAAAATCTCAGCATTCCCTTATACAGAAACTTTTACTCTTCCAACAGGATGGACTATTACAGGAAATGCTGCATGGGGATTAGCAAACGCTGTAAATCCGGACGGACTGGCTGCAGATCCGGCAGCTATAGCTAATTTTTATAGTATCAGCAATGGTTCTACTTTGATTTTAAGATCACCGGAAATGGATTTTACCGGAATTACGAATCCGGTTCTTGATTTTTATGTTGCTTACAAAACTTATACCGGCGGTGAATCAGATACTTTAAAAGTGATGGTTTCTACTGACGGAGGAGTGACTTTCAGTCCTGCATCCACTTCTTATGATAAATCATGGGATTCGGATCCTTCTTTAGCAACATTACCACCGGCATCTGCAGGTTATACTCCTACTGCTTCTTCTCAATGGAGACATGAAACTGTAGATCTATCAAATGTAGGAAATATGGCAAATGTTGTCATTGGATTCATTGGTGAATCTGAATTTGGAAATAATGCATGGATCGATAATGTGATCGTTTCAGCTCCTAACAGCTTATGTACGGACGCAGTTACAGGTCCCGGTGTTTACAACTGTAACAGTATTGTAACACTCAATTTTACAGCTACTCCTGTTCCGCCTGTTAACGGCAATCAATCAACATCAGGTGTTACAAAGAGTGAGAAATCTGTTATTGAATCAACTAATAATATTCCATTCTATACCGGTGAAGCTGTGATTAATGCTTTCACCCAAAATGATAATCCTAACGGAGGAACAGCTTTTATATCGCAATATACAAATAATGATCCGGGTCAGAGTATTGCTCCAAACGTAGGAAATGGTGATGCAACTACACCTAATGGTTCAGTATTTGATCCTTCAAATGTATATCATGATTTCTGGTTTACTATTACCTATGACGGAAATGATTATCAGGGATACGCAACTTATGATATCAGTATTGATATTACCGGCTCAGGTTTCACCATTCCAAATGAGCTTTATATTGTTAAAAGAACAGACAGAACAGGTGCCTGGGTTTGTCAGAATACAACAATTGCAGGTAATATTCTTACAGTTACAGGTTTAACAGATTTCTCTGATTTTGCTCTGGCAGGTCAGGAAGCTTTACCTGTGGAATTATCTTCATTTGTTTCATCAATTAGCGGCAATAGTGTAACATTAAACTGGACAACTTCTTCAGAGATCAACAACTCCGGATTTGATATCGAAAGATCATCAGTCAGCGGCGTATGGTCAAAAGTCGGAAGCGTATCCGGTAACGGAACATCCGCTACACCTAACAGCTATACATTCACAGAAAGAAATGTAGCTTCAGGAAACTACAGCTACAGATTAAAGCAAATAGACTTCAACGGAAACTTCGAATATTTCAACCTCAGCAATGAAGTTGTGATCGGAATCCCTGCTGAATTTAAATTATCACAGAACTATCCGAATCCTTTTAACCCATCAACGACAATCAGTTATGAGATCCCGGTTGACGGAGCGGTAAGTCTGAAAATATTTGACATGTCAGGAAAAGAAGTCATGAGCTTAGTAGACGGAGTGAAAAATGCAGGATATTATTCGATAAACATTAATGCATCGAATCTGTCAAGCGGAATTTACTTCTACAAATTAACCGCAAATGATTTCACATCAGTGAAGAAAATGATGCTTGTAAAATAATAGTTAATAGTTAGCAGTTAATAAAATACTGCTAATTAAAATAGATTTAAAAAAGAAAGCCGCGGGATGAAGAATCCTGCGGCTTTTTTAATTGCAAGTATAAATGACAAATATTAACTATTAACTTTTAACTCGTATTTGTTAGAATTTTGTTAGAATTTATTTTATATTTATTTAGAATTTATTTTAATTCAGAATAAAATGTTTTCGGTCAGATATTAATAAATTGTTTCTCAGATATTAAATTTTCTCATTTATATTTAATAATGAATATGGAATAAGTAATAGGAATTAAAATGATTTAAAATTATATTTGTACAGAACATTTCTTTAACTTTAAAAAATACATTATGAAAAAATTACTTTTACTACTCTGCTTTATTTTCATTTCATCAACAAGTTATTCCCAGTTCATAGCTGAGGATTTTGATTATCCGGCAGGTGACTCATTAGGAGCGCATGGATGGGTATCATTCAGTGGTGGTGCGACGAACAGACTTTTAGTGACTTCACCGGGGCTTACTTATACAGATTATGTAGGATCAGGTATTGGAAATGCAACAACATTAATTAACTCTGGTCAGGATGCTTACAAATCTCTATCCTCTGATCAGACCAGCGGAAGTGTCTATACATCAATGATGGTAAACGTTACAACTGCTAGAACAGGTGATTACTTTGCAGCATATCTTCCATCTACTTCAACAACATTATTCAATGCCAGACTTTATGTAAAAGCAAATCTCAACGGCTTTTATTCATTCGGTATCAGTAAAACAACGGCTGGATCAGGCGGAATATTCTATGGTGATTCTGTTTTTTCTACAGGTACAACATATTTAATAGTCTTAAAATATACATTTAATATCGGTTCTACCACTGACGATGAAGTAACATTGTACGCTTTCAGCGGAGCAGTTCCTTCCACTGAACCCGGAACAGCATATGTCGGACCAATTACAGGTACTGCTACTGATATAGCAAACATTGGAAGATTTGCTTTAAGACAAGGATCTGCAGCTTCATCTCCTGATATGGTAGTTGATGGAATTTATACAGACGGTTCATGGAATAACGCAGTACTTCCTGTTGAATTGTCCTCATTCTCTTCTGTAATTAACAACAGAGATGTTACACTAAACTGGACTACTGCATCCGAACTTAATAATTCCGGATTTGATATTGAGAGATCTTCAGCAATAAGCTCATGGACTAAGATCGGAAATGTAACAGGAAACGGAACAGTAAGCACATCTGTAAATTATTCATTCACAGACAGAGGACTAGCTGCAGGTAACTACAGTTACAGACTGAAACAAATAGACTTCAATGGTAACTTTGAATATTTCAATCTGAGCAGTGAAGTTAATATCGGAGTTCCTTCAGCATATAAACTTTCACAAAACTATCCGAACCCATTCAATCCTGCTACAACAATCAGCTATGACATTCCGGCTGATGGTAAGGTAAGTCTGAAACTGTTTGATATGTCCGGAAAAGAAGTAGCGACGCTTGTTAATGAAGTTAAGACTGCAGGTTATTATTCAGTCAATTTTAACGCAGCAAATCTTTCAAGCGGAATTTATTTCTATGAATTAGCATCCGGAGATTTCTCTTCAGTGAAGAAAATGATGCTGGTAAAATAGTCAGCAGTTAATAGTTAGTAGTTAATATTTTATTGCTGATCAACATATATATTTAAAAAAATTAAAAGCCGCAGGCTGAAGAAGTCTGCGGCTTTTTTAATTAGAAATTTTAGATTAAGAATTTTAAATACTTATTGCTAAACTGAAAAACGATAATAGATATTTGAATGTATGTCTATTTTTTTAACATTTTCATAATATTCTTTAATTGATTAAATCATATGATTTAAGTAAGTTTATATACTTTCAAAAACCAGTTTAATCAAACTTAAACCTAATTAACCTTATGCAAAAATTACTTTTGTTTCTTTGTTTTATTTTTATTTCATCAGTTTCTTTTTCACAATTAAAACTTGATGAAAATTTTGACTATCCTGCCGGTGATTCACTCGGCGCACACGGCTGGACACATTTCAGCGGAGTAACCAATACATTACTTGTTACTTCTCCGGGATTGACATATGCCGGTTATCCATTGTCAGGTATTGGAAATGCAGCTACAGTAAACACTACTGGCAACGACAATTACAAAAATTTTACGTCCGCTGCTGATTCAACAAATGCTAATGCAATTTATGCATTTTTCATGGTAAATGTTCAAAGCGCTCAGAGACCCGGAGATTATTTCCTGGGATTACTTCCGAATAATTCCACTACATTTTACTCGGGAAGAGTATTTGCAAGGGATATGGGCGGAGTTCTTGAATTCGGCGTTACAAAAGCTGGCGGTGGAGATACCAATACAATGGTCTGGGCTTCGGGCTATTCCTATAATACTACATATTTAATGGTGCTGAAATATCAATTTGTACCCGGAGCAAATAACAATACAGTAAGTCTGTTCATTTTTAATTCAGGGGTTCCTGCTACAGAGCCGTCAGTGCCAACTATCGGACCGGCATTATATACTTCAGGTGACGCACTCAATATCGGCAGAGTCGCGCTCAGACAAAGCGTTGCCAGCAGAGCTCCAGCCGTAATCGTTGACGGTATCAGAGCAACAACTGCATGGCTTACAACAGTAGTTAATATTAAGGTAGCTATAGAGGGAATTCTTGATCCGAATACTTCAACCCACATTAGACCTGATACAGCAACTGTATATCTCAGAAATAACACTGCGCCTTACTCGATTGTTGATTCTGCAAAATCCGTAATAAACAGTCAGACACTTACCGGATTTTTTAATTTCAGAAATGCAGCAACAGGCACATATTATTTTGATGTAAGATACAGAGGTCTTCCGGTTTACAGAAATGCTATACAAACCTGGAGCAAAGCAGGCGGAGAATTAGTTACGAATAATAACGGCGGATCATATGATTTTACAACAGCCAGTAGTCAGGCATTCGGAAACAATATGCTTCTTAAAGGATCTGTTTACACAATTTACAGCGGTGATGTAACTCAGGACGGCGTAATCGACTTATCAGACGGATCTTTGATTGACAATGACGCATTCAACTTTGCAAGCGGATATCTTAACACAGATGTTACAGGTGATGATGTAGTTGACCTTTCAGATGCATCTATTGCAGATAACAATGCCTTTAATTTTGTTGGTTCTGTTACACCGTAATTAACAATTTTTCTTAGTTTAATATTAAAAGAGTGAGAATTATTTTGTTCTCACTCTTTTCTGATTTTTATTGTAAATTTTGTCTGAGTAATTTATAAAATGATTATTTAAAGAATCAAATTTATGAAATACAGACATTTCAATAAAATATTTTTTATAATATTTTTTATTTTCTCTTCAGAGTATTCACCTGGTATAACTCCTGAATACATACTAACTGCAGGAAATGCAGTGCAGACTGGAAGCAATTCGCTTGAGTTTGACATTATTATGATCCATACAAACAGTTCGGTTTCACAATTTGAATATGCCGGCGGACAGTATTTTTTTGATTTTAATTTAAATATAAATAACGGCGGTGCGCTTATTTATTCAATTATAGATTCTGATCTTCCTTTACAGCTTCAGCCCAGAAATCCAGTTGTATTTGTAACCGGCGGTGAAATGCAGCTGAGACTTTCGCTTAATATTTTCCCCGCGCCGGGACAGGGCTACTTCATCAGTGACCAGCTTCCCGGAACCCGAATTGCAAGAATGAAACTGATGACAAATTCCGAATCATTTGATGTTCAGTATTTTTCTTTAAGATGGAGAAACGGTCCTGTTAATCCGTTTACAAAAATTTATTCATTTGAAAATTCACAGATCACGGAAGTTACAAATTCCGCATTTCATTATATTGATTCTCTGACAAATCCTTTGCCTGTTGAACTCACTTCTTTCAGTTCAGCAGTTTCAGGAAATAAAGTAACGCTTAACTGGACCACTATAAACGAGATGAATAATGCCGGATATGAAATTCAAAGAAAAGATAATTCTGAAGAAGCATATAAGAAAATTAGCTTTGTAAAGGGTGCCGGCAATTCAAGTGAAATTAAAAATTATTCATATTCCGATTTAAAGCTTCAGCCGGGAAAATACTTATACAGATTGAAACAGCTGGACTATAACGGAAATTTTGAGTATTACGATCTGGAAAATGAAACAGTCATATTTGGACCTTTGGATAATGAATTAAAACAGAATTATCCGAATCCATTTAATCCTCAGACTAAAATTGACTACCAATTGTCATCAGAGTCGGTAGTAATTATAAAAATATTTGATATACTGGGTAAAGAAGTTACAGTACTTGTTAATGAGTATAAATCTCCGGGTTATTATACTGTTTTATTTGACGGCAGTAATTTACCGGGAGGAGTATATTATTATTTTATCAAAGCCGGTAGTTTTATTGATTCAAAAAGGATGATAATTATTAAATAGTAAAATAGTCTGTTAACAAAAAATATTATAAACTATTAAAATTTGAATTGGTAATTTATTTTATTTTCCTTAATATAACTCTATCTTTAAATGTGAAATCAATACAATTAAAAAGTGGGAATTAGTAGATTGAAGTTTCTTTGTTCTTATATATTTAACACATCACCCAATACCCGTATTTAAGTTAATTATAATATCTGATTAACATTAAATTAAAATTATTTATATAATTTAAATATTAAATTAAAACTAACTCATTAAAAATGAAAATTAATTACTTTAGAAATGGAGTTTCAAAAATTGCGTTTCTTATACTTGCTTTAATTTTTTTCACAGCCGGAAGTAATTTACACGGCACGACACATACAGTATTAGTTCAGGATTTTTCTTTCTCACCGGCAAATCTTAATGTCAGCGTCGGAGATACCGTAAGATGGCAGTGGGTGAGCGGATTTCATACTACGACATGTAACGGTACTTTCCCGGGGACTTCTCTTCCAAACGGAGCTGCTGCATGGGATTCTGAAATAAGCAGCGGCACTTCATCATTTTCATATGCAGTTACCGTAGCAGGTTCATATGTATATAAATGTCAGCCGCATGCTCCTGATATGGGCGGTACTATCACTGCATCAGCCGGAGGCGGAAGTGTATTGCTTACGGAAAATTTTAGTTATCCTGCAGGAGATTCACTCGGCGCTCACGGATGGGTTTCATTCAGCGGCGGCGCTACAAACTATCTTGCCGTAACTTCACCCGGACTTGTATATTCAGGTTATCCATTATCAAATATAGGAAATGCAACTACAGTTTTAACAAATGGTCAGGATGCATATAAAAATTTCACATCTCCTGATTCTACAGGTAATCTGTATGTTTCATTTATGATTAATGTTTCATCTATACAGGCAGCAGGTGATTATTTTACTGCTTTATTACCGCCTACAAGTACTACATTATATAATGCAAGATTCTATGTCAGAGATACAGCAGGTTTCAGATTCGGATTAAGTAAATCAACAGCCGCGTCCGGCGGTATTTTTTATACGCAGAATACATATTCGCTGAATACAACTTATCTGGTAGTTTTAAAAGTAAAAAGAAATCCCGGAACTGCTGACGATGAATTCAGCGCATTTATTTTCTCAAGCGGAATTCCTTCTTCAGAACCGGTTACACCAAGTATTGGACCTGTTACCGGAACTACAACTGATAATACAATCGGAAGAATTGCTTTAAGACAGGGTTCGTCAGCGAATGCCGGAGTAGAAATAGTAGACGGTATACAGGTATCTAAAAACTGGAGTGACTTTGCAACATCAATTACTAATTATGAAAATATAGTCACAGACAGTTATGAATTATATCAGAATTATCCCAATCCGTTCAACCCTGCTACATCAATTAAATTTAACATTGCTGAGAAAGGATTTGTTAATCTTACAGTCTTTGATGCACTGGGAAAAGAAGTTCAGACACTTGTTAATGATTCAAAAGAATCCGGACTTTATACTGTCAGATTTAACGGTAACAATCTGAATTCCGGTATGTATTTTTACAGACTTACATATTCAGGAAGTAACGGAAAGACTTTTACAGAGACAAAAAAATTATTACTTATAAAATAATAAATCTATAATTCTGAAAATCAGATTTAAAATATTATTTGTACTGCTGGTTTTTTCAGTTTGCGTTTTCACATCGGTGAAAGCGCATTCTGAATCTGTCACTATTAATGTTGGCAATGACGGAGTATCGCATGTAACAGTTAATGTTATAACAGGTGATTCCGTGAAATGGCGATTAAATAGTCCAGGCGAAATTAATATAATTTGTGCTGAAAATATTCCGGGCACCTCTGTTCCAACCGGCGCTTCATATTTTAATTTTACTTTGAATGAAAATTCTCCTGAATTTGTATACATAGTCAAGATCAAAGGAGTATACAATTACAAATGTTTGATCAATTCAAATGAAATAAGGTGTAAGATATATGCTGTATCGCCATTACCTGTTGAACTTACAGATTTTGTTGCAACAACTATTAAAAATGAAGTGATACTTGACTGGAGTACATCCGGTGAAATAAATAACGACAGATTTGAAGTTCAGAGGATTGAAATTACAGATATGCCCGATTACAATCCTGATAACCTTATTTTCAATACAATCGCGGTAATAAGTGGAAACGGAAATTCAAATGAAATTCATCATTATAAATTTACCGACAAACATCTGAAATCCGGGACATTTCTTTACAGATTAAAGCAGATTGATTTCAACAGTAATTTTCTTTATCACTTACTTTCAGATGAGATTGTGATCGGAATACCTTTAAAATTTAACCTGAGTCAGAATTTTCCAAACCCTTTTAATCCTTCTACTAAGATCGGATTTGAAATTCCTGAAGAGGGGAATGTCAGACTTGCTTTATTCAATTCTACCGGCAGAGAGATAGATCTTATACAGAATGCTGATTTGAAAGCCGGATATCATTATATCGATTTTAACGGCGCTGATCTGCCAAGCGGAGTATATTTTTACCGGATCACTTACAATTCTCCTAACTTTATAAAAACAGTTTCAAAGAAAATGACGTTGCTGAAATAAGTTTTTACAAATTATTTGATTCAAAGAGAATTCATATTGTATGAGTTCTCTTTTTTTATTGCCAATTATAAAAAGTTATTTATTATAATCATTGTTAGATAAAATTCTCTTAAAATACTTCAGAGATTTAAGAGCTGAAGTTGAGAGATTCAAACTCCCCGACTATAATTAGAATCGCACACCGGTTTAGGGAAAAGTCTTTTAGAAATAATAAAAAAAATTCTCTGAAATTTATTCAGAGAATTAAAAACGGAAGGGGAGAGATTCGAACTCCCGGATAACAATTAGAATCGTATGACGGTTTCTTAAAATCCTGGTTAGAATATTGGGTTTTAATCAAATCTTACTTCGATAATAAAAGCCTTAATGTAAAAAAAAAGATCTCTGAAAATAATTCAGAGATCTTTTTGCGGAAGGGGAGAGATTCGAACTCCCGGATAACAATTAGAATCGTATGACGGTTTCTTAAAATCCTGGTTAGAATATTGGGTTTTAATCAAATCTTACTTCGATAATAAAA
>Ga0138256_10001447_pt1 | contig 25553 bp, 19 predicted proteins | sample KNB2016incub_MG_FD_105486 | JGI IMG/M metagenome (GOLD analysis project Ga0138256, IMG submission 105486) | Active sludge microbial communities from wastewater in Klosterneuburg, Austria - KNB2014incub_MG | ecosystem: Engineered > WWTP > Activated sludge > Unclassified | place: Austria...
AATACCTTGTAAGTTATCAATTGAAAATTCTTTGAGATTAGATTTAAGTGTAGTTATTGTTTTACTTGTTTTATTACTTAATAAAAAAGTTAATAAGGGAATTCCAATTGCAGAAGTAAAGAATATAAATATAAATATCAGCGAATAAGTTAAACTGAATATATTCAGCAGCCCAAACATCAATAAAGAAGTTGCAACAAAAATAAAGGGTGGTGAAATCACTCTAACAAAAACGTGTTCAATACTTTCAATATCTTCAATAGATCTTGATAGTAAATCTCCACTCGAAAAATCAATTGTTTTTGATGGAACAATAGGAATTAAAGATTTGAAAAACCAGACTCTAAATTTTGCAAGCAGTTTAAATGTAACGTTGTGTGATATATATCTTTCTAAATATCTAAAAATACCACGCGATATTCCAAAAAATCTTACTCCAACAATAGCAACTTGCAATTGGTAAATTGGTGTTTGCATTGTAGCTTTAGCTATTAAGTATGAGGATGTCATCATCAATCCAATACCACTTCCAACTGTAAAAAATCCTAATAGTGCTGCAAGCAGCATCCAGAATTTGTATTCTTTTCCAAGTGAAACAATTTTGATAAATGTTTTTAACATATTATTTCACCATGAGCATCAAGAAGTTTTTTATAGTAACCATTTGTTAATATTAACTCATTGTGATTTCCAGATTCTTCAATCCTTCCATCTTTCATTACAATTATTTTATCAGCCTTAATAATAGTGTTTAAGCGGTGTGCAATAATTAAAACTGTTTTGCCAGAAAAAAGTTTGTACATATCTTTTACAATTTCTTCTTCAACAATCGGATCTAAATTTGCGGTTGGTTCATCTACAAAAAGCAGGGGAGAGTTGCGCAAATAAGCTCGTGCTAGTGCTATCCTTTGAATTTCACCACCGCTTATTTTAGCTCCATTTTCACCAACTAAAGTGTTGTATCCATTTGGAAGATTTAAAATAAATTCGTGGATGTGAGCATTCTTTGCTGCCTTTATAACTTCTTCAAATGATGCTTGTTGTTTTGCAATTTGTAAATTCTCAAGAATCGTTTTTGAAAAGAGATGTGGATTTTGTGGAAGCCATGAAAGATGATTTCTCCAGTATTCTTCTTTAACAAATTGTAAATCTGTTTCTCCAATAAAGATATTTCCTTCTGTTGGATTGAAAAACTTTAATAAAATATTCATCAAAGTTGTCTTGCCTGATCCAGAAGTTCCAACGATGGCAGTGATTTTGTTAGATTCAATCGTTAGTGAAATATTATCTAATGCTTTAGAATTCCGATCTGCATAAGTATAAGAAAGTTTATTTATAGAAATGAAGTTATTTTTATTGCAAATTAAATCCTCTTTTGTATTTGCTGTAGATTTTGATTCGTCTGCTTTGTAACTAAGTACTTCATTTATTCTTTCGAAAGCTGCAACGCCTTCCATTCCAGCATGATATGTTGTACCTAAAATTCTAAGTGGCAAATAAAACTCCGGTGCAATTATCAAAATGAAAAGTGCGTCAGAAAAAAGAAAGTTGCCGCTTAAAAGTCTTAAACCTATTTCAACTGCAATCACTGCTACACTCAGTGTTGCAGTTAATTCAATAACAAGTGCGGAAAGGAAAGCAATCTTTAAAACATTAAGAGTTTTAATCCTAAACAGATTAGAAATATCATTTATTTTATTTATTGCTTCTTTAGTTCGATTAAATAGTTTTAAAGTTGTTAATCCTTGTAAAACATCCAGAAAGTAAGCGCTCATTCTACTTAACGTTCGCCACTGTTTCTTGTTCATCTTTTCTGCAACTGAACCAATGAGAAACATAAATATTGGAATTATTGGAGCAGTAACGATAAATACTATTGCCGTTAACCAATCAAGTGGAAAAACAAAAATTAAAATTAATATTGGAATAAAAACCGAGAGAAACATTTGCGGCAAAAACTTTGAAAAGTAATCTTCAAGTTTATCAACACCATTTAATAAAGTATTTACAAGTTCTCCGGTTCTTTCAGATTTTAGAGTTAATGGCCCAATTTCTTCAATCTTTATTAAAAGTTTTTTGCGAAAAGATTTTTTGATGAAAGAAACAAGTCTAGTAGAAAAAAAATGCTGGCACCAACTTAAAAGTGATTTGACTAAAGCTAGGGCAATAAAAATTACTATAAGAGTTGAAACATTTTGCAGAGTTTGTTTAAATAAAAAAACTCCATTTATAATTTTACTTAAGGATAATGCCAGTAAAATTGTTGTTACAGCGGCAAGCAATCCAAAAAAAATAACAAGAATAAAGTTTATTCTTACTGGTTTAATTTCACTAAAAAGTTCTTTACTAAAATTCATTTGAAAAGTGGTTGTACAATCAGACCATCATTAATAATTATCATAAATATTAGACCTTGTATTTTTTTAACAAAACAATAGAAACGACAAAAATTAAAATCATTACTGATAACACACTTATTTCTAACATATAAGTATTAATTTTTTCTTGATAGTAAGCTGTTTCAACACTTATAATTAAGATTCTCCGGATAGCTGCAATCAAACCAACTATTAAAAAAGGTTCGGCGCACAAAACGTGATCACGCATTGTAATTCTTACAGTGTAAAGGATTTCAAGAACCATAACTAATAAAAGTGTTTTAGAAATAATCTCAATTAGTACTTTTAATTGGTTGGCTTCCTGAAAAACTTGTGGGAAAGTTAGTATTTCATTGTAGATCAAAAGAAAAGAACTTGCTATTAAAAGCAATGCAACAACTGAGTATATAATATCCTCAACTACATTTAGCGACGATAAAATTATCTTTTTCATATTCTTTTCTGATATTGTTTTTTTATAAACTACAAATTATTTTAATAAGAAAGGGAAGGATCAGTTATTTTTTCCTTCCCTCATAAATAATATAGCTATTCTATTTAGTACTCGAGTTTAGACTTTGTAGAAACTCTTTTTCTAAAAATCCAGTAAGACCAGGCTTGATAAGCTAAAACAATTGGTACAAATATTAATGCCACAATACTCATAACTTGTAATGTATATGGGCTTGATGAAGCATTATATATAGTTAAACTATAATCATTGTTTGTGCTTGATACCATTACTCTTGGAAACAATCCCATAAAAACTGTAACGGTTGAAAATGCAATTGTAATTCCTGTCATTACAAATGCCCAACCTTCTTTTTTAATCTTGAGTAAATAACCAACAGAAAGTATAGCAACACCAGCTAAAATTGGAATTACCCCAGGATTTACACCAAGCTTTGAAAACATATCTGTATCAAAGTATCCAAAAATTACATAAACAAAAAGGAATGCTGTTGCAGGTAACCAAAGTTTACCGGCAACATTTCTTGCTCTATCTAAAAGATTATCAGTTAATTTTAATGATAAGAAAATTGAACCATGTAAAGTAAAAAGTAACACAGAAGCTATCCCACCAACTAAGGAATATGGGTTTAACAGTGTAAAAAAGTTTCCTGTGTAATTCATATTTGCATCGATTGGAACTCCGCGAATAATGTTGGATATTGCAACGCCCCAAAGTAATGCTGGAACAAAACTTCCAACAAAGATTACCCAGTCCCATCGATTACGCCAAACAGGATCATCTTTTTTACTTCTATATTCAAATGCAACACCGCGAGCAATTAAAGCTAAAAGCATTACAACAAGTGCTAAATAAAATCCACTAAATAAAGTTGCGTACCAGTTTGGAAAAGCTGCAAACATTGCTCCGCCAGCAGTTAGCATCCAAACTTCGTTACCATCCCAAAAAGTTCCGATAGAATTAATTATTGCGCGACGTTCTCTATCTTCTTTGCCTATGAATGGCAAGAGAATTCCTACTCCGTAGTCAAATCCCTCTAAAAAGAAAAATCCGATAAAGAGTACTGTGATTAGTATAAACCAAATTATATTTAAGTCCATTGTTTTCTCCTATGCTTTACTTAAAATATTGTCTTCAACTGCTTCATGATCTTCAATCTCAATTTCATTAACACTTCTTACGGCAAATTTTTTCATCAACGAAATCATTATCACCATAAGGACTGCATAAATTGCAGTATAAGCAATTAGTGAGAATAAAACTTCGCCAGCAGAAACTGTGTTTGAAACAGAATTAGCAGTTGTAAATAAGCCAAAAACTGTCCAGGGTTGTCTTGCAATTTCTGTAAACAACCATCCTGTTGAGTTTGCAATAACTGGAAGCAGCATTGACCAGAAAACTATTTTATAAGTTATTGGTTTAAACTCATAATTTTGTTTGTAAGCTTTTAAAAGTGAGAGTGCAGCAATCAACAACATTAAAAATCCGGCGCCAACCATAATTCTAAAAGTCCAATAAGAAATTGCAACTGGTGGAACATAATCACCCGGACCAAATTTCTCCTCGGTTTCTTTTTGTAATTGATTGATTCCTTTTACTTCGCCTTCAAATTTGTTGTAGGCTAAAAAACTTAATCCACCAGAAAATTTTATAGCAAAAATATCTTTACGATTTGCTTCATCACCAAAAGTAAATAAAGACATTGCTGCAGGATTTTCAGTTTCCCATAAAGCTTCTGCTGCTGCCATTTTCATTGGTTGAACTTTAATCATATACTGAGCTTGTGTGTGACCAACAAGGATAACTAATAATGATCCAAACAAAGCATAAGCTGCACCAAACTTAAAAGATTTTTTAAACACATCGGGCTTTTCTTTTTTTACTAAATGATATGCGCTGATAGACAAGATTAGAAATCCTGCAGTTGCAATTGCACCAAAAAATACGTGTGGAAATTGAACCCAAAGATGGCCGTTTGTTATTAATGCAAAGAAGTCTGTCATCTCTGCACGACCGTTTCGAACAGCGTATCCAACTGGTTGCTGCATAAAGGAGTTTGCTGCTAAAATCCAGATTGCAGAAAGATTAGAACCAATTGCAACTAACCAGATTGCTGTAAGATGAAGTTTTTTGGAGATTCTATCCCAGCCAAAAATCCAGATTCCTAAAAATGTTGATTCCATAAAAAATGCAAGCAAAGCTTCTATTGCTAAAGGCGCACCAAAGATATCTCCCATAAATCTTGAGTACTGCGACCAGTTCATTCCGAATTGAAATTCCTGAACGATACCGGTGACAACTCCAATAGCAAAGTTGATCAAGAAAAGTTTTCCCCAGAACTTTGTCATTTTTTTATAGCTTTCATTTCCAGTTCGGTAGTATGCTGTTTGCATAATTGCTACTGCTATAGAAAGTCCGAGAGTAATAGGAACAAAGAAAAAGTGATATACAGTTGTTACAGCAAACTGCAATCGAGAAAGAGTTAATACATCCATATTCTATCCTCTTTTAATGTTGTAAGAATAAAGTTATTTAAATTGTTGAAATACATAATCAGAAATTTTTTGATTCTTTAAATTTTCAATTAAATTTTTTTCCTGCGCTAAAAAGAAAGAATGAAACTTACATCCGAACATTAGCTCACAAGTAAAATGATCATTCATACAATCATTCAATCGCATTTTATATCCAACTGCGTTAAGAATATCCCAGATAGAAATTTCATTTGGGTTTACTTTTAAAAACACACCACCGTACTTACCCTGAACTGAGCCAGTTATATTTGCATTTTTTAGTTTATGTATAATTCTAGCCGCAAAGATTTTTGAGAGATGAAGTTTTTTGGAAAGCTGATTTACGTTGATAATTTGACCTTGTGGCATTCCAGCTAAAAAAGCTGTAATTCTTAGCGAATAATCTTGTTCTTTACTAAATAAACTATTTGTCTTCATATATTCTAAATATTACTTGTGAAGTATTGTTTAAAAATATGATAGATAGTATTTAGTGTCAACAAATAATAGAATAAAATATTAGTTGCGTACATCAAAATGTTAACTTTTTTAATATTTTGATATTTGAGAATATTGAAAAACTTTGAGCACTTTTGTTAAAAATAGATTTTCTATTTCACTTAAAAACCAAACTCCATTCTTTCTTTTACATTTTGTTAAAATCAATTTGTGACTTTATAAGTTGATGAATAATGAGATTCAAATTGTAATAATGTTATATAAGTGGTAAATTTTTTTGTGAAATTTTAATCCATTTTAAATGAAAAAAGAGAGATAATTTTGGATCAAACGTACAAATCAGCTGGTGTTGATATTGAAGCAGGAGAAAAAACTGTTGATAAAATTAAAGGCTACGCTAAATCTACATTTAACAAAAGTGTTTTAGCAGATATAGGAATGTTTGGTGCTTTTTATGAACCTGATTTTACCGGTTTAGAAAAACCTGTTTTAGTATCATCTGTTGATGGAGTTGGAACAAAGTTAAAGATTGCAGTTGATATGGAGAAGTATGATACGATTGGTCAGGATTTAGTAAACCATTGTGTAAATGATATTGCTGTATGCGGTGCTAAACCACTTTTCTTTTTAGATTATTATGCAACAGGAAAATTAAATCCAGATAACGCAGCAAATGTTATTAAGGGATTTGCAACTGCATGTAAAGAAAATGATTGTGCACTTGTTGGCGGAGAAACTGCAGAAATGCCTGGTTTGTATCAGGAAAATGATTTTGATGTTTCAGGTACAATCGTAGGAGTTGTTGATAAATCTAAAATTATTGATGGAAAGAGAATCCAAAAAGGTGATTTACTGATTGGATTTCCATCAAACGGATTGCATACAAATGGTTACTCACTTGCAAGAAAAGTTTTACCTGAAAAATTTAGTGTAACAGATTTTGTTCCAGAACTAAACAACATTCTTGGTGATGAACTTCTTAAAGTTCATAAATCTTATCTCCGATTAATTACTGCATTAAAAAATTCTGTTGATGTAAAAGGATTATCTCACATTACAGGTGGAGGAATAATTGGAAACACAAAACGTATAATTCCTAAAGGATTAGATTTATTAATCCATTGGGGAACGTGGGAAATGCCTGCATTATTTAAACTGATTCAACACACTGCAAATATTACTAATGAAGAAATGCATAAAGTTTTTAATTGCGGAATTGGGTTGATTGCAGTTGTATCCAAAGAAGAAAAATTAAATGCGTTTCAAGTTGCACACGATATACATGAACATCCATTGTTGATTGGTGAAGTGATTTAAATGTTTATCGATACGCATGCTCATTTATTTTTTGAAAACTTTAAAGAAGATGTTGATGATGTAATTCAAAGAGCAAAAGATAATAGTATTGATTTTATTGTCGTTCCTGCAACAGATATTAAAACCGCTAAAGAAGCAATCGCACTTGCAGAAAAATATGAACAGATTTATGCCACTGTCGGTATTCATCCTCACGATACAAAAGATTGGAATGAATCCTTAATCTCAGAAATTGAAGCACTAGCAAAACATCCCAAAGTTGTAGCAATTGGTGAAATTGGTTTAGATTATTATTACGATTTCTCTCCTCAGGATCAACAGATAAAAGCTTTCAAATCTCAACTAGATCTTGCATTAAAACTCGAACTTCCTGTTGTAATTCACAATCGAGATTCTGATGAAGATATGATGGATATAATTCAGAGTTATTGCGGCACTGGATTAAAGGCTCAATTCCATTGCTTTAATGGTTCTCTTGATGACGCTTTAGAATTTATGAAGATGAATCATTTTATTTCTTTTACAGGAAATATTACTTTTAAAAAGAGTGATGGATTAAGAGATATCCTTAAGCATATCGATTTAAATCATATTATGCTTGAAACTGATTCACCGTTTATGACTCCAGTTCCATATCGTGGAAAAAGAAACGAACCCTCTTATGTTAAATATGTAGCTCAGCAAATTGCAGAAATTCATAAATTGTCTTTGGAAGATGTTGGTAGAATAACATCGCTTAATGCTTTTAGATTTTTTGGAATTGGTAACGCACCAAAAACAAGTTTTACTTATTTGCTCGAAAATTCTTTATACATTAATGTTACAAATCGTTGTAATGCTGATTGCACATTTTGCAGAAGAAAAGAAGATCCGTTTTTGCGCGGTTACAATCTTGGAATGAAAAAATCGGAAGAACCAACCGCGGAAGTTTATATTAGTGAAATCGGTGATCCAAAAAAATATGATGAAATTGTTTTCTGCGGATACGGTGAACCCACAATTCGTTGGGATGTTGTTAGAGAAGTTGCAAAGTATGTTAAAGCAAATGGCGGCAAAACAAGAATGAACACTAACGGACACGGAAATATCATCAACAAAAAAGATATAACTCCTGAAATGAAAGATATAATTGATGTTATTTCAATAAGTCTTAATTCATACGATCCAAAACAATATGCTGAATTAATGCAGGTTAGCGAAACACATTTTGATGAAATGAAAAGTTTTGCTAGGCTTGCAAAAAAGTTCGTTAAAAAAGTTGTAATGAGCGTTGTTTCGTTGGATGAAGTTGAGATTGAAAAATCCCGTAAAGTTGTTGAAGATGAAATTGGTGTAGAGTTTAGAATAAGAGCGTATTTCTAAAATATTTTGTCATTCCCGCGAAGGCGGGAATCTATTTTAAATTAAGGGCATTTCTGATGAAAAAAGTTTTAATCTTTCTTGCTGTTCTAATTGTCTCCATTTACCCTCAATCATTAAAAACAAAGCTTGATAAAGTATTAAAAGATAAATTCTTTGAAAGTTGTTTAGTTTCAATTCAGGTTGAAGATTTAACTGCAAACAAAATTTTATTTAAGAAGAATGAAAAAATGTTGTTGCGTCCAGCATCAAATATGAAAGTAATTACTTCGACCGCCGGATTATTATATCTGGATCCTGATTATGAGTTTAAAACTGATTTGTATTACGATGGGTTTGTATCCAATGATACTCTTTATGGAAATATTTTTGTTGTTGGTGGATGTGATCCAGATTTTGTTACACAAGATATATCCACTTTTGTTGATGCAATTAAATCATTAAATGTTTCAGTAATTAATGGAAACATAATTGGTGATGTTTCGTTTAAAGATTCATTGTATTGGGGTAAAGGTTGGATGTGGGATGATGATCCATCATCCGATGCGCCATATTTGGGCGCATTGAATATAAATGATAATTGTGTTGAGGTAAGTTATGATAGCAAAGAAAAACTATTCAATACAAATCCAAAAACAAAATTTGTAGATGTTAAAAGAATCGAAAATGATGTAGAACTTTTCATTGATCGAAACTGGTTAGAAAGAAAAAATGAAATTTTAATTGTTGGTAAAGATGACAAGAAATCATACACAACTAAAGTTAATGTTCTCAATCCGGAATTGTACTTTTTGCAAGTTTTTTCTGAAGTTCTTGATTCAAATAATGTTATAATTCTTGGGAGAATAGAATCACATAAGATTTCTGAAAATGCACTTTATCTTACTTCAGAATCAAGAAAATATTCGGATGTAATTATTAATCTGAATAAAGAAAGTGATAATCTAAGTGCTGAAATGACGTTGCTTGCACTTGCTGAAAAGTATTATGGGAAACCTGCTACAGCAAAAAATGGAATAAATGTTGTTGAAAAAATGATAGAAGAAATTGAATTAAATTCAGAAGATTATCGTTTAGTGGATGGTTCAGGAGTTTCACATTATAATGTTGTAAGTGCTGAATTGATTGTTAAAATTCTAAAATATGTTTTTAATCAAAAACCTGAATTATATGAAATACTATATAATTCATTTCCAATTGCTGGAGTTGATGGAACACTTGAATACAGAATGAAAAATACATCAGCAGAAAAAAATGTGCATGCTAAAACTGGAACCTTATCCGGGGTGAGTACACTTTCTGGTTATTTAACAACAAAAAATAATCATACGATAGCATTCTCAATCTTAATGCAGAACTATGTTGGATCCTCAACAAAAGCAAAAGAATTTCAGGATGAGATTTGTAAAATATTATCAAATTACTAACAAGTATAATTATGAAATCATACAAAGAATATATTATAACAGCTGAGCCATTTAACGTAGAAATTCTCAGTTCAATTTTATGGGAATTAAATATTGATGGAATAAATGAAGAAGTTAATTGTCTTAAAGTATTTGCTCAAGATGAAAATGTAACGACTACATCAATTCAGGATGAACTAAAACATTTACAAGAAAATAAATTGTTGCGTGAATTTTCTGTCCAGGAAAATTTTATTGTAGAAAAAAACTGGAATGAAGAATGGGAAAAGAGCAGGGAAGTTGTTCATGTTTCTGATAAAATTGTCATCAAACCTACGTTTAAAGTATACGAAGCTAAAGTAAATGAAATCGTTTTAACTCTTGATCCTAAAATGTCATTCGGTACTGGAGATCATCAAACAACAAGAATTTGTCTTATGTTTATTGAAATGTATTTAAAATCTGGAATGAAAGTTCTTGATGTAGGCTCTGGAACAGCAATTCTTGGTATCACTGCGGCTAAACTTGGTGCTGAAAGCGTAATTGCTTTTGATATTGATGATTGGTGTTATGATAATGGAATTGAAAATACTCAATTAAATAATGTTGTTGATAAAGTTGAAATAAGAAAATGTGAGTTGAAAGATATTAAAGAAAATGATTTTGATATGATAATTGCAAATATTCAAAAAAATATTTTATTAGAACTTATTGATGGTTTTAAATCCAGAATAAAATCTAATGGAATATTAGTTCTTTCTGGCTTGCTTGAAATTGATAAAAACGCAATCGTTTCAAGATATTCAGAACTTGGATTTAAGGAAGTTGATTATTTAAAAATGGATGAATGGATTGGAATAGTTTTCAAGAAATAATTTAAAAAAACTCCAGCTAAATTTAGCTGGAGTTTTATTAAGTTTTTAATCTTTTTCTATCTCAACGGTTCCAGAAGCAACATATTCATTATTGCAATAATCATAAACCTCAATATTGTATTTGCCAGATTTATAAAATGTAATCTGTTTGTAAAACCACGACCAATTGTATTCAGTATCTATCGTAATTGTATTTTCATATTTTCCATTACGATATATTTCAAATCCAACTTCTCCGCAATCAATTTCATACGGAAGTTGAACTAAGACATTAAGATATCCGCCGCCGGAAGGGATTGTGAACACTGAACTTTCGCTTATCGGTTCACCATCATCATCAACTCCTTCACAAAAATAAACTGATTGCGCAGATGTGTTATCCACTAATGCAAAAGCAATTAAAATTGCAACTATAGAAAAAAGGTACTTTAATGTTTTCATATAATTTCCTTTGTTTGTTAATTGGAAACTAGAGTCATTTTTACCATTAATAAATAAGTAATATGCCGTATTTATTAGTTTTCTATCAATTGATAAATAATTTTTCCATCAAAAACTGTTAGTTCAACTTTCACGTCTTTTATCTTAACCGGATCTATGCTTAAAATATCATCGCTCAAAATTATTAAATCAGCAAGTTTCCCAACCTCAATACTTCCTTTAATATTTTCCTCAAATGACGCATAAGCTGAATTTAATGTATAACATTTAATTGCTTCTTCAACAGAAATTTTTTGTTCTGGAATCCAGCCATTTGGGTTTTTATCATCTAAAGTTCTTCTAGTAACAGCTGCGTAAATTCCAAGTAAAGGATTTAATGGTGCAACATACCAATCCGTACCAAAACACAATTTTACTCCAGCATCCAAAAATGATTTAAATGGATAAGTATATTTTATTCTCTCTGGCCCAATTCTCTTTTCAGCCCAAACTCCATCATCAATGCAATGATAAGGCTGAACTGAAGCAATTACTCCGAGCTCTGCAAATCGATTTATATCTTCAGATCGTACGTGTTGCGAATGTTCAATTCTAAATCTTCTATCCCATTTAGGATTTTCATTTATGATCTTTTCATACAAATCCAGCATATACGAATTTGCTCTATCACCAATTGCATGCACAGAAAGCTGAAGATGATTTTTATCTGCATCTAAACTCCATTTTTCCAGGCTGCCATCAGTAATAATATCCATCGGTAAACCGAAAGTTGTGGTATCCTGATTATATTTTTCAAAAAACCATGCTGTGCTTGATCCAAGTGAACCATCAGCAAAAGCTTTTAGCGATCCCATTTTAATTATATCATCACCAAAACCGATTTTTATATTATTATCAACATGATTTTTGTAATCAGCAATTGGCCAGCGAGTAAATATTCTGCAAGAAAGTTTCCCTTCATTTTTTGCTTTTTGAAATGCATCGAGTGAAGCTTGATAAGTAATATCCTGCACACTTGTAATTCCTAATCTTTTTGCTTCTTCAAGTGACGCAAGTAATGCTGTATAATTTTCTTCTGGTGTTGGATCAGGAATAAGTTTAGTTATTAAACTCATTGCATTGTCTTTTAAAACACCGGTTGGATCGCCTGTAAGAGGATCTTTAACTATTAATCCGCCTTCAGGACTTTGAGTATCTTTTGTAATTCCAGCCAAATTTAATGCATAAGAATTTGCAACAGCCATATGCCCATCAAGCCTATCAACAAAAACCGGTTGATCAGAAACAACCTCATCAATCATTTCTTTTGTTGGAAGATCTTTCGATTCCCATTTTTCGTGATCCCAATAGCCGCCGTTAATCCATTTTGCTGGAAATTTTTCTGAGTAAGTTTTTAAAATATTTTTAAACTCTGTTGTTGAAGTTGCAGGACGTAAATCAATGCCAAGCAAGTAAAATCCACCGCTAATAAAATGAACATGATTATCATTAAATCCTGGCAACATTAGTTTACCATTTAGATCAATTATTTGAGTTGAAGTATCAAGAAGTTTTTTTGCACCATCATTACTTCCAACAAAAATAATTTTATTACCTTCAACAATTATAGATTGTGCAAAAGGTTGAGCTTCGTTTACAGTATAGATTTTTCCATTTACAAATGCAGTTTTCATAGTCTGAGCCTGGCCTGTTATTAATATTAAGAATGTTGTGAGAAGTATTTTGATATGTTTCATAAAAATCCTTAAGTGTTACTGCTAAAAATAATGTAGTATTTAAAAAAGAAAAAGGATTTAAACCAATAAAGATTTAAATCCTTTAAAAATTAGAGTAAGAAAATTTATTTGATTAACTGCATTTTTCTAGTTAATGTAAAATTGTCTGCTTCAATCTTATATAAATAAATTCCACTGGAAAGATTTGAACCATCAAAACTAACGCTGTGTTTACCAACTCCAAATTTTGAGTTCACAACTTCAGTAATCTTCTGTCCGATTAAATTATAAACACTGATCTTAACATTAGATTCAATCGGAATGGTAAAATCAATTCTTGTTGTAGGGTTAAATGGATTTGGATAATTCTGTTCAAGTGAGAATTTTGTTGGAGATATCCCATCAACCTCAACAATATTTGAGTATTCAAACTTACCGTCAAAATCAATTTGTTTTAATCTGAAAAAACTTTTTCTTGATTGAACTTTATCAATTAAGAAACTATAAGCTTTTTGTTCCGTTGTTGTTCCAAATCCTGAAACAAATCCTATCTTAATAAAGTTTTCATTATCGTAACTTCTCTCAACATCAAACCCTTGATTGTTCAATTCAGTTGCTGTATTCCAATTTAGAATAATATTTCCATCTATAACATCTGCAGTAAAGGATGTTAATTCAACAGGAATGAAATAAGGGGAGTTTAATTTATAAAATCCACCGCCTTGCGCAGCAAATTGTGTCATTGAATCGATAGAAACAACTTGATATCCAGTTGCTGGAATATCAATTGGACGCCAGGTTGCACCAGCGTCGGTAGATCTCCAGCTTCCTGGAGAAGTGTAATAACTATTTGCTAAGATTATATTTCCATCTGACTCTTGTATATGAATTCCCCACATATTTATACTTCCAAAGTACGAAACGGTCGTCCAAGTTTGCCCATAATTAGTTGATTTCAACATTCCACCGCCGCCGCTCCATTTTGTTGCCCATGCAATTCCAGGGTTTTGAAAATCAACCGCAATTGTCGGAATTTCACCTGAAGTGCTGTATGTCTGAGACCATGTTACTCCATAATTAGTACTTTTAAAAATTCCTGTTCCATTATCACCTACAAGAATTATCGAAGTGTCAGGAAAAACTTCTATGTCACAAGGAGCACTATTTGATCCTACAGTTGTAGAAATTGTTGTCCAGGTTGATCCGAAATCTGTTGAGCGAGAAAAATTAGTTCCGTTCATCATATATAAAGTATCTGGATGTGAAGGATCTTGAGTGATTGGAATTCCAAAAAATGAAAATGAAAGTCCATCAGCAGTAATTGTCCAGGATGCACCAGAATTTGTAGTCTTAACTACTTTATCTGTACCAGCTTCAATTCCAACTACAATAGTTGATGGATTATAATCATCAACAAGTACACACTTTATTTCTGTTGCTTGAGGTACAGCGAGACCCATTTGAGTAAAAGTATCACCACGATCGGTGCTTTTATAAATTGTATTATTTGAACCGTAGTAAACATTATTTGAATTGAATAATTCAACATCAATTGGTCCACCTAAACTTGAGCCACTTTGTTTTAATTCCCAAGTATATGTCTGAGGTAAAATTGATGTTGCAAGAAAAACAGAAAGTAAAATGGTACAACTAAACTTCATGCTACAACCTCGCTGTTATATTATTAAATAATCAGATTTGTTTGTTGAAGATAAAAACAAGAGTAATTATAACAAACAAATTATTCAGTTAAATAAAAAAAAGAATGTTAACTATATCAAAACTTGTGCTTATTCATTAGCATACATTAAATAATATTTTTACTTTCGAGTAATCAAAATTAAAACTTAGGATAAGCATGAATTTAGATGTTCTTGTTTTTGCTGCTCATCCAGATGATGCAGAACTTGGTATGGGAGGAACCATTGCCAAACTAACTAAAAATAATTTAAAAGTCGGTATTGTCGATTTAACTAAAGGTGAATTAGGCACAAGAGGTACTGCTGAATCACGACAACGAGAAGCTTTTAATGCTGGCATTGCGCTTAAAATTGCGTTAAGAGAAAATTTAGAAATTCCCGATGGTGATATTAAAAACACCAAAGAAAATCTTTTGAAAGTAATTGTTGAGATTAGAAGATACAAACCTAAAATAGTTTTTGCTCCATATTTTAATGATAGACATCCTGATCATATCGAAGCAAGTAATCTGATAAAAAGAGCAATGTTTTCTACAGGATTATCAAAGATTAAAACATTTGATAAGGAAGTTCCGCAAAATCATTTTAGGCCAGCTAAACTATTTTATTATATGCAATCATATACTTTTGATCCCACTGTTATTGTAGATATTTCTGATTCATTTGATTTAAAAATGAAATCTGTGGAATGTTACAGTTCACAATTTCATAATCCTAAAAGTAAAGAACCGGAAACATTTATAAGTCGACCAGAATTTATTAATTATATTAAATCACGTGCAGAGTTTTACGGCTTTGCTATTCATAAAACTTACGGTGAACCATTTTTCTGCGAAGAAAAAATTGAACTTGATTTAGTTACTTTGTTAAGTAAACATTGAACTGAATAAAATATTTTTGTAAAACAAAATCATTTAATAAAAGGAAGAATAATGATAAGAAAAGTTAAGTTGATGGAAGAATTAGAAAAGATCGGAATAAAAAATACGCGAGAAGTATTTTATAATTATGGTACTCCAGCACTTTATGAGCAAGTTATAAGACGACGCGAAGGATTACTAGCACACTTGGGACCATTAGTTGTAAGAACAGGTTATCATACTGGCAGAAGTCCAAATGATAAATTTATTGTTCGCGAATCAGAGAGTGAAAAAAATATTTGGTGGGGCAAAGTAAATAAAGGGATGAGTCAAGAATGTGCAGACAGATTGTACATGAAAATGTTGGCTTATATTCAGGGAAAAGATCTTTATGTAGAAGATTGTTATGCAAGTGCGGATGAAAAACATAAAATTGGAATTCGTGTTGTTACAGAAAACGCATGGCACACTTTGTTTGCTCGTAATATGTTTAGACGATATGAAAATGATGAAGAGTTAGCTAAGCATAAAACTGATTTTACAATTATTCAAATGCCAAATTTTCATGCTGATCGTGAAGTTGATTGCACAAACTCAGAAGTTTTTATTCTCTTAAACTTTGCAAACAAATTAGTTTTAATAGGCGGAACAAGTTATGCCGGTGAAATTAAAAAATCAGTTTTTACAATTATGAATTATCTGATGCCATTACGCGGAGTAATGTCTATGCATTGTTCTGCAAATGTGGGTAAAGATAATGATGTTGCTTTATTCTTTGGATTAAGTGGAACAGGTAAAACAACTTTATCTGCTGATCCAAACAGAAAACTTATTGGTGATGATGAGCATGGCTGGAGTGATGATGGAGTTTTCAATTACGAAGGTGGTTGTTATGCAAAAGTTATTAAGCTTTCTGCGGAAGCTGAACCAGAGATTTATGAATGTACAAGAAAATTTGGTACAGTTTTAGAAAATGTTCAGATAGATGCTCATTCTCGTCGATTAGATTTGGATGATGAAACGTTTACAGAAAACACACGAGCTGCATATCCGTTAACTCATTTATCAAACATAGTTGAAGAAGGAAAAGCTGGACATCCAAAAAACATTATTATGCTTACTGCTGATGCATTTGGTGTGTTGCCTCCAATTTCAAAGCTTACAACTGAACAAGCAATGTATCATTTTATTTCTGGCTATACAGCTAAAGTTGCAGGAACCGAAAAAGGTGTAACAGAACCAAAAGCAACATTCAGTACTTGCTTTGGAGCTCCATTTATGGCACTTCATCCGAGTGTTTATGCAAATTTGCTTGGAGATAAAATTGTAAAGCACAATGTTAATTGCTGGTTAGTAAATACTGGCTGGACAGGTGGAGCTTACGGAGTAGGAAGCAGAATGAAAATAAAATATACTCGTGCAATGTTAACAGCAGCGTTGGAAGGTAAACTTGATATTGTTGAATATGTTAAAGATCCATTTTTTAATTTAATGGTTCCACAAAGCTGTCCTGATGTTCCAAATGAAGTACTGAATCCTAAAAATACTTGGACCGATAAAAAAGCATATGATGAACAAGCTAAAAAACTTGCAAATATGTTTGTAGAAAATTTCAAAGAATATTCTGAAGGTACTTCTGAAGCAATTAAAAACGCTGGACCAAATAAATTCTAACTCTTATGCGGAACTGAAAAATCAGTTCCGCAATTCTTTTCTTAAAAATTACTCAATTGTTTTATTGTTTCTAACCAAAACAACTTATAATTTCATCACGAAAAATTATTTCATCATCATTTAAATCAGGAGCATATTATGGGAGAGCAAAAACTTTCAGGTGAAGTGTTTTATCCAACAAAAGAAATTATAGATTATGCCCACGCAAAATGTGAAAGTCTTTATGTATCAGCTGAAAAAGATCCTATAGGATTTTGGGAAGCTGAAGCAAACAATCTCCATTGGTTTAGTAAGTGGGATAAAGTTCTTGATGATTCCAATAAACCTTTCTTTAAATGGTTTACAGGCGCAAAAACAAATATCGCTTATAACTGTCTTGATGTTCATACAAAAACTTTTAGAAGAAATAAACTTGCTCTTATGTGGGAAGGTGAAAACGGAGACTTTAAAGCTTATTCATATTTTGCGCTTCATAGAGATACATGCAAGTTTGCTAATGTTTTAAAAAGTCTTGGTGTAAAAAAAGGTGATCGTGTTACACTTTATATGGGTAGAATTCCGGAATTAATGATTGGAATGTTAGCCTGTGCAAGAATTGGCGCAATTCATTCAGTTGTGTATGGTGGATTTTCTGTTGAAGCACTTCACGAAAGACTGGAAGATAGTCAATCAAAAGTTTTAATAGTTTCAGATGGTGCTTATCAAAGAGGAAAAATTGTTGAGCTTAAAAAAATTGCTGATGAGGCCTTACAGCGCGCTGCAACTGTAGAAAGTGTTCTTGTAGTAAAGCGAACCGGACATCAAATCAATATGGAATTTGGAAGAGATATGTGGTATCACGAATTAATGAATCTTCCGATCGCTAATAATTCTGATTGCCTTGAAATTGTTGATGCTGAAGATCCATTGTTTATGTTATATACTTCCGGAACAACGGGAAAACCAAAAGCTATCGTACATACACACGGCGGTTATATGGTTGGCACGTACGCAACATTAAAATATGTTTTTGATATACACGAAGAAGATAGATATTGGTGTGCTGCTGATCCAGGTTGGATAACTGGACACAGCTACATTGTTTATGGTCCTTTATTAAACGGAGCAACATCATTTATGTATGAAGGAGCACCAACTTTTCCATATCCGCATCGTTGGTGGCAAATGATAGAGAAGTATGGAATTAATATTTTATACACTGCTCCAACTGCAATTCGTGGTTTGATGAGATTTGGTGATGCATGGCCTAATCGTTACAATTTATCTTCATTAAGATTGCTTGGAAGTGTTGGTGAACCAATAAATCCGGAAGCCTGGAAGTGGTATCATCGTGTAATCGGAAAAGAAAGATGTCCGATTATGGATACTTGGTGGCAAACAGAAACCGGAATGTTTATGATTACTCCGATGCCGTGCACTCCATTAAAACCCGGCTCAGGAACAAAACCTTTTCCTGGATTAATTATGGATATTGTTGATGAAGAAGGCAAATCTGTTAAACCAAATGAGGAAGGATATTTAGTAATTAAAACTCCATGGCCATCAATGTTAAGAACTATATGGAATGATCCTGATAAATATGTAACCCAATACTGGAGTAAATATCCCGGTATGTATATGACAGGTGATTCTGCAAGAAGAGATGAAGATGGTTATTACTGGATAATTGGTCGCGTTGATGATGTAATAAAAGTTTCCGGTTATAGATTGGGAACCGCAGAAATTGAAAGTGCATTAGTTAGTCATCAATCAGTTGCTGAAGCTGCTGCGATTGGATTGCCTCACGATGTAAAAGGAAATGCAATCCATTGTTATGTTATACTAAGATCTGGATATGAAAAATCCGATAAACTTGTTGAAGAATTACGGCATCATGTTGGTCATGAAGTTGGTCCGATAGCAAAACCAGAGAGTATAGAAATTGTGGACTCGTTACCGAAAACAAGAAGCGGAAAAATTATGAGAAGAGTTTTAAAAGCTCGTGCTCTTGGTCAGGATCCAGGTAACATAAGTACATTGGAAGAATAGAAATACTAAACTGTAGTATTTGGTCTGCAAGTCTTAATTGGCTTGCAGAATTATTTTGCTGATTCAAAAATAATGGCATTTAAAAAGTGTATAAAATAAAAATCAATTACTATATATTAGCGCTGCGTAAAAATATTCACAATTCAGAACTATAATTTTGCAGATAAATTATCCTTTGATTTTTAGATTATTAATATTCTTCACAATAATTTCAATACAAGTTTCTTATGCACAACAATTTGGGAAACTTAGAGGTGTTGTATCAGACTCAATAAATGGTGAAGCATTAGTTTTTTGCAACATCTATCTTGACGAATTAAAGACTGGAACCTCTACCGATAAACGAGGAATGTTTTTAATAAATCAAATTCCACCGAATATAAAATTTACAGTTCTAATTTCTTACGTTGGTTATCAAACAAAAACAATTGTATTTGAAGTCCAACCAAACGAATTAAAAGATATAGAAATAAATTTAGAGCCATTAAGCATTGAACTAAGTGCAGTTGAAAAGATTGGCGAACGATACGTTGAAAAAAATGTTACAGATTTAGGTCTAGAAAAAATTTCTATAAAACAGCTTGAAATTTTGCCAAAGGGAGTTGAAACTGATGTAATTAGAAGTTTACAATATTTGCCTGGAGTAAGTTCAACCGGAGATATTTCTGCGCGTTACTACGTTAGAGGTGGAAGCAGCGATCAGAACTTAGTTTTGTTAAATGGAGTAACTCTTTATGCGCCATTTCATTCTTTAGGTTTATTTAGTGTTATCGATCCTGATATGATAAATTCAATAGAGTTTTTTAAAGGTGGTTTTTCTTCTGATTATTCCGGAAGACTTTCATCCATCCTAAATGTTTTAACAAAAGATGGAAATAAAAATAGATTTGGTGCTGCCGCAAGTGCAAGTTTTTTAACTGGCAAAGGCTTACTTCAAGGCCCGATTCCAAATGGATCATTTATGGCCTCAGGTAGATTTAGTTATTCAAATAAAATTCTTAAAAGTTTTTTAGATCAAAAAACTGTTCCTGTAGATTTTTACGATATCTCTGCAAGAATTAATTATTCAAGTCCGGATATTTTTAACAATGCAAAGTTTAGTTTATTTACTTTCTTAACTAATGATAAAATTTCCTATAACGATCCATCGCGTGAAGGATATTCCTGGAAAAATAATTTATTAGGATTTGAGTGGCTGCAAGTTTACGATGCTCCTTTATTTTCCCGACTCGGTATTTCGCTAAGTAAATTTGAAGGAAAAATAATTCCTAATGAAAGTAATCTTAAACCACTTACAAACGATTTGCAAGATGTAACGATTTCATTTGATTTGAATGCTGTGTTTAATAGTAAAGATCAGGTTGATTTTGGTTTAATGATTAAACTTTTAAGTGCAAAATTATTTATGGAAAATAAAACCGGAGTTGAATCTGATATTGATCGTTTTGCCGGTAACATTAGTATTTATGGAAAATATAAATTACTTCGTTATGAAAATTTTGGTTTGGATATTGGATCCAGACTTAATGTTACTGGAATAAACTCAAATACCGGCGGAACATTTGAACCAAGAATAAGTTTTACTTACAATCCTTATGATGATTTAATATTTAAAGGTTCAACTGGAATTTATATTCAAGAAGTTTCTACTCTTACTGATGAAGATGAAATCATATCAATATTTGATCCCTGGATTATCATTCCTGATTATTTAGATCCTGCAAAAAGTTTTAGTTACTCCGGTGGAATACAATATAATTTTTCACCAGATGTAAATATTCAGATAGAAGGTTATCATCGTAATTCAACTAATGTTCCTGTAACAAATGACGAAAAATATTTTTCATTTGATCCTGATTTAGTCTCAAGTAGTCAGGAATCTTATGGCTGGGAATTTGGATTTAATTTACAAGATAATATTTATTCAATTACAACCTCGTATTCATTAAGCTGGGCGTACAAAAAAGTTGATGGTTATACTTATTATCCAAAATATGATACAAGACATGCAGGTAATATCATGTTGGAATTTAATCCTGGGAATGCATGGAGTTTTAGTTCTGTCTGGTCGCTTTATTCAGGCTTACCATTTACAGAAATAATTTCCTACTACGATAAATATAATATTCAAAATCCTTTTGAAGTTTTATCCGGAACAGGAAACTATGTACCATATTTAATTCTTGCAGATAAAAATTTGGGAAGATTGGCGTCATATCATCGATTAGATATTGGAGTTTCAAAAAAACTTTCATTCGGGCCAACAATTTTTACAATTAGTTTAAATGCAATAAATGTGTATAATAGAAAAAATATTTTTTACTACGAACGTGATTCAGGAAGACGAGTAAATATGTTGCCATTTTTATTTACTGCAACCATAAAGGCAGAAATATGAAAATGAGACCATTTTTATTCATTATAATTATTATCCCATTTATTAACTCTTGTGATGAATCATTTAATCCTTACACAACTTTTAAGCAAAACTATGGTGTGGCTTGCATTTTAAGATCGGATACTACATTGCAAATTACATCACTTTTTAAAAGTTATTTAGACGAAAACAATAACCAGCCAAAATTATTTTTTGAAGATAATGCAGATGTCCGTATTTGGCGTGGTGATTCAGTATACAGGTTAACAGATACGATGTTTGTTTTAAGTGAAAGTAATGATTCAATAAAATGCTACTATTCAAATAAGTTTATAATCGATTCCAATGAAGATATTGAAATTGAAATTTTATTATCTAACGGCAAAAGATTAAAAGGAATATCTAAAACACCATCAGATATATCATTTAAAAATACAAGCGAAGTGATAATTCCGCCTGTTAATAAAGATATTATTCAGATTTTATGGAATCCTGCCGGTTTGGAGAATTTTTATACTGCACAAATGAAAATCAAATGTGAAATGATTGAAAACGGAACTAACAAAATATTTTATCGAGTACTTCCAAAATCAATCGTTACAGTTGATGGAATTACAACTCCGGTTTATCCAAAACCTGGTAAAAGCGCTTCGGTTGTTTATAATATTGATGCAATTTCCTGGTATCTACAGTCATTTGCAGATTCACTTAGTAACTCAAATGCCGTCACTATTCACCAGTCGATAGAAGTGGAAATTATAACTTTTGATAGAGAAGTATCGCGTTATATCTCTGTTTCAAATAGTAGTACAGATAATCTTTCAATCAGATTTGATGAAGGAGAATACACAAATATTTCTGGTGGATTAGGAATTTTTGGATCACAAATTAGTACAAAGTATTCACGACTTAAATTTTTAGAAAGCTACGTAAGTTCTTTCAATTTCAATTTTATTTTTGATAATTAATTTTACTCAAATCAGATGAAGTTTAACTTTAAACAAATATTAAAAAGTCTTTCAGTTCTGATTCTACTTTTTGTTATAATTAGTTGTGATAAGGAAATATCTCATAGTCCAGTTGAACCTGAACCAAATAATGGAAACTTAAAAGTATTTTCTTATCCAAATGGATTTTTAATTTATCTGAATGGAAGAAATTCCGGATCGATTACTCCGGATAGTTTATTGTTTTTAGACCCGGGTAATTATCAAGTAACATTAAAGAAAAAATATTTTAGAGATTCCACATTTAGTATCATTTTAGCGGAAGATCAAAAAATAAATTTAGAAATCGATTTTACACAAAACCCGGCCATGAGAGGCAAATTAAATATCACTTCAATACCTGTTGGTGCAAATATTTTTATAAATGATTCATCATTAGGGCTAACAACTCCGCAAACTATTCAAGCATTAATGCCGGGTGAATACGATGTTAAAATTTCATATCCTCAACATCGAACTGCTTCTGCAGTATCAACCGTTACGAGTGGAACTACTAGCTACTTCACAAAAGCTTTAGTTGACACTTCCATCTGGGTTGATTATCAAGTGGGAAATTCTGGTCTCGTTAGTAATAATCTTAGCTGTGTTGCAATCGATAAAAATGGACACAAATGGATTGGATCATTTGACAAAGGATTAATGAAGTTTGATGGAACTAATTTTACAGTATTCAACAAAAATAATTCAGGGCTTCCAAATGATAGAGTGTTATCTATTTCTGTTGATAGCCAAAATAAAATTTGGGTAGGTACAAATGATGGATTAGGAATTTATGATGGTTCATCCTGGATAGTTTACAATAAAAATAATTCAGGATTAAGATCAAATGAGATTTTATCTGTTAAATTTGATAATTCTATTACCTGGATTGGTGCTTATACAGGGCTATATAGATTTGATGGTACTAACTGGACAAGGTACAACGATTCTCAACTTAGTATCTGGGTAAATGATTTAGAAATTGATAATGGTGATGTCTGGCTTGCAACAACATCAGGAATTGCAAGATTAAAAAATGAAACATTAGAATATTTTATTGATACTACTTATTTGTATCCAACAAAAATAATTTCAGCAGTTGAGAAAGATGAATTTGGTAACATCTGGTTTTGTCATTTAAATAGTGATGGCAAAAGAAACGGCGTTTCATATTTCAATGGTTCAACTTTTACCAATTTTTATTTCGGAACAGCTTTAAATGCAATGAATTCACTTTTTACTGATTCAGAAAATAATAAATGGATTTCAACTAATGAGGGATTCGTAAGATTAAATTCAAATAATGTGGTAACTATTTTTAACAGATCTAATTCATTAATTACATCCGATAAAGTTTCTAATAATGCTATTGATCAAAATGGCGCACTTTGGATAACAACATATTTTAATGGATTGAATAAATTTAAATTCGATTCTAAGTAAGTTAACTTATAAATATAATTTAAGGTTGATATAATTATGAAATATCTTTTACAAACATTTTTAATTTTATGGTTTTCATCTATTGGATTTGCACAAAACTCAAATTTGATTGATTGGTTAAAAACAATTCCAGAAATTGAAGTTGTTGATACAATCAATAGTGATAACTTTTCTGAAGTATATGAAGTTTTTATAACTCTACCAATCGATCACAATAATCCTGATGGTGCAAAATTTAAGGAACAAATCTTTTTATCACATGTTGATAAAGATAAACCAGTTGTAATTGAGCTTGATGGGTATGCAGTGAACAATCGTCCAACGGAATTGAGCAAAATTCTAAAATGCAACCAGATAATGGTAGAACACAGATTTTTTGGCGAATCCGTTCCTGCACCGTTTGATTGGAAATATTTAACGATTGAACAAGCCGCAAAAGATCATCACAGAATTATAGAAATATTTAAACAGTTTTATACAGGCAAATGGATAAGTACTGGAATAAGCAAAGGTGGATCATGTGTAATATTTCATAAATACTTTTTCCCCAATGATGTTGATGTTGCTGTCCCTTATGTTGGTCCACTAAATTATTCAATCGATGATCAACGAGTTTATGAATGGATAAAATCTGTTTCCACGCCTGAATGCAGAGAAAAAGTTTATAATTTTCAAAAATTATGTTTTGAAAAACGCGATGAACTTTATCCAATGTTCTTAAAAAATGCAGAGAATAAAAAACTTACTTACGATATTGTTGGTTATGATAAAGCTTTTGAGTACTCTGTACTAGAATTCTCTTTTGCATATTGGCAATGGAGTGATGGCGATTGTTCAAAAATTCCAGACGAAAGCTCAACTCTAGAAGAAATCTGGGATGAACTAGCCAGCTATGGTGGAGTAACCTATTTTGATGATTCAAGTATCAATGGTATTTATCCATTTTTTTATCAATGCTATACGGAGTTTGGTTACTATGCTTATGATATTCAACCATTTAAAGAGTTTATAAAATATGCTGATGGACAAACTCCATTTTTTATACCTAAAGATTCTAAACCAATCTACGATTCAAGATTGTTGGAGAAAATTAATGATTGGGCTTCAAATGAAGGAGACAATTTTATTTACATTTATGGTGGAAATGATCCATGGACATCAACAGGAGTTTGTTTAACCGGAAAGACAAATTCTATTAAAATGGTTTTACCAAATGGGTCGCATGGATCCAGGATTAGAGGATTTTCTAAGAAGGATAAAGAGTTGATATATTCTAAGTTGGAAGGCTGGCTAGAGGTTAAAATCGAACGCTAGATTTTTAATAATTATTTTACACTAAAAAGGGAATTATTTGATTCCCTTTTTTTATATTGCGCTTAACCTTTATATGTGCCACTTATCACTGAACTTTTGGGCTCCTTTATTCGTTTACATATTTTTACTCATTCATTAACTAAACTATTTCAATGGAAACTAAAAACGCAGACTTATCATCTTTAAGAATTGATAGATCCAATAAACCGGAAGTAAACCCGAGTAAAAAAAATATT
>Ga0138256_10001448_pt1 | contig 25546 bp, 17 predicted proteins | sample KNB2016incub_MG_FD_105486 | JGI IMG/M metagenome (GOLD analysis project Ga0138256, IMG submission 105486) | Active sludge microbial communities from wastewater in Klosterneuburg, Austria - KNB2014incub_MG | ecosystem: Engineered > WWTP > Activated sludge > Unclassified | place: Austria...
CAGGTCGCACAAGGTGAGATCGACCTCGTGCCCGACCGCGCTGACCACGGGCACCCGAGCCGCCGCGACGCGGCGCACCACCTGCTCGTGGTTGAACGCCATCAGATCTTCGCCCGAGCCGCCCCCTCGGCCGACGATCATCACGTCGAGCCCGGGGTAGCGCTCGAGCAGATCGATGGCGCGCACGATGCTTTCGGGGGCGGCTTCTCCCTGGACCACCGCGGGCGACAAGACCAGTCGCACGCCGCCGCGGCGAAACGCCACGGTTCGAATGTCGTGGAATGCGGCGCCGGCGGCGCTGGTGACCACGCCCACCACGCGGGGCTCGGCGGGCAACGGCCGCTTCTTCTCGGGCGCGAACAGCCCCTCGGCCAAGAGGCGCGCCTTGAGCTTCTCGAGCGCCTCGAGCAGCGCGCCCCGGCCTGCGGGGCGCAGGCTCTCGGCCACCAGCTGCAGGCGCCCGCGGGGCGCCCAGAGGGTCGCTCGCCCGAAGAGCTGGACCCGCGCTCCGTCGGTCAGATGGCGCCGCGCTCGCTGGGCGTTCATCCGATACATCACACACTCGACGATCGCGTCCTCGCGCTCGTCTTTCAGGCTGAAATAGGCGTGCCCGCTGGGCGCCAGCTTGAGCGAGGCGATTTCCCCCTCGACCCATTCGCGACCCGTCACCGCCTCGACCGCGCGCTTGAGGCGGCGATCGAGCTCGGCGACGCTGATGACCTCTTCGGGGCTGCCCACGGGGCGCGGTTATAGCGCGCTTCCGCGGCCCTGGTATCCTGGCGGGCACCCCATGAAAAGCTGGCTCTTTGCCGCGTCGTGCGTCGTGCTGCCCGCGCTCTGGGGGGTCGCCATGTACTTCGCGTTCGGCGCCGTCGAGCGTCGCCGCAAACGCGCCGTGACCAAAGACGCGCCGCCGCCCATCGACTACTCGATCTGATGCTGGTCGCCGGACAAGAGGTGAGTGTGCTCGGGCTGCTGGCGCTCGGCAGCGTGGTGGGGCTCGTGGCGGGGCTCTTCGGGATTGGTGGCGGGTTCATCCTCACACCGCTCTTGTCCGTGGTGTTCGACATCCCGCTGCCGGTGGCCATCGGCAGCGGCCTCTGCCAGATGGTGGGCACCGCCACGGTGGCGTTCTTGAAGCACCGGAAGCTGGGTCAGGGCGAGCCCCGCTTCGACGGGTTGATGCTGGCGGGCACGTTGCTGGGCGTGGCCGCAGGCGCGAGGGCGGTTGCCCAGCTGGAGCGGCGCGGCGACACCACGCTCGTGCTCTACGTCGCATACATCGTGTTTCTGCTCGGGGTCGCCCTGACGCTGGTGCGCCCGAGCCGTGGGCCCGTCGAGGCGCTGTCGGTCGTAAGACGCGGCCCACTGGCGCGCATCCCGCTCCCGCCGTACGTCGACTTCCCCCAGCTGCCGCTCCGTCGCGTACCGGCCCTGGTGGTGGCGTATCTCGGGCTCGCCCTCGGGTTTCTGAGTGGCCTCTTGGGCGTCGGCGGCGGCGTCGCGCTGATTCCGATCTTGCTCTACGGCTTCGGCTTTCCCATCCGACACGCCGCGGGCACCGGCATCCTGGTGCTGTTCGCCACCAGCGTGAGCGGAACGATCGCCCACGCGCGGCTCGGCCACGTCCACTTGCCGCTGGCCCTCACGCTGCTCGCGGGCTCGAGCATCAGTACGCAGTTCGGTGCGCTGGCGACTCATCGCCTACCCGTGAATGTCCTACGACGAGGCCTGGCGCTGCTCATCCTGGCAACCGTGGCGGCGCTCGCGTGGGCGCTGGCCCGCAGGCTGTGACCCGTCTCCGACGCCGCTGTTCTCTCGAGTTGTCGGGTGAGATAGGCTGTGGGGTCCATGGTGCAGGCCGGCGACGAGCTCGACGGGCGGTATCGCCTGATCGCCGAGATCGGCGCGGGCACCTTCGGCGTGGTGTACCGGGGTCGCGACCTCGAGACCCGTGGCGAGGTCGCGATCAAGATCATGAAGCAGGCCGCCGACCCGAAGCAGGCGCAGCGCTTCGAACGCGAGGCCCTGGCACTGGCGCGCCTGCGCGGAACATCGGCGATCTTCGTGCACGCGTTCGGCAAGACGCCCACCGGCGCGCCCTACATCGTCATGGAGCTCTTGGTCGGCCGAGATCTGGAGAGCTTCCTGGTCGAGGCCGAAGCCCGAGGGGGGCGGCTCAAGGCCGCAAAGCTGCTCGAGCTCTTGCGGCCGGTCGCCCAGACACTGACCCGTGCCCACCAGCACGGCATCTTGCACCGCGACCTCAAGCCCTCCAACGTGTTCGTGGTCGACGCCCGTGCGGGTGGGGGTGTACGGCTGCTCGACTTTGGTCTGGCCAAGCTGATCGGCATCGAGACACTGACCCAGACTGGCATGGTCGCGGGCACCCCGAGCTACATCGGGCCAGAGGCATGGCGGGGCGAGAAAGACCTCGACCATCGAATCGACGTGTACTCGCTGGGCGTGCTGGTGTTCCGCTGCCTCAGCGGGCAGGTGCCCTACCCGACCAAGAGCATGATCGACCTCTGCCGCTGGGCGACCAGCGGCGAGCGCCCCAGCTTGTGCGCGCTTCGCCCGGGGCTGCCCCCCGCCATCGACGACTGGACGCGGAAGGCTCTGGCCATCGATCCCCAATCGCGGTTCCAGTCGGTCGACAGCCTCTGGGCCGCGCTCGAGTCGATCGTGAGCGACGGCGCCGCATCCCCTTATTGACGGCTCCGACCCCGCACGCTCACTGGCACTCGCCGCCGCCCACGGCGGCCGTGCAGGCAGCTGCGTTCTCGCTCGCCCGGGCGGCGTTGATCACACGACAGCGCACGGTGTTGCCGGTCTTGGCGGTCGCGGCCCACGAGTCGGCGTCGGCGCCCGGCAACTTCGCGCACGCAGCCGCGCACTGGGCGGCGCCGCCGAACGTCGACTTGAACTGCGCAGTGCACGCCCGTTCGACCAGCTGGCAGTACCCTTCGCAGTTGTCCTTCCCACAGTGACCATCCCCCGACAGTCCGGCGTGCGCGCAGTGTTGCGCCGGCGCGGCAATGGCGTTGTATGCGTGATACTTGCGACACCCCACCGTGTTCTCGACCTGATCGGCGTTCTTGCCGCGGTCCAGCAACTGGCACACGCTCAGGCACTGCGCGGGGCTGTCATAGGCCTGGCTGGCGCCGGTGCAGGCCACCCCCACCAACCTGCAATAGTCGTCGCAGGTGGGCTCGGCCGCCGGCGGGTCGGCGCAGGCAGCGCTCTTGAACGCGGCGGCGGCGCAGTGCGTCTGCGGGTCGCCCGTGGCCAGCGACGCACTGGCCACGCGGCACTCGACGCTATCCCCGCTGCTCAGGCTGGCCAGATCGTAGATCCCGTCCGAGCGCAGCCCCGCGCACGACGCCACGCAGTCAGCGATGCCCGTCAGCTTCTCGGGGCAGGCCGCGGTGAGCAGCGTGCAGTACGCCTGGCAGGTCGAGCCGCAGATCCCGGCGCCGAAGGGGCCGGCGGCCTTGCAGTGCGAGGCCGGTTCACCGCTGGCGACCGCGAGCACCGCCTGCTCGGTGCGACACTCGATCGAGTTGTCTGCCTTGGCCTCACCGCTGGGAATTCGCTGGCACGTGCTCAGACAGGTCGCACGGTCCGGGTAGGCCGCGATGCTTCCGGCACACCCCTCGGTCGCGGCGTCGCAGTACGCCCGGCACTCGCTGCTGGCCGCTTCCTCCTCGAAGCGGCGATCCTCGATGCCCACGATGCTCTCGCAGCCCAGAGCGAGCACCAGCAGCGTCGGCCCAAGCCGACGCATCAGAAGTGCCCCCCGAGCCAGACACCGCCCGAGCGCTTGCTCGCGCGGGGCGCGACCCAGAGCGCGCTCTTCTCCTGCGAAGGGGCGGTCAGGTAGACCACCGCGCCGCCGGCCAGGGCGGCGAGCCCCACGCCGAACAACACGTTGGACAGGCCTGCGGCATCCTTCGCCTCGTTGGTGAGCTCTTCGCCTCGCACGTCGCTGCAGCTCTGGCCCTGGCAGTGGGACTTGGCTTCCGAGTTCTTGGAGAACGCGCGAAGGCCGAAGTAGCTGCCGAAGCCCACGCCGATCACGCCCACGCCGCCGATCACCAGGCCGATGGTGCGCTGCGTGTCGCCGGCGCCGCTCTGGTCGCGCGGCGGCGGCGGCGGCGATGGCTCGGGCACCACCGCCACGGGGACCGCCGGTGGTGGAACATCCGGCGGCGGAGCGGCGCTCTCGGCCTCGAGCTCGGGGATCGCGAGCGCGACCGAGTCGCCTTCGGCCTGGACCACGACCTTCTTCGCCCAGGCGCGGGCGCCCGGTGCACTGGCCTCGATCACCCACTGTCCGCCGTCGACGGGCACCGAGACCCCCCAGAGCTCGCGCGGCACCAGGTTGCCGCCGCGCCGCAGCGCGAAGCCGTCGCGGGCGGCGTTGCCTGCGGGGACGCGCAGCTCGAGGCGCGACAGGCGCCCCTCGAGCGCCAGGGCCCGCGCCTCGCCGGCGCTGGCGCGCTCCCCCTGCCCTGCGGCCTTGGCCTGAGATGCGCCCTCGCGGAAGGTGGCCCAGGCGCTGGCGATGCGTCCGGCCTTCTCGTAGCAATCCGCCAGGTAGAGCAGCGTCCCGATCCCCGGATCGAGCCGCTGGCTCTGCTCGAACTTCGCGCAGGCCGCGGCGTGCTGCCCCGCCGTCATCAGCTTCCGGGCATCGTCGAACAGCGCTTCGGCGGCGACCTTCGAGTCCTGCGCGTGAGCAGTGCCCACGCCGGCAATCGCCAGCGTCGCGGCCAGAAGCCCGGAGCGGATCCGCAGCAGCATGCGCGATTCAGCGCCGTCCGCCGAACTCGGAGGCCGGCGGCGTGCTGGGTTTGCCGGCCGGGCGATGGCGTTCGGTCGGGGCTGGGTGGGCTCTGGGTTTGGGTAGAGCGGCGGGCTGCTCGCCGGCTCCGGCGTCGGTCTCCGAAGCCGCAGGCTCCACCGCCGGCGACGGGGTCGCCGGCGTGGACACCGCTCCGGCGGAGGCCGGTGGCGGAAGCGGCGCGCTGCTCGCGGGGGACGCGCTCGGGGTCGCCGTCGCCGTCGTCCGACTGATGCCGTAGGCGACGAGCGAAATCGCGACCACGGCTCCGGTGGCGATGGCGGCGATGGGGCGGACTCGCGCCCGGGGTGGGTTGCTGTTCGAGCCGCCGGTCTTGCCCCACGAGTCCAGCGTCTTGGCGGATTCGGCCCCCGGCGCGCTGGCCTCGGTGGCTTGGTTCCCCAGCTGAGAAGTGCCGGCCGTGAGCTCCACGGAAATACTGGTGGGCATCGGGGCGCCGGTCCGCTCGGTGGTCGGAACCCTCACCCCGTCGTCGCGGGCCGCGGGCATGCGCAGCGCGCGCTCCGCGTGGATCTTCGCCTCGGGTGCGAATGCCGAAAGCGCCGACGCGAGCTCACCGACGGTCTGCCAGCGCAGGGCCTTGTCTTTGGCCAGGGCCTTCGACAGGGCCGCCGCCAGCTCGGGCGGGATGTCGTCTCGGAAGTCGGACAGGGGGGGCGGAGCCTCGTTCAAGAGCGCGTTGCACAGCTCGGGGATCGAGGTGGCGACGTACGGCGGGCGGTTCGTCAGGGTCTGGAACAAGATGGCGCCCAGCGCCCAGATGTCGGTACGACCGTCCACGTTCTTCGCCGAGTGCATCTGCTCGGGAGACATGTACAGCGGCGACCCGATCAGCGCCGACGTGGCAGTCAGCGAGAGATCCGCGGCAGAGGCGCCCGAGACAGACTTCGAAATGCCGAAGTCGAGCACCTTGACCAGCCGGCTGCCGTCGGCGCGATGGGCCAGAAACAGGTTCGCGGGTTTGAGATCCCGATGCACGATGCCCGCGGCGTGTGCCTCGGCGACCGCCTCGCAAGCTTGCAGCACGAACCCGACCGCTTCGGCCACGGGGAGCGGGCCGCGCTCGGCGAGCTCGTCGGCCAGGTCGTGCCCTTCGAGGTACTCCATCACCATGTAAGGCACGCCGTCGCTGCCACCGACGTCGAGCACGCGAGCCACGTGCTCGCTGCGGATCTTCACGGCGGCTCGGGCCTCGCGCCGGAAGCGCTCGGCCGCATCCGGCCGCTTCGCGATCTCGGGCAGCAAGAACTTCACCGCGACGCGTTGGTCGAGCTCGAGGTGGCGCGCCGACACCACGACCCCCATCCCGCCCTCGCCGAGCAACCGCTCGACCTCGAACTTGCCGGCAAGGACGTCGCCGGGGCGGACGGGGGCATTCTCCATGAGAGCTGGCAGCTTACGCCAACTCGTTCCCTTTGGGAACAGCGCAGCCCCAGCGCCCGCGCTGGCCTGTGCGTTTCTGGAACATTAGGAGCGCCCCGCGCGCAGCTCGACCCGACCGCCGGGGAAGAAGTCGGAGAAGCTCGGCTCGACCACGCTCTCCAGCCGGTCGGCAACCTCCGTCGCCCGACCGAGATCGAGCACCATGCCGTGGGCCCCGAGGTCGCCCCGCAGCCGGTGCACCACGCGCCGGATCCGCTCGAGCGTCGAAAGGTACGCACCCCGCCAGATGGGGAGGAACGGTCGGTGGTCCATCGGGTTCATGCTGAGCAGCCGGCGCGCGCGATTCGACGGCAAGAACGTGTACGTGCTGACCTGCGGGTGCCGACGCAGAGCCCACTCTCGAGCATGCTCGAAGCGCGTGTACGACAAAGCGCGAATCCCCTGATCGATGTTGTACAGCACGCCCCGGCGATGGGCCGTGCCCACGATCTGGGACACGTAAGGCACGAAGGGGTCGAGGATGAACACCAGATCGGCACCGCGGTCGATGGCCTCGACGAAGTTGCTGGTGCGAGTGACCGCGCCGTCTTCGTAATAGCGGTCGTCGATCTCGACCGAAGAAAACGCCGGGTTGATGCTGAGCGAGCCCTGCACCGCGACGCTGATCGGCACGGCGTCACGACCCGGCGCACCGAACACCACGTGACGCCGTGCATCCTGGTCCGACGCGCCGATGAACAGCGGCTGCTTCAATCGACGGAAGTCGTTGTGCGCGGGGGAGCGTTCCAAGATCTCGCGGAGCACCTGCTCGAACTTGTCCGATCGAAAAGGGGGCCCCACGAGCGAGCTGTAGTCGAGCACCAGATCGTTGAAGCTCGGCAACTTGCGGTGCCATGCCAGTTCGTACCCGGCGTGCCAGAAGATGTCGGTCGCGGCGCCGAGCCGAACCACCATGTCCCGCCAGTTCAAGTGGGTCAGGCGAAAGAGCTGGAAGTCGAGCGGCGGGATGCGGCCACCCGGGTGGTGCGCAATGGCGGCCATCAACTCTTCCACCGAGTAGCCCGCGCTCAAGATGCTGGTGACCACCGCTCCGGCGCTGATGCCGAAGTACATGTCGAATCGAGCGATGCCGGGCGACAGGCAGTCCTCCAGACACTTCAGCGCTCCGAGCTCGAAGTAGATGCCGGTGATCCCGCCGCCCGACGCGGCCAGCGCGACCTTGCCCACCTGTCGCCCGGCCACGAGCTCGACCAGGGCGTCGAGCACCCGCCTCGGGAAGCGCTGCTCACCCGGGCGCTCGCGCAGCACGCGGCCGATCCCGAGGGCTCCCAGCTCGGAGATCAGCCGGTCGGTGCGGTCGTCATCGCCCGCGACCAGCCCGACGATGCGATGAAAGGCGTAGCGCAGCTCCAGGTCTGCGGGCCGATCGAGCCGCGCGAGCAGCTGCGTCGCGGCCCGGGCCGACGCGGCGGCATCGGCGGGGGTGTCGGCGCGCAGGTCGAACAGAATCAAGTCCACGTACTCGCTGGCCAGCCGCGCCTCCAGACGCTCGACGCTGCCTTCGACCGACAGCTCGAGCTCGGTTCCCTCGTACTCGAGCACCGGCGGCTCGCTCGACAGCACGCGAGCTTCGGACGCGAGCCGCGCGAAGCACACCTCGGGGGACCGGCCCGCCCCGGCGAAGTACAAGACCTTCTTCTTCAACCGCGCCATTGTCACTCGGCCCGCGCCGCCGCGGTAGGCGCAACGTTTTCGCGCGTTTCATGCTATGGACGCGCGGCCATGTTCAAGAAAGTGCTGATCGCGAACCGCGGCGAGATCGCCGTTCGCATCGCTCGCACGCTGAGAGAGATGGGCATCGTCCCGGTCGCCGTCTACTCGGAGGTGGATCGCGACGCGCTGCACGTGCGGGTGGCAGAAGAGGCGCACGCCATCGGCCCCGCCGCCGCCGCCGAGAGCTACCTGTGCGTGGACAAGCTGATGGCCGTGGCGAAGCGCGCGGGCTGCGAGGCGCTGATCCCGGGCTACGGCTTCCTGAGCGAGAACCCCGCGCTGCCCGAGGCCTGCGAGAAGAATGGGATCGTGTTCATCGGTCCCCCGGCCAGCGCCATGCGCGACCTCGGGTCGAAGACCGCCGCGCGCGAGAAGATGAGCGCCGCGGGTGTCCCCATCGTCCCCGGTGGTCCCGCCGACACGGTGGACGAAGCCCGGCAGACCGCCGCGCGCATCGGCTATCCCGTGATGCTCAAGGCCACTGCGGGCGGCGGCGGCAAGGGCATGCGCCTCGTGGCCAGCGAGGCCGAGCTCGGCTCGGCGCTCGAGCGCGCCAAGAGCGAGGCGAAGAAAGCGTTCGGCAACGACACGGTGTACATGGAGAAGGCCATCGTGCGCCCGCGCCATGTCGAGATCCAGGTGCTGGGCGACCGTCACGGCAACGTGGTGCACCTGTTCGAGCGCGACTGCTCCGTACAGCGCCGACACCAGAAGGTGGTGGAAGAGACGCCGTGTCCGGTCCTCGACGACGCGACGGCCCGTCAGATGGGCGAGGTGGCGGTGAAGGGCGCCAAGGCCGTGGGCTACCACTCGGCCGGGACGTTCGAGTTCCTGCTGGCCGAAGACCGCTCGTTCTACTTCCTCGAGGTGAACACCCGCCTGCAGGTCGAGCACCCCATCACCGAGCTCTGTACCGGCACCGACCTGGTACGCGAGATGGTGCGGATCGCGGCGGGCGAGCGCCTGGGCTTCGATCAGACGGCGATCGTGCGGCGGGGCGCGGCCATCGAGTGCCGGGTCTACGCCGAAGATCCGAGCACGGGCTTCATGCCCAGCCCGGGGGTGATCGAAGAGCTGCGCGTTCCGGCAGGCCCGGGCGTCCGGGACGACAGCGGGGCCTACTCGGGCTGCACCATCAGCTCCAGCTACGACCCGCTGATTTCCAAGCTGTGCGTCTGGGCACCCACGCGCGACCAGGCCATCGCGCGCATGCGCCGGGCCCTGGCCGAGTACGTGGTGACCGGTATCCGCACCAACCTGCCGTTCCACGAGCGCCTGTTCGAGCACCCCGAGTTCGTCGCGGGTCACTACGACACCGGCTTCATCGATCGCAACAAGGGCGCGCTGCTGACCGGCACTCGCATTCCCGAGCAAGAGCGGCAGCTCTACGCCGCAGCCATCGCGCTCTCGGCCTTCCGCGATCTCAAACCGCCGAGCGTGCTGAGCGGGGGGACCGGCCCGGCGCCAGAAGGCGGGCTCTCGCCGTGGGTCGCGGCGCAGCGAGCGCGGCTGGGGCGCCGGTGAGCATGACACCGCTCGGAGGGATCCGCGTCCTCGACCTGACACGGCTGTTGCCGGGGCCCTTCGCGACCCTGGTGCTGTCCGATCTCGGCGCCCAGGTCGACAAGCTCGAGGACCCGAACATGGGCGACTACACCCGCCACGCGCCGCCGATGGTGGGCAACGCGGGCGCGGCGTTTCACGCCCTGAACCGCGGTAAGCGCAGCGCGGTGCTCGACCTCAAGAGCGAGCGGGGGCGCGCCGTCTTCGAGCGCATCGTGCCGCACTACGACGTGCTGTTCGAGCAGTTCCGCCCGGGGGTGCTGGCTCGCCTGGGGCTCGCGCACGAGCGGCTGCTCGAGCTTCACCCGAAGCTCGTGGTGTGCGCGCTGACCGGCTACGGCCAGACCGGGCCGCTCAGAGACCGCGCCGGACACGACCTCAACTACCTGGCGCGGGCAGGTCTCGTGGGCCTGGCGGGGCCCGCCGACCAGAAGCCGGCCATCCCCCCCTTCCAGCTGGCCGACGTGAGCGGCGGCCTGTGGAGCGTGATCGCCATCTTGGCGGCGCTGCGCGAGCGCGAGCAGACCGGCAAGGGGTCGATTCTCGACATCGCCATGCTCGACTCGGTGATCCCCTTCGCCACCATCGGGCTCTCGAAGCTGCTCGGCGGCGAGTTGCCGGCCCGGGGCGGCGAGCTCTTGAGCGGTGGCATCGCCGCGTACGACACGTATCTCACCGCCGACCAGCAGGTGGTCACGTTGGGCGCGCTCGAGCCGAAGTTCCTGATGAAGTTCTGCGCGCACGCCGGCATCGAGGTCGACCTGTCGGTGCTGTTGCCCGGGCCCCACCAGGCCGAGCTGAAGGCTCGCTTCTCCCGGGCCATCGCCGGCAAGACCGCGCCGAGTGGGAGGCGTTCAACGCCGAGCACGACGTCTGCCTCGAGCCCGCGCTGCGCCCGGACGAAGTCCTGTCCGACCCGCAGGTGGTCGCACGGGGGCTGTTCTTCGAGGGCCCGGCCGGCTCGAGCGCGGTGCGTTACTACCGCACTCCGGTCACGCCAGCCGACATCCAGCCGTCGCCGGCGCCGAGCCAGGGGGAGCACACCCACGCGATCTTCCGCGAGGCGGGCCTGAGCGACGCAGAGATCGCCGCGTTGATCGCCGAGGGCACCCTCAGATCTTCTTGAATTCCTCGACGAATTCCCAGTCCGCGATCAGGTGCTTGCGAAGCAGCACGCTGAGCAGCGCCGCAAAGAGCTTCTCCCACGGCACGTGCTCGCCCAAGATCTCGCTGGCGTCGGCGCCATGCGACACGGCGCGCAGGGCGGCTACCAGGTCGCGCGCAGTCAAGTGGTCGTCGTGGTCGTCGCCTTCTGCTTCCTCCGGCGCGGCCGCGCGCGCGCGCCGCGCGGGCAGGTTGATGGTCGTCCCGTCGAGAAGGGTGACCGCCACCATCTTTCCCCCGCCGCGCTTCGGCGGCGGCAAGCTGATGTCGCGGGCCGAGATCTGCGGGCCCGAGTCGGGGGGGAGCGTGTCGAGCTTGGGGATGTTCTTCAGTGCCATCGGCCGCACCGAGGCCCGACGCGGTTCCGGCTTCTGAGAGGCGCGCTCTGCGGGGACCCGGGTCGCGGGCACCGGAGTGCCGGCCGCGGGCGTCGGGGCAGCCTGCGGCGCGCTCGGGGCCGGCCTTGCTTCCGCCGACAGGCGCGTGGTGGCTGGCTGGTCGGGCTGGGCTTCGCCTTCACCTCCCCCGTAATAGGCGCGGATGGCACCACGGATGTCGGACAAGGGCGCGATCATCGCGCGCACGGGCAGCCCGGCGTAGCGACTGACCTCGTCACGGGCGGCTTCGTCCTCGGGGTTGTCCATGGCGAGGTACAGCGTCTCGCCGCTGCCCCGCACGCGCCGGACGAAGATGGGGACCAGCGAGTGGCGCTCGGCGAGCTCGCGCGGCACCAGATTCAAGAGCTGCCGCGAGAAGTCGATGTGGTAGAGCGACACCCAGGGCACGCTCAGCTGCTGGCTCAAGATCTGGGTGACCTGTGTCTCGGTCACCATCCCCGTCGCCACCAGCAAGGTCCCGAGACGCCGGCCGTCCTTCTTCTGCAGCGCCAGCGCTTCTTCCAGCTGCTCGCGACTGATGATCTGCGCCTCGACCAGGAGCTCACCGATTCGGACGCGCGGGGCGGTCATCGCGGGCGATTCTAGCAGCGGCCCGTGCCCAGCCAGAAATCTCCGGAGGGTTTCCCGGCCGGCCCGCCGCAGAAATTGCCATCTCGGGGCTTCTCCCCCGGCCCTTCTCGGGCAATACTCCGGGATTGTGCGGGGGCTTCGGATGATGCTCGACACCCGTGCCAAGGCCAACCCACCGCCCCCCGTGCGGCGCGGACCGGTGCGTTCTGGCGGCGGGGCGAGGTCACGCTGATGGTCGCCACCGCGACCACCCGCGCGTGCCCGCAGTGCGGCACCGGCTGCCAAGACACCCACCAGTACTGCCCCACCTGCGGCTTCCCGGTGGGCAACGTGAGCCACACCAGCGAAGACCGCATGATCGGGCGCACGCTGCCCGGCGGCTACCACATCCTCGACCTGATCAGCGTCGGCGGCATGGGTCGCGTGTACCGCGCCGAGCAGAGCGTGCTCGGGCGAACCGTCGCGGTGAAGGTCATCCACCCCCACCTGCTTTCGGACGAGAACTCGGCGCTGCGCTTCATGACCGAGGCGCGCGCGGCGTCGCAGCTCAACCATCCGAACTCGGTGTCGGTCTACGACTTCGGCCGAACCGAGGACGGGCAGCCCTACCTGGTGATGGAGTTCTTGCGCGGCAAGGACCTGGCAACCGTCGCCTGGGAAGAGGGGCCGCTGCCTTTCGCCCGCATCGTGGACGTGATGCGCCAGGCGCTGGCGGCGCTGGGCGAAGCCCACGAGCTCGGGATCGTGCACCGCGATCTCAAGCCCGAGAACATCATCTTGGAACCACTGCGCCGCGGCGGCGACTTCGTGAAGGTGGTGGATTTCGGTCTGGCCAAGCTCAAGGGCGACGCGCAGGGGCGAAGCATCACCAACCCGGGCATCGTGTGCGGCACGCCCGACTACATGTCCCCCGAGCAGGGTCGCGGCGACAACCTCGACGGGCGCAGCGATCTCTACGGTCTGGGTGTGGTGCTGTTCCAGCTGCTGACGGGTCGCTTGCCCTTCGATGCCGACAGCCCGACCCAGATCGTGATGATGCACCTCACGATCCCGGTACCCGACCCGCGGCAGGTCGCGCCCGAGCGAAACATTCCCGAGGCTCTGGTCGAGGTCGTCCAGAAGTCGATGGCCAAGGACGCGGCGCAGCGCTACCAGGACGCCAGCGAGTTCTCGGACGGGCTGACCGCAGCGCTGCGCACCTTCGAAGTGGTCGCGGCGGGTCCGGCGTCGGCGGTGCAGGCGCCAGCGCCCTTGCCCGCCGGCGTGGGCACGATCACCGCGCTCAGCATCGAGTGCCCGGCGTGCAAGACCACGGTGGTCGCCACCAAGTTCTGTGGTGAGTGTGGCGAGCGCTTGCCGGCGCGTTCGCGGCCCGAGGCGCTGACCGTGACCAGCCTGCCGCTGCCGCTGATGGGCCGCGAAGAAGACCTGGCGTGGCTCGAGGACCGTCGCAAGCAGGTGGTGACGGGCGTGGTCGGCGCGCGCATCGTGGCCGAGGCGGGCGGAGGCAAGACCCGCCTCTTGCGCGAGTTCGCGAATCGGGCGCAGGCCGATGGCGACCGCGTGGTGCTGGTCGGTCCCGACCCGCACTGGTGCGAAGCCGCCAACTCGACCCTCAGAGAAGCCATCCGCGGGCTCACGGGCCTGGACGAGACCACGATTCGCGCGCTGGCCGAGGACGCCAGCCCCGAGGCGCGCCGTGGCATCGAGGACGTGTTCGATGGTGAGCGGGGGCGCCGCGACGACAAGCGCTCTGCCGCCGAGCGACGCTTCGCCGCCGCCGAGGCGCTGCGCTGGGCGCTCTTGGGCGCCGCGAAGTCGGCCGAGCGACGGGTGATCTTGGCCATCGACGAGCTGCACCGGATCGACGGGCCGAGCCGCGCGGCGTTCGCCGACGCGTTGGGCGAGCCCCCCGAGGCGCGCGTGCTGATGCTCTGCACCCACGCGTCGGGGTTCGAGTCGGGCTGGGGCGCCAGCCACGCGGCGCGGGTGCTCGGTGGCCTGCCGCCCCCGGCCCTGTCGCGCGTGCTGTCGTCGGTCCCCGAGGCGCAGCTTCTGGCCGCCGAAGACGAGACGGGGCGCGGCGTCTTGCCGATGTACGCCGAGCAGCTGCTTCGCTTCCACCTCGACGGCGGCAACGATCCCCCGCAGCGCTTGGGCGACTTGATTGGCCTGCGGGTCGACACGCTGGATCCGGCGGCGCGCCGCACCCTCCAGGCGCTCTCGGTGCTGGGCGACCGGGTGAAGCTGGCCATGCTGTCGGGGCTCTTGCCCAAGAACCACCCGGTCGAGTCGTCGCTCGGCCAGCTCGAGACGGCCGGCATGGCCGAGCGCTCGGGCGAGCTCTGGTCCACGTCGCACCCGCTCCTGCGCGAGCTGGTACTGACCGGCATCCCCGCCGCGGTGCGGCGCGAATTCCACGCCAAGGCGTTGCGCGTCTGCGAGCAGACCGCAGCCCCCATCGAGGCGCAGGCGCTGCACGCCTACGAGGCCCAGGATTCGTTCCAGGCCCTGCTCTTGCTCGAGCAGGTCGCCGATCGCGCCACGGGCCGCGGCGACCTGAACACCGAGATCGAGGCACTCCGACGCGGCCTGGAGATAGCCCGCCGCGACGTGGCGCGCGGCGAGCTCGACGACCCGCTGCGCGCGGTGCTGATCTTCGCCCGCAAGCTGGGCAGCGCGCTGACCCGTGCCGGCAACTTCGCCGACGCCGAGGGCATCTTGCGCGAGGCGCTCGACATTGCCGGCCCCAGCGGCGCGGACCGCGCACGTGTGCTCGGCAGCCTGGCGCAGGTCTCCCACGGCCGGCACCGCCAGTCCGAGGCGCTGGACTTCATCGAGCAAGCCATCGAAACGGCTCGCCAGTCCGGGGCCTACGACCTGGTCAGCAGCTTCAGTGACACCCGCAAGGCGTGGGCCAGCTGAGCCTCAGCTCCCGGTGGCCTGGCGGATGAACTGGCCGATCTTCCGGTCCGACGTGGTGGTGTGCTGATACAGCCAGTCTTTCAGGAAGTGCACCAGTGGCATGCTCAGCTCTTCCTCGCCCTTGCGATAGCGCTCGACCATGGCCAGCGTCTTGTCGAGCAGCGCCTGGTGCTGCACTTTGTGTGCCCCGAGCTCCGGGTAACCCACCGACGCCATCAGCTCTTCTTCGGCGTTGAAGTGGTACACCGTGTAGTCGAGCAGCGCCTTCAGCGCCGCGTCCACCGCGGCTCGGCCCTCGCCCGCCAAGAGCGCGTCGTGAAACCCGTTCACCAGGTCGAAGAGCCGCTGGTGGTGCCCGTCGACAAGCTCGACGCCGATGGCGTACTGTGGTTGCCAGGTCATCAATCCCATGGGGTCTCCGGCGTCCGACGGTAGCGTGGATGGCGTCGCGTTTCCACGCGCTCATGCCCTCGAGCTCGCGGCGAAATACGCGCAGGGCATCCTGTTCGTCGTCGACCACCTGAAGGGGAGGGTGCAGTTCCTGAACTCGCGGGCAGAGGCCATACTCGGGTGGAAGACCGCCGCGGTCGAGCCCCTGGCGCTGGTTCGCTCGTGGGTGCTGCCGGAAGATCTGGCCAGTCTCGACTCGCTGCCCGAGCTGTTCGAGGTGATCGATGTCGGAGAGGCCATCGAGACCCAACTCCGGCTGCAACACGCGAGCGGCGCGCCGACGCGGATGCGCGGCATCCACGTGCTCTTGGCGAAGGGCAAGCACGGCGTCGCTTCGCAGTCGCTGGTGACGCTGGAAGACGTCACCGAGACCCATCACCTGTTCGAGTCCCTCGAGCGCAAGGCCCACGAGCTCGAGGCGGCGCTCGGCGCGCTGCCGGACGCTTTCTTCCGGCTCGACGCCCGCCGCCGCGTGATCCGCTGTTTTCCAGGCGAGTGGCGGCCCGGCGACTGGGATGCGGCGTCCGCGGTGGGGCAGCCCATCGAGCAGGTGCTTCCGCCAGATGTCGCGTCGCTGGTCATGGGCGCGCTCGACCGTGTTGCGCTGGGCCGAGAGTCGAGCTCGGTCGATCAGCTGCTTCCCGAGCGGCCCGAGGCCAGCTTCGAGGCGCGCATCGTGCCCTTCTTGCGCGACGAAGTGATGCTGGTGTTGCGCGATCTGGGCAGCCGCGCCCGCGCCGAGCGCGATCTCTTGCAGCAGCGAGCCATGTCGATCCAGACCGCCAAGCTGGCCGCGCTGGGCGAGATGGCGGCCGGCGTGGCCCACGAGATCAACACGCCCCTGGCCGTGCTGTGCAGCGGCGCCGAGTTCCTGAAAGAAGAGCTGGAGCTGCCGGACCCGCTGGACCGCGCCGCGCTGGCGGAAGAGGCCGACATCATCCACGCCACCAGCCTGAAGATCGCCCAGATCGTGCGCAGCTTGCGCTCGTTCTCCACGGACGAAGCGCGCATGCCGCTCTCGGCCGTGCCGGTGCACGGGTTCGTCACCGATGCGCTGGCGCTGTGCGGGCAGCGCGTCGAGAGCCGAGGCGTCGCCATCCAGTCCCCGGCCGTCCCCGACGGCCTCTTGGCTCTGACTCGGCGCAGCGAGGCCGCACAGATCTTGCTCAACCTGCTGGCCAACGCGGTGGACGCGGTGCTGCCCCTTCCCGAGCGCTGGATTCGCCTCGAGATCGGCGCTTCGGGCGACTGGGTCGAGCTCGCCGTGACCGACAGCGGCGGGGGGATCCCGCCGGAGGCGCGAGACCGCCTCTTCACCCCGTTCTTCACCACCAAGGCCGTCGGTAAGGGCACGGGCCTCGGGCTGGCGGTGTCCCGCCAGCTGGCCGAAAACCACGGCGGCAGCTTGGTGCTAGATCCGTCGTCGCCCAACACGCGCTTCGTGCTCAAGTTGAAGCGCCCTTGACCCCGATGGAAGCTCAAAGCCCGCCCCAGCTGGTCGCCCGCTGGGATCTCGACAAGACCTACCTGCGCACGGAGTTCGACACCGCGCGCGATCTGATCCGCACCGCGGTCGAGCGGCCCGACCGCAAGCGCTCGGTTCCGGGCGCTGCGGCGCTGCTGCGCGAGCTGAAGCGCGCGGGGGCCCGGGTCCACATCTTGAGCGGCAGCCCACGCCAGATGCGGGGCCGCCTCGAAGAGAAGCTGGCCATCGATCGCGTTCGTTACGACGAGCTGACGCTCAAACCGAACTTGAGCAACGCGCTGCGCCTGCGGTTCCGCGCGATGCGTGACCAGCTGGGCTACAAGCTGCCGCACCTGCTGGCGGCGCGGGCCCGCGACCAGCACCTGGCATCGAGCCCGGCCGCGCTCGCCGAGGTCTTGGTGGGCGACGACGCCGAAGCCGACGCCTTCGTCTACTCGCTGTATGCCGACATCTGCGCCGGGGTCGTCGATGCCGCGCTGCTCGGGCGAGTGCTCGACAAGGGGCGCGTGTACTCGGACCAGGCCGAGGTCGCCCTCGAGGCGCAGCGGCGCATTTCCCCCGCGGTGGTGGTGCGCCGCATCCTGATCCACCTCGATCGCCAGACGCCGCCGAGTCGGTTCCGCGAGTATGGGCCGCGCGTCGTCCCGTTCTACAACTACCTTCAGGCCGCGATCGTGCTCTGCGCCGACGGGCACGTCTCGGCCGAGGGGGTGCTGCGGGTCGCCTCCGAGCTGGTTCAACAGCACCGCTTCGACGCCGACGCGCTGGCGCGCAGCTACTTCGAGCTGGTCCGGCGCGGCCATCTGGCCCAAGACCCGGTCCCCGCCCTGGACCGGGCGCTGGCGAGCCTCGAGGGGCGCCTTCCGACCTTGACCGAGCTCCGGGCCATGGTGGACCAGCTGGGCAGCCGGGCGGCCGAGCCCGGGGTCGCGCCCGAGTCGCTGCCGATCGACTACCTGGCGCTTTCCGAGACCCACCGCGGGGGTAAGAACCGACGGCGCCCCGGCAAGGCCTGAGCCCAGGCTCGATTTCACCGCTCGGGGCTGGACTTTCCCGGCAATTCGAGGCACGGGAAGTGCACCGCGTGAGAGGATAGATCCCCTTGGACAGCGACTTGGCGGAGGCCATCTCGGCCTTCAAAGAAGTGCTCGAACGCCGCGGGGTGCGGGCGCGTTTCGGCAAGGCCCCCCCAGAGCTCATTGCCAGTCTTCGGGGCAAGCTCCGCTTGCCTCGGCGCTACCGGGACTTCCTGGCAGAGGCCGATCCGCTCGACGTCGAGACCCGCACGCCCACCGAACGCGTGCGCTTGCTTCCGTCCGCCGATCTGGAAAAAGAGCAGGTGGGGTTCGCGCTGACCGAGGCGCGCGAGATCATCTCTGCGCCCACCGCGCGGGGTTGGCGCCCCAGCTGGGTCATCGTCGGGCACAGCGCGCTCCTGGGGGACCCGTACTTCCTCGACACCTCGAGCCCCGATCCGGAAGGGGACTGCCCGGTCTACACGGCCATGAGTGGGACCGACAACTGGAAGCCGCGGCTCTGTGCCTCGAGCTTCGCGTTGTTCGTGCGCATTCTCGCGGTCGGCATGGAGGTCGCCTTGGGCTTCGCCGAAGACGACGTCGATCCGGACGACGAGCAGACCTTCCGTGACTCGTTCGGCCCGCGTCTGCGACAGTACGACCCGGCCGCGCTCAAAGCCGGACACTGGACGTGACCCCGTTGCGAAGGGCCGCGGGCGCCGAGCTCGAAGGCGTGCTCCGACAGCTCGAGCGCCGGGGCGAGTCCGACCTGGCGCGGGTCGAGCCCGCGGTGCGCGACGTGCTGGCCGCGGTCCGCGCGGAAGGCGACGCCGCGGTGCGGCGCTACGTTGCACAGTTCGAGCAGCGCCAGCCGGCCGAGCTCTTGATCCGCGACTATGGCGGCGAAGAGGCGCTGGCCTCGCTTCCGCCGCCGCTCGCTTCCGCGCTGGCCGAAGCCGCGGAGCGCATCGAGCGCTTCCACCGCCACCAGGCCGAGGGCAGCGCCAGCTTCGAGTACGAAGAGCACGGGGTCCGGCTGGGAACCCGCGTCCGCCCCCTCGATCGGGTGGGCGTCTACGCGCCGGGCGGGAAGGCGCGCTACCCCTCGAGCGTGCTGATGTGCGCGGTCATTGCGCGCGTGGCGGGGGTGCGAGAGATCATCGTGGCAACGCCCGACGCGGCGCCCGAGGTGCGCGCGGCCTGCCACCTGGCCGGGGTCAGCGCGATCCTCGACGCTGGCGGCGCTCAGGCGGTCGCCGCGTTGGCCTACGGCACGGCGTCGGTACCCCGGGTCGACAAGATCGTGGGGCCCGGCAACATCTACGTCGCCGCCGCCAAGCGCCTGGTGTTCGGCGAGGTCGACATCGACAGCATCGCGGGGCCGAGCGAGATTTTGGTGATTGCCGACGACGGCGCCGACGCCGAGACGATCGCCGCCGATCTGCTCTCGCAGGCAGAGCACGACGAGGCAGCCTACCCACTGCTGGTGACCACCAGTGCCGAGCTGGTGGGTGCGGTGCAGGCCGCGCTCTCGCGTCAGCTGGCAACGCTGCCCCGACACGGCATAGCGAGCGCAGCTCTGCGCGACAACGGCTGGGCGCTGGTGGTCGGTGGCCGCGACGCGCTCGCCGAAGTGGCCAACCGGCTTTCGGTCGAGCACGTCGCGCTGCACGTGCGCGAGGCTCGCCAGCTCGCGAACCAGATCACTCACGCCGGGGCGTTGTTCATCGGTGGCATGACCCCCGAGGCGGCGGGCGACTACGTCGCTGGCCCATCGCATGTCCTGCCCACCGGCGGCGCCGCGCGCTACGGCTCACCCCTCGGGGTGTACGACTTCGTCGCTCGCACCTCGCTCATCGAGTACTCGGCCCCGGCCCTGGCCAGCGCCGGGCCGGGCATCCAGGCCCTGGCCCGCGCCGAGGGCCTCGAGGCCCACGCTCGGGCGGTATCGGTTCGGACTTCCAAGGGTTAGGCACTTCCGGCCCGTGGGCCGGCACTGCCCCGTTGCGAGTTAGACCTCTAACGGCTAGGGTGCGCGCGCTTTCGGCCCGGGTGAGCTCCAACAGCCAAGTCCGCGATATCCGCGGCGAAAAATCATGGCTTGGGACTTGCTTATGGGCCGCAGGCTCGCAGTTCGTTGACCGCTCGAGTGCCCTCTGCGCCCCGCACGGGACCCTCTAGCAGTCAGCGACCCCGAACTTCCCCGAGTGAACCTTGAAGGAGAGCAGCATGAATAGGTGGACACGACGGCTTCTGCAGGGGCTGTCACTGCTCGCGCTGGGCAGCGTGGGCTGCGCCGAAGAGCGCGATCCGATCAACCGGGTCCAGGCCGATGCGCTGGCGAAGTCGTTCTTCGTCGCCGACATCCAGGACCAGAACGACAACCCCGTGTTCTATTGGCGGAACTTCGTCGTCGACGGGACCGAAGCGCAGAGCATGGTGGGCATCGGCTCTTGGGGCGGGGTCGACAAGATCCGCTTCGAGATCACCGAGCACATGCTGTTCGCGCGCAAGGCGTACCCGATCTCGGACCACGCCGACGACAAGGGGTACAACACGACCAACGGCACGCTGGTCGCGGCTTACCCGATCGTGAACCACTTCGACATCAAGCGGGACTACAACCCGCAGACCGGCGAAGAGCTGAACGTCATCAACGAGAACTCGAGCGACCGCCCCTGGTATCAGCGCGAGTACTTCCGCGTGGACTGGTCGACCAACATGGTCGAGTCGCCCATGTGGAGCGACATGTTCAGCGGCAAGCTGTTCGGTGACGTGAAGGTCACCCCGATCGCGTACTACGTGAACGATCGGGCCCACGCCGACGCTCCGCACTTCTCGCCGAAAGAGGGCTACTTCGACGTCACCAACAAGTTCTTCGTCGAGCCCGAGCAGATGGAGTCGTCGTTCAGCGACCTCAAGGGCCAGATCCCGGCCTGCCTCTTGATCGGCTTCTACACCGGCACCGCCGTCAACAACTGCGACCCGCAAGAAGCCGTGGTCCGCAGCTCGTACTGGCGCGCCGACATGGTGCCGAGCGCCGCCGACTTCGAGCCGTTCGAGAACACCAAGGCGCACCTCGACATCGTGGGCAACCCCGGTGGTCTCGGCGACGCCTTCTCGGTCGGCATCGTGACCCCGCCGCGCGTCGATTGGGACCCGCAGTACGGGTACACCGACGAGCACATGAAGCGGTTCATGCACGTCCACAACATCTGGGTGCAGAGCCACCAGCTGCGCGGCAACTGCTCCACCGACGCCGAGTGCAACGGCGGCGCCTGCCTGCCGGTCCCGGACGAGATGGGCAAGCCGACCTCGGCCAAGTCCTGCACCGTGCCCTGCAACTACAAGGCGCGCGGCGACGGCGACGGCAACGGCACCGACCAGCAGTGCGAGAACGCCGCCACCGGCTACGCCGGCAACCAGGGCTCGCAGTGCAGCGCCCGCAACTGGTGCACGCTTCCGTATCGCGACCGCAAGGTCAAGACGATGGCGTACTGGATGAACCGCGAGACCCCCGCGGAGCTCACCGATACGCTGGACGGCGCGGGCAACCCGGTCGTCCGTGGCGCCACCGAAGACCTGAGCTACAGCTGGAACCAGCTGATGAAGCACTCGGTGGCCAAGGCCCGCGAGGTCGAGTGTCGCCGCACCGGCGGCAACCGCGCGGACTGCTTCAACACCTACTTCGAGCAGGGCCAGACCGAGATGGTCAGCTTCGGTGGCTGGGGCCTCCAGCGCATCAAGCCGCTCGAGGACGAAGTGCTCGTCTCGTGCCACAACCCCGTGCGCGCCTACGACCACAAGGTCTGCGGCGACCGCGGCGGGTCGTGCAAGACGGACAGCGACTGCGGCTCGGACGAGGCGTGCGGCCCCACCGGCCTGTGCGGCTACAGCGCCCGCGTCGGCGACCTGCGTCACAACTTCACCTACTACTGGCCCTACGCCTCTCGCGCTCCGTGGGGCGGCATCGCCAACTGGAACGCCGATCCCACCACCGGCATGATCATCGGCGCTGCCGCGACGACCATGGGCCGCTCGGCGACCTACGCCGCCGCGATGGTCCGCGACATCATCATGGTGGCCAACGGTGAGCTCAAGTTCGAGGACATCACCAGCGGCACGCCGGCCACGCTCTACGAGCGCCGCCTGCAGAACGGGTACCAGCCCAGCCAGGCGCTGAGCCCCGAAGAGATCCAGTCGCGAATCGACTCGATCGACGCCAAGCACGCGGCCCAGATGATCGCCCCCAAGGATCTTCCCGGCGCAACCATCAAGGAGAAGATGGGGCAGCTGACCAAGATGATTCCCAAGACAGTCGCCGGGCTCGGGCCGGCGTCACCGTCGGCGCTGCAGTACGAAGCCATCGCCGAGAAGGTCCGCGGGACCGAGTTCGAAGCTCAGCTCGTCGACAGCAACTGGCTGGTAGACGCCGCCGGCATGGGACCGAACACCACCGTCAAAGACGTGATGGAATACGTCTCGCCGCTGCGCGGCATGGATGAAGGCCGAATGGGCGGCCTGCGCCAGCTGATCGACCTGAAGATGCAGTCCAGGGGCATCTGCTTCCCGGACATCTACGCCGGGAACGTCGGCAACCTGGACGTGCAGGGCGTCGCCAAGTACTTCGCGGCGAAATTCAACAACGACCAGATCAAGAACCAGTTCCCCGAGTACGGCAGCGCCGACCCGGCAATGCTGAGCAAGAAGCGCGCGGAGCTGATCTACAACCAGCTGTGGAAGGAGACCTTCAAGGGCATCGCCCTGCACGAGGTCGGCCACTCGCTGGGCATGCTCCACCAGTTCGCGTCGTCGTTCGACTCGGCGAACTTCCTGCCGCAGTACTGGCAGCTCCGCACTCAGGGCGGCAAGGCCACCAAGAGCTGCGAGGGCAAGGCTCGGACGGGTGACACCTGGGCCGCGGGCAAGGACAGCTGCATGGGTCCGCGCTACCTCGATCCGGAGACCGACGAGGAAATGGGCCAGGGCGGCGAGTCCCGTCCGGGCATCGCGTACTTCGGCCACACCTCGACCATGGAGTACCAGAACGAGCGCTTCTTCGAGACGGTCGGCCTCGGCTCTTACGATCTGCACACCATGGGGCTGCTCTACGGCCGCGTGCTGCAGACCTTCGACTCCACCCACCCGCAGAACGACCAGAACGACTGGTCGTACCGCAACTGGACCCAGCTGGCGGAGCAGAACCTGATCAACTGGGCAAACCCCGAGACGGCGTCGGTGGTGGGCCCGAAGGCGTTGCAGTCGATGCACTACACGGAGCAAGCGCGGCGCTTCAAGGTCTTCGACCCTGGCATGTGCCGGCCGGCCTCACCAGAGGAGAAGGCCCACGCCGAGTGGCGCGTTGTGGGCAATCAGGTGTGCTCCTTCCCACAGAAGGACTATGGCGCCTGGATCGATTTCGAGGATGGGCTTCCGGAGGACCACCCGACCTGGATGAACCCGAGCGAAGACTCGATGTTCAAGTGGCGTGTCAAGCCCACTTCCGGGTCGGCGGGCGGGGCAGTTCGCTGGCCCTACCGCTGGGGCGTTGGGTCGAACTCCTATGTTCACACCAACCCGAGCGACGCCGGCGCCGACATCTACGAAGTCGTGCAGGAGACGATTCGGAAGTTCAAGTACGGCTATCCGTTCTCCTACTTCCGCCGTCAGAACCGCGACTGGTACTACCGCACCCTGCCGTCGCGAGTCGCGAGCAACTTCTACGAGCGGCTGCGCGCCTTCCACTGGAGCATGGCCAACACCAACGCGCGCTTCAACACCTACGGCCCGGCAGTCTTCGCCACGATCGCCAACTCTGACGACTGGTGGAGGCCCTATGTCCTCGCCGAGACCGACATGTTCAACCACATCGCGCTGGCGCTCATGCAGCCCCAGATCGGCGAGTACCGCCAGATGTTGAAGGATGTCTCGGGGACCAAGGCGATGTTCGATCCGGAAGGCTCGGACAAGTTCCCACCGATGTTCGAGCTCGACGCTTCGACCGCTCGCTTCGTCGATCCGGACTTCGACAGCACCTCGAAGGGTGGCGGTTCGTGGGCCTATCAGGACTGGGTGAACCACACCGGCTTCGTGGTCGAGAAGTCGGAAGCAGCCCGCGCCCTCACCGACGGCCGTGCCGTGTTCTCGACCATCTCGCGCGAGAACTACCTCGACGGCCGCAACGTGAACATCAACTTCCGGACCGACATGCCCGAGCAGATCGACCGCCTCCTGGGCGGCCTGCTCTCGGGTGACTTCGAGACCATCGCACCCTATGTGCTCTCGAGCGACACCGACGATCCGGACGCTGACGGACTGCCCAACCCCGAGGTTCATGCGTTCAACCTCGGCGGTGCAACCCCGACCCGTCCATCCGGCGCGCAAATCGTGTTCCCGAACGTTGGCTACAAGCAGACCTTGGGCACGCTGGTGTTCGCCCACATCTTCGCCCGCTTGAACGGCGACCTCGGGCTCGCCAACAAGCTGCGCATGTGGGTCGACGGGCTGAGCGGCGAGATCAAGCTCCCGGACGCCCAGCAGGCTCGCTTTACGAACCCGGAGAGCGGCTACACCTACATCGGAAGGAAGTACGGCCCGCAAACGGTGGACGGCAAGACGGTCGACAAGGGCATTGCCTCGCGCATGATCGCCCGCGCCAACCTGCTCTTGCTGTTGAGCTACGAAACCAGCGGGACCGACGCCTTCGGCTCGCCCATTCTGGTCACCGACGCGAACGGCCAACCGGTGATCAAGACCAACGCCGCCGACTCGGACATCAAGGCGTTGCGTGACTGGGTCGGTACGATGGACGCCACCGTCCAGATCGGCAACCTGGTCGGCTACGGTCCGTTCTACGGCCTGGGCAGCGTCGACTGGGAGTGATCGGGTAGCTCGACCCGCACGACGGGCCCGGTGCGAAAGCGCCGGGCCTTCGTGTTTTGTGGACACGCGCTGGGGCGGGCGCGACCCTCACGAGCAGCAGCGCGCGGCGGCGCCGCGCGCTGGTTCGCGCTCCGCACTGCCGGCGGCTCAGGGAATGTCAGCCAGATAGCCGCGCTTCATCAGCGACTTCAGGATCTCGGCAGTCTGAAGATCGGTGACGGCCGTGCGATCGAAGAGGGCGGCGATCGACGAGGAATTCAGCGCGAGCTGCAAGACGTCGAGGTGCGTCGGCTCGAGCTCGTGCAGCGGTGCTTCGAGCGGAGTGCGAAGCTGCAAGCGATGCTCGAGCGGCGGCAGCTCGTCGAGCAGGCGGTTGAGCTCGTCTTGCTGGCGGAAGCCCTCCATCAGCAAGCTCTGCACGCTGGCGTTCCACGGGTTCTCGGGCTCCTCGGCCGCGGGCGGATCGAGCTCGAACACGCCGCTCTGCCAGGCCAGCATCCGGTACGCCGCCTTCGGGGCCGAGAGCTGCGGCATGCCCTCGATGGCCGCGTGAGAGACCAACCCCTGATTCAGGTACACCCGCCCGGTCAGGGTTTCCGTTCGGATCACGAGCACGCCGTTCTTCTTGGAAGTGCCGAACAGCTGCAGCAGGTCGGGCAACGGGATCTCTTCGATGTTGCCGGTCATCCGCGGTGCTTCGCCCATCACCGTGCGGTGCTGAAGCGTGGGCGCGGGGCGCCGCGCGGCACCGGAGCCTTCGGTCCGAGTCGCGTCGACCGGGACCGAGACGACCTTCAAGATGCTCGTCCCGACCAGCACGCGATCGCCTTCCCGCAAGGTCGCCTGCTGGATCTTCTCGCCGTTGACGAACGTTCCGTTGGTCGAGCCGAGGTCCTCGATGGTGATCACCCCACCGCTCATCGTGATCTGGGCATGCCGCCGCGAGACCATCTCTTCGACCAGCACCATGTCGAGATCGCTGGAGCGCCCGATCACGATTTGGCGTCCCTCTTCGAGCGGATACTCCCCCCCTTGGTACTTGCCGGAGATGAACCGGAGCGCGAGGCGA
>Ga0138256_10001450_pt1 | contig 25525 bp, 19 predicted proteins | sample KNB2016incub_MG_FD_105486 | JGI IMG/M metagenome (GOLD analysis project Ga0138256, IMG submission 105486) | Active sludge microbial communities from wastewater in Klosterneuburg, Austria - KNB2014incub_MG | ecosystem: Engineered > WWTP > Activated sludge > Unclassified | place: Austria...
AGAAGCGGTCGAGTATGCGCACCTGAGAAGTGTAAAAATCTATGTTACAATGAATACCATTGTATTCGAAAATGAAACCTTAGAGATGAAAGCGCAGATAAACGCATTAAATGAAATCGGTGTAGATGCTATTATCGTCCAGGACCTAGCGGCTTTGAATTATATCGTTAATAACTTTCTTGATATGGAAGCACATTGTTCCACTCAAATGGGCATAGACGATTTAGACGGCACTTTATTGTTTAAAGAACTTGGTGCTAAAAGAGTTGTACTGTCCCGTGAGGTTGAGATTGAAAAAGTGAAAGAGATTAGAAGAATCTCGAAATTACCAATCGAAATTTTTGTTCACGGTGCTTTATGCGTTTCTTATTCTGGAAACTGTCTCATGTCTGGTTTAATCGGCTATCGAAGTGGCAATCGTGGAAGGTGTGTGGGTTCATGTCGAAAGCCATATGAACTCATTGATCAGTCAACAAATACCGTTTTAGGGACAAATTATTTTATATCGACTAAGGACTTAAACACAATTGATTATATTGATGATTTAAAAGAAATTGATTCTTTGAAAATTGAAGGTCGAATGAAAGAACCTGCGTATGTTGCTAATGTTGTATCAAAATACCGCATGGCCTTAGATCAAAAAATAACCGATAAAGATAAAGAAAATCTAAGCAAAACATTCAATCGAACCTTTACAAAAGGGTATTTGTTCCATGAAGATCCAAAAGATATCACAAATATTTTAAGACCCAATAACTTCGGTTTTGAAATTGGTAGAATTAGCAAGATTGTTAAAGATACGTATGAAATAACGCTCTCACAGCCACTCAATCAAAACGATATCATCCGAATCAGTCACAACAATGAAGACGTTATTTTGTCTGTTGCAAAACTGTATGATAAAGAAGACAATTTAATCAATAAAGCAGAGGCTGTCTGTTATATTAAAATTAAAGAAAAGCTTTCTAAGGGAGATTTAGTCTATATTACGAAGGATTATGCCTATTATAAAGCGTTAGAAGCATCACAGGAAAAAGAATTTAGGCGTTTTAACCTAGACTTAAATGTGCAAGCTTATCCGAACTCTAAGTTGACGATAAATGCATTGGGCTTTGGCTTAAACTATTTATACGAAAGTGAAGAGACTTTAAGTGAAGCCATTAACAATCCAACAACAAAAGAACAGGTGATCAAACAACTTTCAAGATTAAATGAGTCTATTTTCGAACTTAATCTTGTGGATTATGAGGCATATAGTGCATTTATTCCAGCTAAACTGTTAAATGCAGCAAGAAGAGAGATTGTACAGGGCTTATATGACTTAAAGCTTAATAGCCAAAAGAAAAGGACCAAGGCACCTTCTGTAAAAGAAAACGTGAGTTTTGTTTCTGAAAAGCCATACCTTACTGCCTCTGTAACGACACAGGAACAGTATGATGCATGCGTGAGCGGTGGTATTAAGGAAATCTATTTTGATAACGTTGTTAGAAGAAATCAAAACGATTATAAGATTTTAGAAGGGCCACTCCTCATCGGAGGCTACGGTGGTATTTATCACTATAGAAACACAAATCCTTTTGTTACGGACTATTCGTTAAATGTGGTTAATGCCACAAGTTGCTATGAACTCTATAGATTGGGCGCAAAACGCGTTACTTTATCTTATGAGCTAAACAAGAGACAAATTGAAGATTTAATAAATGCTTATTATGTAGAAAATGACGGCTATCCTTCACTAGAAATGATTGTCTATGGCAAAGCGCCAATGATGTTTACAAAATATTGTCCGCTGAAAAAAATGAATCAATGCGGCATTTGCAGATCAAAGCACTACGTGTTAAAAGATGAGCATGGAACGTTCCCGATCATTACACATGATGATTGTACGGTGACAATCCTTAATGGGAAGACGCTTAATCTTTTGGATGACATTCAAAACATAAAAGGCATTGAGGCATTCAGATTAAACTTTACCATTGAATCAAAAGAACAAGTTGCGAAAACCATTAAAAATGCCATAAATAAATTAAATGGCGACGTAAATCACACAGTTTTTAATCAGGAAACAGAAACAAGAGGCCATTTTAATAAAGAGATTATGTAAAAAATAGTTGTTGTAAAAAGTCAAACCGATTGTAATGAATAGGTTTGACTTTTTTTATGTTACTGACAGGAAAAATGGGTATAAAATTATAAGCAACAGTCATTTAAGTGATTGTTTATTTCAGGCAAGATGTGTTTTTGTCATCTCATAGCTTGCAATCAGAAAATATTATAAGAATCAGAAAAACTGAAGGGGGCGTTTTTGTGAAATTATCAAATAAGACCATCACCATTTTACTAGGCATAATGCTTTTGTTTTTCCTCACTGCTTGTAGTTCTGGTGGCGATAAAACGGTTGTCACTGTGGAAAACAGCGCTAATCAAGAAAATGAATCAACAGGTAGCGGAGAAACGACGGTTGCAAATGAGGAAACCACGGCCGCGGCGGCTGAATCTTCTTGGACGACCGGCGTTATCACAGGAGGTATTGGACTTTATGAAGTGCATCCTTTTGCGGGTGGATTAATCGGAACCGATGGCATGGCAGTATATTTTTCTTCAGATGGTATCAACTGGGAAATGACCCTAGATCTTACACCTTATCCTTTCTACGACGCTTTCTTAGCGGGTGGACAATTTGCCGTATTTGATGCAAACAATTCACATTTCAGCTCAAATGGTAAAGACTGGACCAGTGCCCCACGACAGGACTATCATCTCTTTAATACCGCTATGTATGATGGCAGCAAGTTTATCGATGTGGATACAGGCTATTTATGCACGTCGTCAGATGGGCTCAAGTTTGTAAGATATCAAGCGGAAGTGGGTAACCCGCTGTCAGAGATCTATTTTAAAACAGCTTCAGACTACGCCGCTTCAATTTATAAACTCGCGCAGTATAACGGCACCTATTATGCAGTAGGTGACGGTATCTGGAGCAGTAGCAACCTTGGAACTTGGACACAAGTGGTTACCTTAGAAGAAATGGTTTATAGTGCTACGGATATGCTTTATAATGGGTCTACATTTTTTTTGCCAGCAGGGTATGACAATTTCGCTTTTGATGGTGTTAAAATCACATCCGTGAAACCTGGCGGCTCCGTGTTCCTTGTGGATAGCAAATCTCGTTTTATCGCGTTATATGGCACAGGCAATGCCAATGTTTCCGAAGATGCAATCACATGGGAACCCCTTTTTACAGAGGATGGCGTGTCTTTTAGGGCGTTCTGTGCGGCAGAACTTAATGGGCAACTATTTGTATATGGTGAAGATGGCAATATGCGGTATGCCAAGATGTTTGACTAAGAATGACACTTAGGCATTTTAATGGGTAAATGAATGAAACACGTTTAAAATGGTTAATTCTAGGAGGGTTTAATGATGGACAATGACAAAAGAAAAAACAAATACAGTCATAAATACGATATGGTTGAACTTAAAGCAATGACGATTCAAATGCTGAATCGCAGAGGTGTTGAACTCATTGATATAGCCAAAATTGTACAAATACTACAAGTACCTTATTATCCGGAGTTAACGCTGGAAATATGTTTAGAAAATATTGATGCTGTGCTAAGTAAAAGAGAAATTATTCACGCAATTATGACGGGGATTGCCATTGATGAATTAACGGAGAAAAAACTTTTACCTGAGCCGCTTCAAAGTATTGTAGAAGCAGACGAAGGGTTATATGGCATCGATGAAATCCTGCCGCTATCCATCGTAAATGTTTATGGGTCCATCGGACTGACGAACTTTGGTTATTTGGATAAAGAGAAAATTGGTATCATCAAAGAACTCGATCAAAAAAAAGGAGGCGCTTGCCATACTTTTTTAGATGACCTTGTCGCAGCAATTGCTGCAGCTGCTGCCAGCAGAATTGCGCATTCATTGGCTTGATTATTAAAGTTGCTTACTGAAAGGAGGTGCCATAAATGCCACAGAAGAAAGCACATCATTTGCTTTTTAACAAGATCGCATCAATTTATGGTACCTTTTTTGAAAGTCAAAAGAGAAGCTATAACAAAGCCATTGAAACGGCAAAGTCGGAACTAGATTTATCAGCATTTGAAACCGTGCTTGACATAGGTAGTGGAACAGGTGCGCTCTGCTCTGTTTTTTTTGAACGTGGATTTACTGTTACAGGCATAGAGCCTGCCGAGAAAATGTTAGCCGTTGCACAAAGAAAAACCTGCAATCAAAAGATTGCATTTATATCGGGTAATGTATTAGAAGGGCTACCCTTTGAAGACCATACCTTTGATATTGTCATTGCCTCTTTTGTGGCACATGGCCTTGTCCCGGAACACCGAAAAATAATGTTTGCAGAAATGAGCCGAGTCGCAAAACAATTTGTCATATTTCATGATTTCAACCAGAACCGGTCAATACCGATTAGTATCGCAGAATGGCTCGAAGGTGGGGATTATTTCAAGTTTATCAAAACAGTTAATCATGAATTGCAAACATGCGAAATTGCCTTAAAAAACTGTTTTTCAAATGTCAAAGTCATCAATGTGGGTAAACACGTTGCTTGGTATATTTGTACGCCAAATTATAGATAGCCGTCTACACCTGTGTAGGTTTACCATTGTGTTACGAATGAATAGTACGGGACACGAAACATTGTTCGTATCTGTTAAGTTTAGTTAATAAATCATACATAGTAATGTAATAAAATAGTAACAATTGACATTTGAAATAACACTTTATTTAATTCAAATTATAAGTGATTTCAATAGGTGTGTGCCTTTAGTATCAAATTAAAAACAAAACGTTTTCTGAATAATCTGTGTTTAAATGCATGCACATAACGAACAATCGAATCCTATTTGCGAATTTTGTTTCGTATTGACAATTAGTGATGAGTCATATATAATTTCGTTAATATAAAGTTAATTTTATATGAGGCGATATGAATGGTTATAAGTGGTTTTTATGAACGATACATAAACTTGAGCATGTGCGATGTCACCACTTAGAAACCCCAATAGTCTGAAAATTCAGAATAATTGAAAAATGTAAGAGATTTAAAGTTTTATAAAAGTGTTATATTAGAAGGCAAATGTGTAAGTCGCATTCACCTTGTTTTCTTAATATATATTTAGGAACAAAATTCCAACACAAACAAAAACAAAATTTAAGGGGGATTTTATCTATGACTAAAAAGATTTTAGCACTTCTGTTAATCTTTGTTATGGTATTTTCTTTATCTGCTTGTAAAGCCGATGAAGATCCAGTAACAACTGAACCAGGACAAGAATCAACAGCAACTACAGAAGCAACTGAAGCACCATTGAATCAAATCATTATGGGTAGTACAACGGAGTTATCAGGCGACTGGCTTCCATACTTCCAAAATAATGCGGCTGATTATGATATCTGGAAATTCACAAATGGTCAAGGCAACGTTGACATGACCTTTGATGGTGAGTATGTTGTAAATGAAACAACAGTAAAATCTTATGAAGCTGTAGATAATGCTGATGGATCAAAAACGTATACATGGACAATCAATGAAGGTCTTATGTTTAACGATGGTACACCTATTACTGCAAAAGAATATGTTGCTTCCGCATTACTTTGGTCTTCTAAAGTACTCGGCGACATGGGTGCATCTAATGATTATGGTTATAACTGGTTAGGATGGTCAGAATATTCTAAAGGCGAAGCGAAAGAATTTGCTGGCGTTAAGTTAATCGATGACTATACGTTCTCTTTAACAGTTGACCCATCTAAATTACCTTATTTCTATGAATTACCACTTGTTTCAATCGATCCAGTTAAATTATCATATTGGACTGACGATGCGGTACAAATTATGGACGATGGTAATGGCGCTTATTTTTCTGAAAACTTCACTTTAGAAGCTTATGAAGCTAAAATATTGGCAGCAAGAAATGGCATTACTATGCCAGCTTCAGGCCCTTATCAAGTAGAAAGCTACGATGAAGCTTCGAAAGTTGCGATTTTAAAAATCAATCCTAATTACCCAGGTGCTTGGGATGGTCAAAAGCCTTCTATCGAAACAATCATTTACAAAAAAGTATTATCTGAAACAGCGCTTGATGAATTAGCAACAGGTTCTGTTGACTTGTTATCAAAAATGGCTTCAGGTGATGAAATCAACGCAGGTCTTGACTTAGTTGATACGGGTGATTTTGCATTTACTTCATATGCTCGTGCTGGTTACGGAAAACTCGTATTCACATGTGACGTAGGCCCTACAGCTGACGTAGAAGTGCGTCAAGCAATTGCGTATCTGTTAGACAGAAATGATTTCGCTAAAGCATTTACTGGCGGTTTCGGCTCAGTTGTTAATGGTCCTTACGGAGAAGCAATGTGGTTCTACCAAGAAACTAAAGCAGCATTAAATGAAAAATTGAATCCTTATGCTTACAATCTTCAAGCTGCAATTGATTTGTTAGTATCTGCTGGTTATGTTTACGATGCAACTGGCGCTGATTACTCAACAGGCGTTCGTTACAAGAAAAATGCAGATGGTACATTTATGCCACTTGAAATTGAATGGGCATCTTCAGAAGCAAATGCAGTATCTGACTTACTTGTTGTAAAATTACAAGAAAACCCTGATCTTGCAGCTGCTGGTATCAAAATCAACCAAACAGTAATGACATTTACAGAACTTCTTAACTATATGTACCGTGATGGTAGTGAAGATGCAAAATATAGCGTGCCAACATATGGTATGTTCAACTTAGCAACAAACTACACGCCAAGATATGACCTTACAAACGTTTATACAACAGATCCTGAACTTTTGAAACAAGGATTTAACGTTAACTTTATTCTTGATAAAGATTTAGAAGCACTTGCAAATGGATTGGTATTAACAGCTTCTGATGACAGAGATGGCTTTAAAGCTAAGTTCGTTGACTTGGTAGTTAAATGGAATGAATTATTACCTGATCTACCACTTTACTCTAATATTTATCATGATTTCTATGGCGCTAAACTTAAAAATTACAACATCAACGCTTTAGTTGATTCAACTCAATCACTTCTTTATGCGCATATTGAGTAAGCATTAAAATTCCTTTAGACGAATGAAGAATGTTATTTAGGTAAAAATAGGGTATGCAAATACCCTATTTTTTATGAAAACCTTACGACTCCATAATATTTTATAAGGCAGGTAATAAGATGGTAAAATATATTTCTAAAAGAATTATGTATATGATATTTGTTTTCGCAGTCATGTCAGTCATCCTATTCTTTTTATACAATTTGATACCTGGAGACCCTGCAAGAGCTGAAGTTGAATCAATGAAAGACAAACTGACACCTCAGGAATATCAGCTTAGGTACGAGCAAGCTCGTGAAAGACTTGGTCTTGATGACCCACAATATATCCGCTATGTTAAATGGATTTCAAAAGTTGTGCAAGGCGATCTAGGAATGTCTAGTGCCTTTAAAAAACCTGTCACTGAAATTATTGGAACACCACTGAAAGTAACTGTGTTTGTCAATATTTTCTCAATAGCACTTGCATTTCTAATCACCATTCCACTTGGTATAATATGCGCAATTAGAAAACACTCGGTTTTCGATAAGACGGTACAAGTCGTTACAATTATCGGCTATAGTATACCTGTATTTATATTCGGACTTTTATTTATTTACGCGTTTGCGGTAAAACTTAGATGGTTGCCAGTTAGTGGCATGAATACACCTAATTTTCAGGGCAATCAATGGGAAATGTTTTTAGATACAATGCGCCATTTGGCTTTACCATTAGCAGTACTTACATTTGCATCTCTTGGAGGATTAACACGTTATGTAAGAGCAGCTATGGGCGAAGCTTTAACGATGGATTGTATTAAAACTGCCCGAGCTAAGGGGCTCAAAGAAAGAGTTGTTATCCTCTCACATGCATGGAGAAACGCACTCTTACCTATCGTCACATTACTAATCGGCTGGATTATGAGCGTTTTTGCTGGTTCGCTGATTGTTGAGAGAATGTTCAATATCAATGGTATGGGTAAATTTTTCTATGACTCATTGGTAAAACAAGATTATACAGTAACGATGGCTATTCAGTTGTTCTATGTCATTTTGGCATTGTTAGGCAACTTGATTACAGACATTAGTTATGGATTTGTTGATCCGCGTGTTAGAGTAAATCGCTAGGGAGGATAAAATATGAGCTTGAACAACAACAATAAGAGTAAGAAGCGACCTAGTTTTTTTGCGATACTCTTATCGACTCTATTTGGGGGAAAAAACAAGTTATCCATTTATGAGGAAGCACAAATTCAAAGTCCAATGAAAACCATTGTTAAGACTTTTTCGCAAAATAGAATAGCGATGTCAGCACTTGCAATATGGGCACTCATTTTTTTAACCGTTATCATTGGACCATTTTTGAATCCGGTAAATTTATCTTATTCAGAAACGAGTCAAATTAACATTGCCCCTGGTTTTGATATGCTGAAAGTTCCAGATGCATTAAAGGGTAATACAAAAAAAATATCCGTTGGTCCAACATTTAGTGTCGGTTTGTCAAACGATGGCGAGTTGTTTGTATGGGGTAAAACAAAAGCGACCAATATCATTGATTTGAAAGATTTTCCAAAAGATTTCGGTAAGATAGCGGATATCGCTGTAGGGTTTGACCACGTCATCGCCCTCACTGAAGAAGGCAAAGTTGTTGGGTGGGGCAATGATCGATCACGTCAAGTGTCAACACCGCCTGAGTTGGATTTCATTACGAATATAAAAGAGATTTATGCGGGCTATCAATGTTCTCTTGTTTTAACTGAAGATGGGCATACCATTTTCTTCGGTAATGATCGGAATAATGATTATGTAGAATTCCATCCTTATCAATATAAGATACAAAAGGTAGCATTAACAGCCGATGCGGTTATGGGACTAACGTTTGATGGTGAAGTGGTTTATTTAGGCAGTCAACAAAACAGTTATATAAATATTCCGAAAAATATGGGTAAAGTGATAGATATCGCTGCAACAGCGTCAACCGTGGCTGCTGTAAACGAGGCTGGTAAAGTTTTTGTATGGGGCAACGTCTCTGCAGATAAAGGTGAAGGCAATATCCCTGAAATAGACGGAAAAGTCGTCAAACTTGAAGCGGGCAGATTCCATTATACGGCACTTACAGATCAAAATAAAATTGTGACTTGGGGTTCAAACATCTTGAAGCAAACAGATGTCCCAACTGAAGTAGGCACAGTCGCCATTAAAGATATTTTTGTCGGATTTTATCAAAACTATGTTTTAACGCAAACCGATGACGTTATCACATTCGGTCACAAAGGCTACTTGATGGGTACGGATGACCTTGGCAGAGACTTATTTAATCGTTTGTTAAATGGTGGCCGTATGACCATGACAATCGGTGCGGTTGCCGTTTTCATATCCACATTCATTGGGGTTGTCGTTGGTTCAATTTCAGGCTATTTCGGAGGCAGAATCGACATGTTTTTCCAACGCCTTTCTGAAATGATTTCATCGTTGCCATTTTTACCTTTTGCGATGATCTTATCCGCATTAATTGGCAACTCTATGACACCGACGCAAAAGATTTTCTTGATCATGGTTATATTAGGCGTTCTTTCTTGGCCAGGTCTACAAAGACTGGTTCGTGCTCAAGTGCTATCTGTGCGTGAACAAGAATATGTTACTGCTGCGAGAGCGGTAGGTATCAATCGCTTTACAATTGTATTCAAGCACATATTACCAAATGTCATTTCTGTAATCATCGTATCAGCGACACTTTCTTTTGGTAGCAGTATGCTAACAGAGGCGTCACTTTCTTATCTTGGATTTGGTGTTCAGGCACCTCAGCCTACTTGGGGTAACATGCTATTTGGTTCTAACAATAGTATCGTTATTCAAAACTACTGGTGGCGTTGGGTTTTTGCCTCTATAGCTTTAGGTATTTGTGTAATCTGCATCAATTTAATTGGCGAAGGTTTGCGTGATGCTATTGATCCAAAATCTCAAGAACGATAGGAGGCCGAAAAGATGGCATTACTTGAAATAAAAAACTTACACACCTATTTTGAAACTAAAAAAGGGATCGTAAAGGCGGTAAATGGTGTATCTTACTCGGTTGAAGCCGGAAGTACACTTGGTATTGTTGGAGAAAGTGGTAGTGGAAAAAGTGTTTCTGCTATGAGCATTATAAAATTATTGGATGGTAATGGCTATATTCATTCCGGAGAAGTTATTTTCAATGGAATCAACCTAACCGAGATGTCCAAAAAAGATATGGCAACCATTAGGGGCAATGAAGTTTCGGTTATTTTTCAAGAACCGATGACTTCGCTCAATCCGATATTTACCATAGAACGTCAAGTCGCTGAACCGTTTATCATCCACCAAAAGATGAACAAGAAAAAAGCAGCTCAAAAGGTTATTGAAATGCTTTCATTGGTAAAAATTCCAAACCCTGAGTCTGTTGCGAAACAATATCCACACCAACTTTCTGGTGGTATGCGACAACGTGTTATGATTGCCATGGCGCTTGCTTGTAGACCAAGATTATTGATTGCGGATGAGCCGACGACTGCACTTGACGTAACGATTCAAGCGCAAATTCTCAAATTGATGAATGAGCTTAAGACGACAATTGGTACTTCAATTCTTTTCATAACGCATGACCTCGGCGTTATCAATGAAATGGCAGATGATGTTGCGGTTATGTATTGTGGCCAAGTTGTAGAAAAAGCCACAGTAAGAACAATTTTTAGCAAAGATAATGTATATTCCCACCCATATACAGAAGGGTTGATGTTTTCTATACCAAGACTTGATACACCTCCAGGCGTTAGACTTGAAGCAATTCAAGGTGCAGTACCCCATCCATTAGATTTACCTATTGGTTGTAAATTTGCACCTAGATGTAAATATGCGACGCAAAAGTGCAATGATATTGAACCAGAGTATTTGGAAGTTGAGCCTGGTCATGAGATTCGTTGCTTCTATCCATTGAAGGGGGTGCGCGCTAATGGTTAATGATATGAAAGAAAAAAAGGTATTACTGAGAATAGAAAATTTAAAACAGTATTTTCCACTTAAAAAAACATCCTTTCGTGCGGAACAACTTTATGTTCGTGCCAATGATGATGTCTCAATTGATATTTATGAAGGTGAAACACTTGGTCTTGTAGGTGAAAGTGGATGCGGTAAATCAACACTTGGTCGCTCACTCTTGCAGCTTTACAAGCAAACGGATGGTCGTACGATTTATTACGGAAAAACGGTTTATGAACTTGCACCGTCTTATGTGCTTGATATTTTGAAAAAATTACCGTCACTTAAAAAAGAGTATTTGGAAGCGGTTAAGAAAGAAGCTGAAGTACGGAATCTATACGAGAAGGAAAAAGAAGGCGAAGATCAGTACCGCTTAATAGAAAAGTTGAGAGTCGCTGAAAAAAATGCCAAGGACAGACTTCTTGATATGGCGCAATTAATTGGTGGTTTTATGCTCGCAAGCAACCTCGAACCTGTATCAGAGGTTTTAGTGAATGAGTATGAGACGAATATAAAAGCCCAAAAGCTTAAAACACGCATCAAGAAAGAAATGGTTAAACTTGAAGGTATTAAATCGTCTTTAAAAGAAAAAGGACAATCAGACGATGCCATCAAAAAAGAGATTGCTTCACATGAAGCGAAAATCGAAACACAAAAAAATGAGCTTAGCGGCATAGAAAAGACGATTGAACAGATCCAGTCTAAAATTGAAACGATGCTTGATGCCTACCGAAGCGATCCCGAATTCGAGAAATTTAGTAAGTTGAGAGATGGCGGGATCAATTTGGCAAAATTGACGGAACTCGAAATGAGGGGCATGAGAAGAGAGATGCAACTTATATTCCAGGACCCTTATTCATCACTTAACCCAAGATTAACGGTTGGACAAATCGTCTCTGAAGGCTTATATGCCCATAATATCTTTGATAAACGCGATAAAAACGCTCAAGAATATGTACTTGAAACCCTTGAAAAATGTGGCTTGGCAAAATATTTTGTCCACAGATATCCGCACCAATTTTCAGGTGGTCAAAGACAAAGGATTGGTATTGCAAGATCCGTAGCGCTTCAGCCTAAGTTCATCGTATGTGATGAAGCCGTTTCGGCTCTGGACGTTTCGATTCAGTCGCAAATCATCAATTTATTACTGGATTTAAAAGAGCAGGAAAACTTAACGTATATGTTTATATCGCATGACTTGAGTGTCATCAAGTATATCAGCGATCGCGTTGGGGTTATGTATCTTGGTAATATCGTTGAATTGGCACCTACCATTGATTTGTATGCACACCCAATGCATCCTTACACTGAGGCTCTGCTGGGTTCTATACCTACAACGGATGTTGATGACAACAAGAAAGTTTATGTGCTTGAAGGGGATATACCAAGCCCTATAAAGCCACCTCCTGGTTGTAAGTTCCATACGCGTTGTCGATATGCGACAGATATTTGTAAAAAAGTTATTCCAATTTTTGAAGAAGTCACAAAAGGTCATTTTGTAGCGTGCCACCATAAACTGACCTATTAATTGGTTACTGAAACCGTAGAAAGGATTCGCTCATGCTTTTTCAAGAAAAAATTGATCGTGCTTTAAAATGGGTAACCGATAAAAACAAGAAACCAGATGCGCACGATATTGAAGACTCAGATCTGCCTTCTGATTCTAGAGCCGAATGGCTTGCTGAAAAAGAGAATGAAGAGATCAAACTTGAAAAAGGCGATTTGTTAGCAATTGTCCTCTCTGCGATTCTTGTTTTCGGACCTGTGTTCCTCGTTATGGCTATTATTGGATTTATTGCATATTTCGCTTATGTCCGGTAATTAAGTTAATAAAACCGTCTCCTTTGGAGGCGGTTTTTTGGTAAGCTTATACCAGTACGATAATTTTATTATATGGGTAGATAATAACGCTAAATTTGGGTATCGCTAGTGTTAGAAGTGTTTTATTGATAGCATTCAAAATAAAGCGGTTGTAACTTAAACGTTACAAAAGGGAGGCATATGTCACACAAAGCGTTCAATAAGAAAGACTATTTTGAGGGTTGGTATTTCAAATTTGTGACGGCAGACCACAAACAGACCATTGCATTTATACCAGGTATTAGCATAGAGGGTGATAATAGCCATGCTTTTGTTCAAGTAAATATCTCTCCAGGTGCCCGAACCTATTATTTTAAATATGCATTAAGTGCATTTCATAAAACTGAGAATCCTTTTTCAGTGACAATTGGCGAGACTATATTTTCTATGGAAAGTTGTAAAATCGATCTGAATGATCTATTGCAAGCCTCTCCTCAAGGCATTTCTTTCACTGGGACGATTTATATGTCAGAAATTACACCTATAAAAGCGTCACTATTAATGCCCAATATTATGGGTTTCTTTGCTTATGTCCCAAATATGGAATGCAATCATGGTGTTCTAAGTATGAACCATAAATTAAGTGGCACCATCTGCCAAAGCGATCAACAAGTGCTTGATTTTTCAGGTGGAAAAGGATACATTGAAAAAGATTGGGGCACCTCATTTCCAAGTGACTATATCTGGATTCAAGCCAATCACTTTGAAAGTGAAGCGGATAGTTTTATGTGCAGCATCGCTAACATTCCTTTTGGTTTACTTGAATTTAGAGGTTTGATTGCCAATTTACATGTTGATGGGGTAGAGTATCGATTTGCAACGTATAACCAAACCCAAATAAAAAATTTAATCATTGAGCCACAGCGCGTTTCCTTTGATCTTGTTAAAAGAGGCACAATCCTTAATTGTATTGCCACACTTAAAGAAGTTGGTGCACTTAAAGCACCTCAAAAGGGCGTCATGCAAAGGACGATTAAAGAGGGGTTAAATGGCGCGGTCATGCTCACATTAAATCAAAAGGGCCGACAACCGCTCGTTTTAAAAAGTAGCTGTGCAGGTATAGAAATCGTTGGTGCATTACTTTCAAAATAAATACGCATAGAGCAAGATGAACGGTCCGATTTTTAGTTATTTATATAAATGGTGGAAAAGTGGAACTAATTCTAACCTTATGACGTCTTACTTATGAAAAACATAATAAAGGAGAACGCATATGAAAAGAATTATTTTATTAACACTGGTTGGTGCGATGGCAATTTTGGGTTTAGGCTGTAGCCAAACGGGTGCTGAGACCACAACTGGAAATCCAGTTCTTAAGGAAGACCTAAGCGTCATTTTAAAAACGCTTTATGAAAATTCTGAAATGGACCTTCCAAGTCTTGTAGAAACAAAGCTTTCTGAAGAAAATGAACAGTACTATATCGGGACAAGCGACATAGATTATGTTGAATCCATAGCATCAGAACCGATGATGAGCTCAATTGCTTTTTCAGTGGTACTACTTCGCGTAGAAGAAGGGGCTGATGTCGAAAAAATCAAAGAAACCATCAAAGCAAAAGTAGATCCAAGGAAATGGATTTGCGTTGGTGTTGAAGAAGATGACGTCATTGTGGATAATATTGGCAACTTAGTGATTCTTATTATGGTGAATGATTCTGCAGCGCTACACAATGCTTTTTTAGACCTTGCAAAATAATTTTAAGAAGCACAGTGAATGAGCCCAGTTGAATGAGGAGGGTAAAATATGGTTTTTTCAAGTATGACATTTATCTATTATTTTTTACCCCTCGTTCTCCTGGGGTATTTTTTTACGCCAGATCGGTTTAAAAATTATACGTTATTATTTGCCAGCCTGGTTTTCTACTTTGTTGGGGAACCTGTGTATATAGTATTGTTATTCACCTCTGTGGGCATTAACTACATTGCGGGCATTCAGATTGAAAAGCACCGCGGCATGCCACCATCGAAACGAATTTTAGCCATAGCCATCGCTTTAGATGTTCTGATGCTTGCAATCTTTAAATACTTTAATTTTTTTACTGATAATATGAGCGTTTTATTTAAAACAGATCTGAAATGGGTAACCATTGCCCTTCCAATAGGGATAAGTTTTTACACGTTCCAGATCATGAGCTATATCATCGATGTATACCGAGGCGAAGTGAAAGCGCAAAGAAATATAGGCTATCTTGCCCTATATGTTTCGTTGTTTCCACAACTTATTGCAGGTCCAATCGTTCGGTATAAAACAATTGCGTTAGAACTCACAAGCAGAACACACAGCGCAGATAATTTTGCCTATGGGGTACGACGGTTTACATTTGGTCTTTTAAAAAAACTGGTTATAGCGAATCCATTAGGCGCTCTTGTACAACTCGCCCAGTTTGCGGATCAACCGACGGTGCTTTTTTATTGGCTAGGTGCTGTAAGTTTTATGCTCCAGATCTATTTTGATTTTTCTGCTTATAGCGATATGGGCATTGGCCTCGGTAGAATGTTTGGTTTTCACTTTCTTGAGAACTTTAATTTTCCATATGTATCAAAGAGCGTCACTGAGTTTTGGCAAAGGTGGCATATGTCACTTGGCACTTGGTTCAGGGATTATTTGTACATCCCACTTGGAGGCAATAGGACATCCAAGCTTAAGTGGTATCGCAATATCGCAATCGTATGGTTGGCAACAGGTTTCTGGCATGGTGCAGATTGGAACTTTATCTTATGGGGGGCGATTTTTGGCGTGATTCTCATAATTGAAAAGCATGTGTTGCTTCGAAAGTTAGAAAAGCTTCCTGCAGTTTTTAGACATCTATACCTGTTGGGTGTAATTTTATTTAGCTTTGTTATATTTAATGCCTCAAACCTTACTGCGGCCGTTAATGTAATCAGTGGGATGCTTGGTCTATCTGGTATCCCACTTGTTTCAAAGACATCGATTTACTACTTAATGAGCAACAAATTTCTTTTGATTATCGCGATACTTTTTTCAACGCCGCTCACCACCATGGCTTGGAAGCGCTTAACGACAGGAAAAATCGCAAGATTGGAACCTGTAATGCTACTGCTGTTACTCATCGTTGTCACAGGTTATCTTGTGGATGCGTCATTTAACCCTTTTCTCTATTTTAGATTTTAATTTAATTGCCATAGAAAGGTATTTTTATGAAAAACAAATGGATTGCTTCAATTTTCGCAGGTGTTTTAGCTGCTGTGCTACTACTGAATGTTTTTACGCCGTATGTGCAAATTTCAAAGTCCGAACGCCGAAAACTTGCACCATTTCCCACATTCACTGTTGCCGCAATACTATCCGGAAATTATTTTGAGGCTTTTGAGAAGTATGCCTTAGATCATATGGCCTTTAGGGACCCACTTAGGAACCTCAAAGCGCAAATTGAAACTAAGTTTTTTGGAAAATATGATAACAATTTATTTTTTGTCAAAGATGGCTATGCATTCAAAATGGATCGTGATTTCAACACAAAAAAATATACGGTTATCGCTGAGAAAATCGAAGCCGTATATGACAGATACCTAAATGGAATGCGTGTGTATCACGCCTTTATTCCAGATAAAAATTATTTTATTCGTGAAGAAGGTAAGTACTTGTTTAAAGATTATGATGCGTTGGTAGATGCGATGAACGCGCAAATCACGCATTCGGCATATATTGACTTATTTGGTAGCCTGACTTTAGAGGACTATTACAAAAGCGACCTACATTGGAAGCAGGATAGTCTTGGCAATTTGATGAAAACTCTTGAAAATGCTATGAATTTTGAGACGCAATTCGAAGTTTCAGATTATACGGTGCAGTCACTCTCACCGTTTTATGGTGCCTATCATGGCGGTGTTAACGGCCTTGTTAAGCCGGATACAATCACTTATTTGTCCAATGATGCGATTCAAAGCGCAATTGCAAGACATTATAGCGAAAATGGCGTTATCACCAACAAACCAGTTTATGACTTGGATGCATTTGACGGCATCGATGGTTATGACGTTTTTCTTTCAGGGCCAACCCCAATTGTAGAAATCCAAAATCCTTCAAATACATCTGGAAAATCGCTTGTGATTTTCAGAGATTCCTTTGCAAGCAGCCTCGCACCGTTGATGCTTCAAGAGTATAGTACCATCACACTCATTGATTTGCGTTATATCACCCTGGATCTTGTTGGCGCTTATGTTGACTTTAACCTTCAAGATGTGTTGTTTCTAACGACCCTCTAATAAGCGCATCTTTTCCGATTCAGTTCTTGAATCGAAAAACTTGACACACTTGCTCTATTTGGGGTATAAAAAGACGAACGATAGATATGACTTAATAAAATAGGATGCAGTGAAAGGGGAATGTCATGAAACCAATTAAAGTTGAAGAATTGTCAAAAGATTTGTTACATCAACTCGTGAAGGGCGCATTTTTGACTGTCAAACACGAGAAAAGCGTCAATACAATGACAATAGGCTGGGGCTCAGTCGGCTATATATGGAACAAGCCGATTTTGATGGTACCTGTGCGTTATACGAGACACACCTATTCCTTAATCGATCAAGCAAAAACATTTACAGTGAGTGTCCCCTTGAATGCACATTTGAAAGAAGCGCTAGCGCTTTGTGGGACTAAATCCGGAAAAAATCTTGATAAGATAAAAGCTTGTGGATTGACTTTAGTTGATGCCCAATCCGTTGAAACACCAATTATTGGGGAATGCGAGCTGCATATCGAATGTAAAGTCGTCTATAAGCAAGCCATGGAACCTGGCAATTTATCTGAAGAAATTCGTATGATGAATTACCCACAAAATGATTTTCATGTCCTCTATTATGGTGAAATCGTAAGTGCGTATTATTTATAAATTATCCGCAACAATACGGTATCCTGGCGAATCGCTGAGGATATCATGTGCTTCAAATAAATCATTAATTATAAGGTCGTAGTCACTGAGTTTTTCACATTTTTTAATTTTCTTAGCTATTTTTTTGCCATCAGAAAACATATGAATCATGTAAAACCAAAGCTCTTTCATTTTATAAAGAACATTTTTTTCACCAAACATAACTTCTTGGTAGGCACTATAAAGCGTATCGTGGAAGTCTCTGAAAATAGCTTTATCAGCTGTCAAGCCGGTTTTTATTTGTCCGATGAGCGCGGGATTTCCGATGATCCCTCTGCCGAGCATCACATGCTCAACAGCTGGAAACAGCGTGCGTATGGCCTGGAAATCTTGAACAGAAAAAATGTCGCCATTATAACAAACGGAATTTTTAAATGTGCCCAGTGTTTGACTAAAAACGTCTAACCTGGGTTTGTTTTTATACATATCCTTTTGAATGCGTGGGTGAATAATCAATTCGTCCATTGGGTATTGACTAAAAATTTTAGCAAGTGCATAAAATTCATCAGGATCAAATTTGCCTAAACGCGTTTTAATTGAAATTTTCATTTGTGTTTCATTAAATATCGTGTCAAGAAATCTGTCAAGTTGTTCTGGATGAAATAGAAAACCAGCACCCTTATTTTTTGCAACGACAGTGTTAGACGGACATCCTAGGTTTAGATTGACGGTATCATAACCATAACTGCGTATGACCTGTGCTGTTTTTACAAAATCATTTGCGTTGTTGCTGAGTATTTGAGGCACGGTGACCATACCGACGTTATGCGCTGGAAGAATTTCTTTAATTTCCTTCGTGCTAAGGCTGATGTTCTGATTTGTCGATATGAAAGGTGTAAAATATTTGTCCATTGGACTAAAATATTTGTGATAGGCATTTCTATAAATATAATTCGTGACACCTTCGAGTGGGGCAAGGTAATACTTCATAATTGAGTCTCCTAATTGTTCATTAAAGTGATAACAGTAAGCTCATTATAACCTAAATTAAAAAAAAAATTAATAAATATACATTTTACATCAAAAAAGTGTTAAAATAGAGTATAACGTGTAGCTTAAGAGCGTAAGTCCAGTTTACAGGACAGGCGCTCTTTTTTATTGAAAGAATTGAGAATCGAGATAAGGAGGTATAATAGTGTTCAACAAAGGAGAAATTATTATCTACGGAAATAGTGGCGTTTGTGAAGTGACGGATATTGGTGTGCCGAATATCGGTGGCATTGATCCATCTAAATCATATTATACGTTGAAACCGATTTTCGAAGCGGGCATGATCTATATCCCGGTCAATACCCAGGCATTTATGAGACATACCATGTCTCGTGAAGAAGCAATGACACTTATTGGTAAAATGCCTGAAATCAGTGCAGAGATCTATGATAATCGCAACTTGAATCTACTCAAAGAGCATTATAAGACATTGCTAGAATCTTATCATTGTAAAGATCTAATCCATATTATTAAAGCGGTCTATGCAAAAGAACAACGCGGCTTAAAAATTGGGAAGAAATTGGGACAAGTGGATAAATTTTACATGAAAAAAGCAGAAGATATGCTACATGGTGAATTTGCTGTCGCTCTAGACATGGACAAAAAAGAAGTGAAAGTCTTTATTGAAAACAGGGTTAAAGAATTACATGATAAAAAAGCTGAAATAAAATCGGATATCATAACCACGAAAGCCAGAAAAGTGGATCATGCGGCATATGATGATGGACGTACAATTGGCATTGCTTAATTAACTGCATCAACATAGCCCGTTTCTAGATTCTTAGTAAAAGAATCTCAGAAGCGGTTTTTTTTGCCTAAAATGATATTTCAAAATTTAACTATCTTAGAGAATGTGTCGGTTAAGTAATAAAAATAGGCATATTGTTTTGCGATTCTTCAAAAAAAAGGGGTAAAATCCGAAAAACAACCCTTCAAAACCCTAAAATTCATCCTTTATAAGCGATTTGCTCTAAGATAATTATCGATTGATTCTAAGAATGGTCATATTGTAGAATGTGAATAGATGATTTTCTAAGATTTTAGTTGGTTATATGTATATGGTTTTAACGGAGGGTTATATGATTGGACAAATTGTTTCATTGGTTACATTGATACTCATTTTCAAACAATTACAAAAAAAATCAGATAGTGTCTTTGAAGGGTTACCTTTGAAAGAGATTGGTTTGGTCATTTTATCCGTGGGTTTTTCAATACTTTATTTTATATATGGAATTTTGTCCATTTACAAGGGTCTTTCATTATTGGGTATTTTCAAAATAGAATATAGTTTCTGTTTTATATATGCGACATACCGCCTCTATCTATCCATTAAAGCGAGTGCCTATCAGACGAAGTCTTGTAACCGTATTAAGACTGAGCGTTTGAGCAGTGAGACTTACACCATGGATCAACTTATAAAAAATACGATGATTTGTTTAGAAAATGAAGAATTTGAAAAGGCGCAACAATTGATCGATAAAGTGGATGCAATTAATGCTAAAGATCAAAACATTTTGCTATTGAAGAAAATTGTGAATCAATCATTCTGCTACTAAAAATAAACGATACATAAAGCTCCCAATTGGAAGTTTCGCGTATCGTTTTTTTATTGCTTTGAAGCCTTTACACTATTAAGATTTAAATTTTAATTTAAAATTTTCTGACAGCACACGATAATCATTTAGTTCATTTGGGTGTGCTTCTGACTCAGCTTTTAACAAATACAAAATCATCTCGTAATTCTCAAGATTTAGATGAACAGGCGTAAAATAGAGTAAAATCAAATTAACGGCTTGATACATATGACGTGAATTTGATTGGTAGTTTAGTCGGTAATTTGAGATTGTATCTAAGACGCTTTTTTCAAAAAAAATATTATTTTTTTTATAAATGACGCGTGCACTTTTATGATAGGAAAGAAAACTGAGTAGCGCTTCATAATTCAACTTTTTACCAGGTGTTTCGTAAACCGCTTTATAAAGGTATTCATAGATAGTTTGTTCATCCGCATGATTGTCTTCGAGATATTGTGCATATTTATATTGTGACTCAGAAACTTGAAATTTAGCATACTCAGTGACGAAATAAACAATTCTTTTTTTAATAATGGCTTCTTTTTCAGTGTAACGTGTCAAACCATAAGTTGACGCTAGCTGAGTGCGTCTTGTTAACTGATTTTCTAAGAGTGTCATGCAAGTGCTCAGTGCATAAAAATACTTTTGTTGGTGATACGCTTGCATGATAATCTGGTCTACGATGTAGAGTTCAGCTTTATCGATACAATCGAGCAAGTACTCCTTTTGTTTGTTATCAAGGGTTTCAAATTCAATCGATTGATCTAGACCATAAGCTTCCAAATAAGCGATAAACTCTGGTTTCGCCATCATGATATTGTAAATGTCCGTAACCGCTTGTCGACCTTGATTGGCATAAATATTTCGGATGTTTGGAAGGCCAATTACTTTATCAAGATAGACATGTAATGCTCTTAGCCACCATTTGCCAATATTATTATAGGCGTTTGCATTCTTTCTCATGATGGCACGTTCATAATAATGAAGTGCCATTAATATCGGTTTGTTATCAATGTTAAGCGTTTCATTATCGCATATTACGCCTAAAGTCCATAAAGAGGATCCGTAATTTATATTTGCATTTTCAGTATACAGCTTTAAAGCCTTATCGATTTGTTCCTTTTGAAAATGAAGTCCGTAAAAATACATATCGGCGAGTTCCGATGAAATCAATGGGTTATTGTGCGTGTGCGTGTCAACATAAGTTTTAATAGAAATGGCACCCATTTCACTACAAATACCGTAATTAACCGCTATTTCAAGAAAATCATAAACGTCATTAACAGACAATTCGTTTGTTTGAAGCAATTCAACAATGGGTTGATAAGCGCTTTGTGTGTCAAAATGACTGGATGTTGAATGTGTGTTCAAGATTGGATGTTGCTCAAAAACGTCAATTAATGGTTTGAAATCATCCACATGAAAAGCCCACAATAGAATCAAAGTTAAAGCGAGATGAGGCTTATCTGTATAGCTTGAAGTAATATTTCTATAAAAAAATAAATGTTCACTTTTAAGTAGGTCACCATCAGTCAAAAGGAGGCCATGAATCCATTGTTCGAAAGCTTCTTTTTGATAATTTCTGAGTAAATAACGTGAAGCAAGTAGCATCTCATCGAGAAAGTATTCGTCAAATGCAGACACAAAACGGTCTCTGAATTTTGGCTCTTTTCTTTTGGGATCAAGCTGCCTCGTAAATAAATTTGAGAGTCTACTTGAATTGCTTTTATTGATTTGTAGTATTAACTGATTTTCAGCGGAATTCAGAAAGTAAAGTGGAAAGACACTGGTAAAAAAAGTTAGTTGATTGACATTGGAATAATCCCCACCGTGAAAAATGTAGGGATCGAGAATGCCATTTAATAAGGCTTTCATAACAGTAGACAAATTTGTTCTCATAAATGACTCCGTCCTATTTATTTTAATCAATGTTCGTGTTTTTAAAGCACCAAAGTCCAAGGGCTGTTTTTTCATAATTTTTAACATGGTCTGCAACCATAAATTGATCGGTATGGTAAAAGATCGGCATAATAGGTGCGTCTGCCATTAAAATGGCTTGAGCCTCATAAAGACTTTCAAAGCGCTTTTGTCCTGACTCTATTTTAGCCGCTTCAATTAATGCGTCATAAGAGGGATTAGACCATCCTGTTGTGTTGATTGAATTGCTTGAGGTCATGATTTCTAGCATGGCCATCGGGTCTTGGTAATCTCCAAACCAGCCACCTTTTGCAATGCTAAAATTACCAAGTCTTTTTGTTTCTTGTAAAACAGCCCATTCTTGATTGACCAATGTGACGTCAATGCCTAGGTTTTTTTGCCACATATATTGAATCGACTCGGCAATCATTTTATGGGTTTCATTGGTGTTGTAGAAGATTTCAAGTTTAGGAAATTCTGCGATGTTTTGGTAGCCTGCTTCTGCAAGTAACTTATGTGCCATGTCAATATCCGCTTTGTATAGGCGTATGTCATAATCGCCAGCAACGACCTGAAATGTGTCGCCATTTGCATCGAATAAGCCAGGAGGTGTAAACCCGCTAGCCGGAATTTCCCCACCTTTTGTAACGGTTTCAACAATTACTTTTCGATCAATCGCCAGTGAGAGGGCTTTTCGAACCAAAACATTATCCAGAGGCTTCATTTTGGTGTTGAAGGCATAAAAATAGGTACCTATTGAAGGGGCCGTTTTAAGGGCGTCATTTTCAGCTTGAAGCCTAGGCAGTTCGGCGGCGAGGATCGAATCGATAATATCTAAATCACCGGCTTCAAAAGCCGTTAACATTGTAGATTCGTCAACAATCATATAGGCGTTAATTTGATCTAAATAAACGGAATCCGCTTGCCAATAATTTGAATTTTTTTTAAGAACGAGCTTGTCCCCAATTTTATAGTCTGAGAGTATAAATGGTCCATTGCTGACAAACTGTTTTGGATCGGTGGCCCAATCGCCATTAGTAGAAGCTTCAATTACCGATTGTTTGGTCGGGAAATAAGTAAAAAAAGTTAACAAGTCAATAAAATAAGGCGTTGGCGCTTCTAATTTGACTTCGAGTGTTAAATCATCAAGCGCTTTTACTGCGACAGCCTCTCGGGTTCCCGTACCTTCATTATAGGCGCGTCCCCCCTTAATATAATAAAGCTGATAGGCATATTCTGAAGCCGTTATTGGATCCAGTGCCCGTTTCCAAGCGTATTCAAAATCTGAAGCGGTTAAGTTTGAGCCATCAGACCATAATGTTTTTTTGAGTTTTATAAGATACGTTAGACCATCTTCTGTTGTTTCAAAGCTTTCTGCAATGGCTGGCACAATTTTTGAACCTTGAGATCTAAACAATCCTTCAAAAGTATTGTTGATCACAGAACCACCATCTAGCGCACGATTAAGCTGTGGATCAAGCGAAAGAGGTTCTGAGCCAATATTCCAGTTTAAAACTTTTTCAGTTTTTTCCTCATCAATTAAAGAAGCTGAAGGGGACTCATTTAACATCCGATAAACAAAGGAGATTGCTATTAAGACAATAATTATAATGGGTACTATATAAAAAATGCGTTTTCGCTTCATAGTGGCCTCCGACAATTGTAATAAAACTGCTATCTTATAAGATGAAGTTTACATGATGTTCGTTAAAGTGTAAAGCAACTTAAACGTAAGCGTGAAAGTGTTTAGATATTACAAGAACTTTACACGTTGTACACATGCCATTATAATTAAAGGAACACAGAACAAGAGGAGATGCAGATGATACGTCAAATTGACAACCTATTTTGGCTTAGCACGGATCATTCGAGTTACCTATTTGAAAAAACGCAGTTTGGCCATTTGGCCCACATTTATTATGGCCCTTTGATGGATGGGACATCTGAGCCGAAAAAGACGGCTGATGCCTTGAAACACAAGCATACGGTTCCTATTGGGTCGAGTGTGGTCTATGATGCGTCAGATGACGTATATTGTTTAGATACCCTTTGTCTTGAGTGGTCGGATATTGGCCAAGGCGATTTTAGATTCAGCCCAACTGAGATAAAAATGCCGGATGGTAGTTTTGTAAGCGATTTTGTCTATAAAAGCCACCTTATCTTTGATGGCTTTATAAAGGCTCAAACATTGCCAGTGGCTTACGGCACCAAAAATGAATGTATGACGCTTGAGGTCACACTTGAAGACGCTTCAAATCAATTGATTCTGAAGCTTTTTTATACGGTTTATGAAAAAACGGATGTTATTACGCGACGTGCGGTGATCATCAATGAAAATTCTGAAGGGTCAATGGCCGTGATACGGCGCGCACTTAGCATGATGGTCGATCTTCCAAATCGAAATTTTAAACTGACAACCTTTGATGGAGGATGGATTAAAGAAACATATAAAAATGATCGTATTGTGGCGCCTGGCATGCATGTAAACGCATCGACAACGGGGAATAGTTCAAATCGCCACAACCCAGGTTTTCTATTGTCTGAGCAGGACGCCACAGAAACGCATGGCTGGGTGTATGGCTTCAATCTTATATATAGTGGGAACCATTTTGGTTGTGTAGAACTGAGTAACCATGATTTGGTGCGGGTTTCAATGGGCATAAATAGCCATTGTTTTGAATGGACGCTCAATCAAGGCGCTTCATTTGAAACACCAGAAGTGGTTATGACATTTAGTGGCAAAGGTTTCAACGGAGTCAGCCATCAATTTCATGATTTTATAAATGCACATATTATCCGTGGCGCATGGAAAGAGAAACAAAGACCGGTGCTTTACAATAATTGGGAAGCGCATTTTTTCGATTTTGATGCCCATAAATTACTTACGCTTGCAAGACAAGCAAAAAAATTAGGTGTCGAGTTATTCGTACTCGATGATGGCTGGTTTGGGAAAAGAAATGACGACCATGCGGGACTCGGTGATTACACGGTGAACTTAAAAAAATTACCAAATGGACTTAAATCTTTTTCTGATAAAATCAAAGAAATCGGTTTAGACTTTGGTCTTTGGTTTGAGCCAGAAATGGTCAATAGGGACAGTGAACTATATCGCACACACCCAGAATATGCAGTGACCGTGCCAGGTAAAAAACCGACACTGGGACGTCATCAATTGGTGCTCAACCTTTCTAGGGTTGAGGTGCAAGATTATATCGTGGAATCGGTTTCTAA
>Ga0138256_10001451_pt1 | contig 25519 bp, 20 predicted proteins | sample KNB2016incub_MG_FD_105486 | JGI IMG/M metagenome (GOLD analysis project Ga0138256, IMG submission 105486) | Active sludge microbial communities from wastewater in Klosterneuburg, Austria - KNB2014incub_MG | ecosystem: Engineered > WWTP > Activated sludge > Unclassified | place: Austria...
CAGGGTCAGCATGCCGTGGAGGACGACGCCGGAAGGGTGATCGTCTTGCGGTGCGGCTGCGCGCTCGTCGCCGGGCGCCGGGCGCAGCGTTCGCACCACCTCGACAAGCCAGTGCTCGCGTTGCTCGGCGCCAGCCCCGGCTGGGGGATGGGATGTCGACAGTGTATCGAGCAAACGCTCCACTCCCGCTCCCTGCTGTCGCACGGCGAACGCCCGCGCCTCGGCGACGGCCGTTGCCACCCGCGCCCGCTGGGCCCGCGGGGCGCACGAGGGCAGTGCGTCGAGCAGATGCAGGAGCCGTCGATGGCTTGGCGAATTGCGAGCGGTCGGCGGTACGACTGCGCCGGCAGCGGCGCGCGCGCGGCACCACTGGCGCACGCGGTGTTCCAGCTCGGTTGTGGTCGTTGAGTCGCTCGCCGCGGCGTTCTCGCTCGCGCACGCGCTTTGGCGCGCGCGGTCGCACGCGCGGTCGAACGCGCAGTCGAACGCGCGGTCGCACGCGCAGTCGCACGGGCGGTCGGTCGTTTCGTCTCGCGTCACGAGGTCTCCGGGCGCACAGGCACGACCCTTTTCGGCGGCACAGATCGCCGCCTGTGCGGCTTCGAGTACGGCGAGCACGACGGCCGGATCGTGCGACACGCCACGGAGCCGCGTGGCGACGACGAGATGGGCACATCCGGCGATCGACACCAGGGCGACGGTGCAGGGTGGCGCCCGTCGAAGTACGGGCCACCGAACGACCGTGGCCGGGGATGCATCCGCGGCTGTCGCAGAGGAAGCACCGGACGTCACAACCCTCCCGGCCTCGCGCCTCGCGAGAGCTTCGAGGCGACGCAGGACATCACGGATGCCGTTGCGCGCAGTGGCGGGCGCGCTGTGAGCGGTGGCCGGGAGCAGCTCGGCCCACTGCTCGGCGTCGCCCAACACGCTGGAACTACCGATGGTCGCCCCGGCGACGGCGGCCTTGCGCATGAGGTGGCGGAGGGTGGCGTCGAGCTCGTGCGCGCCTGCCGGCGGGGCGACGAAGTGCGCCTCGACCTTGGCGTGGCACGAACCGATTCGCCGCACCCGTCCCATGCGTTGCTCCAACCGCGCCACGGTCCATGGCAGGTCGAGGTGCACGACAACGGCCGCGCGCTGCAAGTCGATCCCTTCGCTCGCCACGTCGCTCGCGACGAGCACGTCGATGCGCGCCGCCTCCGCGACGGGGCGCCCTGAGTTCGGGCGGGTGCGGTCGTCGGTCGGTGCGAACTGGTCCAGGACGTCTCTCCGGGCGACCGGACCGCTGGCCAGCGCGGCGCCGCGTCCCGTGAGCAGGGCGATCCGCGCAGTGCGGCGCAATGCGGCGAACGCCGCTTCGGCCGTCTCGGCGCTGTGGGTGAAGATGACCACCTGCCGCCCTCGTCGTGCCTCGAGGAGGCGTCGCAGCACGGCGTAGCGCGCGCCATCCCGCCCGGCGTGGCCGCGGACCAGGGCGCGCACGACACGCAGCGCCGCCGCATGGGCGCGCACGGTCGCGAGCGAGTCCCCGACGCTTGCCTCGCGCGCGGGGGCCGCGACAAGCTGCGGGAAGGCGAGCTGCACACTGCCGTCCGAGGCCGCGGTCCAGCTGACGAGGTCGCGCCGCGAGGGACGGCGGCCGCACTCGAGCGACTGTTCAAGTGCGACGGCCGTGACAAGTCGCCGGCGGATGGCGGCGAGCAGTGCGGCGTCGCTGGAGCACCAGGCTCTCGTCAGCTGCAGCGCCACGAGTGCCTGGGCGACACCGCCATCGGCGGGCGGGAGCGGTGGAGGGAGGGCACGCAGGGCCTCGAGGACCGCATCGGCACGCGGCAACGCATGCCTCACGAGCGGCGCAAGGACCGGGAATGGGCGCCGAACGTCGTCCACACGCCGTCGCACGATCAACGCGCTCACCGTCGCGTCATCGAGCGTCGAGGCGCCGGCGCCGAGGAACAGGGCGAACAGCGCCTGCAGGTCCCGGCGTCGATTGTGGATCGGCGTCGCGGTGATGAGCAGCACACGGGCTCCGCGCGTGATGGTCTCCAACGCGCGATAGCGGCGCGTGGTCGGCGTGCGGGCGTGGTGTGCCTCATCGAGCATCACCAGCGACCAGCGTGGGCGCGCGTCGATGCGTCCGGCGCTGAGGCGCTCGTAACTCACGATGTCGGCGGCGACGCCGCAGTGGTCGAGGGCGCGCTGCCACATGTCGCGCAGCACGGCCGGGGCGACGATGAGGACGGTGGGCGCGTGGCGCGCGACCTGGAGCGCGGTGAACGTCTTGCCGAGGCCAACCTCATCGGCGAGCAGCGCGCCACCGTACGACTCTATGATGTCGTGCAGCCGACGGGCGCCACTGACCTGATGCGGGAAGAGGGTGACGGTGCCGAGCAGGGTGCCATCGTCGTGCGCGGTTGTCTCGTCGCCGAGGTGCGCCAGGCAGCGGCGAAGGAAGGGCACGGCGCGCACGGCCGTCATCGCCACGTCCACTCGACCAGCGCTCGCGCGACCGAGACGCGCACGCGATACGCAGCGATCGCCGCGTCGAGCAGCTCGTCGCTTCCCACGACCTCGCCGGCCACGCCGCGTTTGCCGATGGGGGCGAGGATGGACCGTGCGCGCGCCCAGTCGGACGGGATCGGGAGACGGGCGACCGTCCAGCCGAGATAGCGTCGAAATCCGCCGCGAGCCGGCTCGGCGAGCGCATCGAGCCACGCCGCGGCCAGCGGCGAGTTCAACAGCGTGGCGAACGCCGCGGCATCCACGTCGTCCCGGCAGCTGATGACGTAGCAGCTGTTGAGTGGCACGACGGGGGAGTGCGCCGGGAGGACACAGGCACGGGGCCCTCGACTCACGTCGGCCCACACGACGCGAGCCCGATCGTGACTGGCGCCGTCGATGCGGTGCAGCGACCACCACGCCTGTCGGCCGCGCAGGTCGGTCCGCTTGGTGAGCGCCCCGCGCCACCGCGACAACCAGCGCGCCGCGAGCGGTGGAAGCGCGGCCAGCGGGGAACCGGCGTCGTCGTGCGTCCAGATGATGCGCTCGGGCGTGCGGGCGTGCGTCCACGCGCGGGCCGACTCTCCGCGAAGGACCGGGCGCAGCAGTGCTACCTCGACCGCGCCCTGCCGTCCGCCAGCGGTCACCGTGGCGTGCGTCACGCCTCCCTCGACACACTCCACGAGAAAGGCGTCGTTGCAGCCGCACTTCACCCCGAGCAGCGGACGACCGAGGCCGCTCTGTGACAGCGCCGGTCCGGCCCGTCCCAGGCGCTCGAATGCCTGCCGTGCTGGCGGCGGCAGGATCAGCCACGGCGCGCCCGGCGAGTCGTCGAACGCGAGTGCCTGCCGCGCACACCGCCAGCTGATTGCCAGCTCCCGCCGATGGACGCCAAGCTGCACGGTGTCTGCCGAACCGAGGTCCGATGCGCCGGCGATCGCGGGGGACGACGCGCGCGTCGCCGCGTCGAACGGCGTCGAGGCGGGGGACGCGGCACCGGGCAGGCGCCGCACGACGATCAACGACGGATAGACGGCCGCATCGAAGGACGCCGGCGCCTCCGACCAGTCCTCCAGCAGCCGCAGGTCGTGGTCGGTACCCAGCAGGCGACGCACGCCGCCGCCGGCCAGCGACCGCCACAACTTGAGCGGGAGCAGCAGCGCGAGCGTTCCGTGCACGCGCAGGAGCTCCACGCTGCGCTCGGCGAAGATCGCCGCGAGGTCGACCTGTGCGGCGAAGCCTGCGCCGGCCCCCGCGGCCGCCGCCCCCGACTGCCATGCCGCGTGACGAAAGACGACGAAGTCGCGACGCAGCGCCTCGCGCCGATCGGCCGCGATGCGATGGAGCCGCACCCACGGTGGGTTGCCGATCACGAGGTCGAAGCCCCCGCGCGCAGCCACGTCGGCGAAGTGCGAGGCGAAGCGGAAGGGGAGGGCGCCCCCGCGCAGCAGCGTGCGTTGCGTCTGGCGGAGGGCCCGCACCTGCGCCCGCAGCTCGGCCAGCGCGAGGCGCTCACCGCCGACTGCCCCACGCCGATGACCGAACAGGTCGCGCCCCCGGGCGGCCTGCACCAGCTCGTACCGCTCTCGGCACGCGAGGGCGAGCCGGTCGGCGACGTCGTCCAGGGCACGCCGTCGTTCCGTCCGATCGAGCTGGCGGGCGAGCGAGACCTTCCGCAGTCCCGTCGCCCTCGCGTAGCGTGCGCGCAGCGGCGCGACGCCGTCTCCCGCGCGCTCGTGGTGCCGCAGGCCGACCCCTCCACCCGTCACCGTGTCGCCCACGCGCACGTTACGATCGAGGTTCGGGAGCGGTGGGACCTCCAGCGGGTCGCTGACCTCGAGGTCGATGACCACCGACAGCCACAGGCGCAGCTCGCACAACCAGACGGCCATGGGGTTGACGTCGACCCCGAAGATCGACTGCGTCAGCACGGCGCGGCGCAGCTCGGCGATCGGACGCGCGTCGCCCGCGGCGGCCAGCAAGCGCGTCACGCGCTCCAGCACATGCACGAGGAAGGCCCCCGAGCCGCAGGCCGGGTCGAGGATGCGCAGGTCGGCAAGGCCGCGCCCGAGTCGCGTCCGCTCGTCGGGATGCAGCAGCGAGGGATCGCGCAGCGCCGCACGCACGTCGGCGACGAGCCCTGCCGAGCAGACCGCCTGTTCGAGGGCGGCGTCGGTCACGCGCACGACCAAGGCATGCGGCGTGTAGTACGATCCGCTGTCCCGGCGTTCGCGCGACGCCATGAGCGACTCGAATGCCCGGCCGAGCATCTCGGGATCGATCGCGCTCTGGCTCCAGTCGCGCTGTTGTTCGAGCGGCGAGAATCGATAGCGCGTGAGGACGTCGTCGAAAAGCCCGCCCAGGTCTTCGTCGCGGAAGCGGAGGGCGCGATGATGGCGCTCGAGGGGACTGCGGGCGAACAACCCGCCGTTGAGGAACGGGACGCGTCCGAAGCGGCGCGCCGCCGTCGCCCGGTGGGAGACGCGGGTGTTGAGCGTGCCGAAGAAGAGCGGTTCCAGGAAGCGGCGGTGCGCGTCGCCGCCCTGCGCCAGCGTCCGGTCGAGATGGCGGGCGAGGAAGTCGGCATCGCCATCCAGCCATCCGCGGGACTGCAGGAAGGCGAGAAAGAGCAGCCGGGAGGTGGTGAGCAGGGCGGCCGAGCGCCTCGCCTCGGAGGGTGCACTGCCGCGGGCGCCCTCGCCTAACGCCATGACGTGGTGCTCAAGCGCGCGGTAGAAGCGGTGCGACAGCGCCTCGCGCCCCAGGATCTCGCACCAGCGATCGTGCACCAGCACGTCGTCGCCGTCCATGGCGGCCTGCAGGGCGAGCAGCGTCTCGGCGTCACTCGCCAGCGGGCGCTGCGGCGTGAAGACGAGCGCACTGACCCGCGCACGCGCTCCCTCGCTTCGCCACGCGGCAAACCCCCCGCTGCCACCATCGGCGCCCGCCGCCACGAGCAGCCACCGGTGATGCGGCGATCGCACGTGCAGGCGCTGGGCGACCGTGGCCAGCGTCTGCCGGAGCGAGGTGTTGGGCGGGGTGACGACGACCAGGGCGCGGCGGGCCCCCGGGCCGGTCGCCACGCCTGCCTGAACGAGCGGAAGGTCGTCCAGCGGCGGGATCGAGCGATCGACGGGAAGGAGGTCGCCGTGGAAGGCGAGGTGTCCCAGGAGCGCGGCGGGAGGGGCCCCGTCGGCGAAGCGGGCGAGCAGGTCGGTGGCGAGGCGTCGAGTGAGCACCGATGCAGCGTACCGGCCACCGGGCGGCGCCCCGGTACCCGAACGTTGCCGCCTGTGCCGTTTCGACCGCAGCGCTGCGCTCTCCCTTCTCGCCGCGCGGGGCAGTACGTTCGGGGCGATTCAAACCCCGCCCATCTCCCCCCGCCGCGTCATGTCGTCGTCCCGCCCGGGTATCGCCTCGCTCTTTCAGGGCGTCGTATCACGGCTCGTCGTGTACTATCTGTCGCTATCGGTCGTGGCATGGAGCACGTGGGTGCTGCTCTCGCCCGTGTCGCGCGCCAACGTCGTCGAGGCGCTCGCTCCCATCCTCGGGATGGGTGGCGGAAGCCACGCCATGCCGGCAGGGGCCGGGCTCGGCCCCGCGGCCAACTCCATGCCTGCACTGCCACCCGGCCTCGTGACCCTGCTGGTCGCCGTTGCGTGCGTGGCGGCGTTCCTGCTGGCCCTTCCCGTGGCGTGGGTCTACATGTTCACGCGACAAAAGAAGGGCTACTCGCAATCCGTCGTGCACACGCTGGTCCTGCTCCCGGTGGTGGTGGCGGCAGTCGCGGTGCTGGTGCGCAACAGCATCGCCCTCGCCTTCTCGCTCGCCGGCATCCTGGCGGCGGTCCGCTTTCGCACCTCGCTCGAGGACTCGAAGGACGCCGTCTACATCTTTGTTGTCAGCGCGCTTGGACTTGCCTGCGGCGTGCAGCTCGAGGTGGCGCTCGTGCTCTCCCTGTTATACATCGCCATCGCGCTCGGGCTGTCGCAGACGGACTTCGCCCGCACGCCGCCGGCGCTGGAGGGACGTCGTGCCGAGCAGCACATGGAGCGCGCCGTGGCGATCGCCAATCGCACGAGCCAGTTTGTCGCGCGCCTCGATCGCGAGATCCTCGAGACCTTGGCGCCCGAGCAGCTCGACGCGCTCGCGACTCGCGTCAGGCGCCGCCGCGACGAGGTGCCGGTGGGTGGGGAGACGCGCCCGAAGTTCGACGGACGCCTCACGGTCGTGATCGCAGGGACGGATGATGCGCGCCCGGAGGTCGAGGCGATCCTCACGCAGCGCGCCCGGCGCCACGATCTCGTCAGCAGCGGGTCGGCGAACGACGAGACGACCCTCGTCTTCTCGGTGCGGGCACGCAAGGGAGAGTCCCTGGACGACGTGGCCCGAGCCGTGCAAGAGGACGGCGTGCCCTTCGTGGCGCGATGCTCGGTGGAACAGTGGACCTAGTCCGTCGGAGGAGTCCCATGCGCAGTCATCGGTTCATCACCAAACCCCTGGCCTTGTTGCTGGCGATGTCGATGCTCGCGCCGCTCGGCCCGCGCCCCCTCGCGGGGGCGCTGCTGGCGCAGGCAGACTCCGTGCGCACGAGTGGTGCGGACAAGAAGACAAAGGCCGCAAAGAAGGGAGGCGCGGCCGACAGCGCATCGTCGGAGGGCAAGCAGGCCAAGCAAGCCAAGCAGCAGGCGCCCGGCGATCGCTCCAAGCTCATCAAGGACAGCCTCGACGCCGAGCAGCGCCCGCTGTTCGCAACGCGCGAGCCGCTCCCGTTCACCCTCATCGCCGACTTCGGCGCGATCGGCAGGAATCGCGATTCCACCCACACGGAGCGCTACGGCGGGACGCTGATCGTGAAGGACTCCGCCGGCGCGGACCGGCGCATCCCGGTCCAGCTTCGCACACGCGGGCACTTCCGGCTCAAGCGCAGCACCTGCTCGTTCGTGAACGTCCTCGTGCGCTTTCCCGACAAGGGCACGGTCACCAAGGGCACGCCCTTCGCGGGACAGAAGTCCCTCAAGCTCGGTGCGCACTGCCAGGACGACGCGCGCTACGAACGCCTGCTGCGGCGTGAATACCTCGCGTACCGCATCATGAACACGGTCTCGCCACGCGCGTTCCGCACGCGCCTGTCCACCGCCACGTACATCGACTCGGTGAAGAATCGCACCCTCGGCACGCGGTTGGCGATGTGGATCGAGGACGAGGACGACATGGCGGCGCGGCAGGGCGCGAAGCTGCGGGAGTTCAAGCGCGCGCTGTTCGCCGACATGCAGCCCTCGACGCTCGACCAGATGGCGATCTTCGAGTACCTGATCGGCAACACCGACTGGTCGATCTACGCCCTGCACAACATCCGGATTGCGGTCACCGACTCGAGCGTGGTGTACCCGATTCCCTACGACTTTGACTTTTCCGGGTTGGTCAACGCGCCATACGCCACGCCGGCCCCGCAGCTGCAGATCCGCGGCGTGCGCGACCGCCTCTTCCGGGGCCCTTGCCGCACCTGGGAGGAGATCGCGCCGAGCGTGGCGCGCTTCGTCGAGCGCCAGGCCGATATCCTGGCGCTGGTGGACGAGGCGCCGCGCCTCGAAGGGAACGACGCGCATGACGCGCGCGGCTTCCTCGAGGAGTTCTTCGAGGTCGCGCGCGACCCTCGGCAGGCGCAGCGCACCTTCGTCGATGGATGCCTGAAAAAGCCGGGGGCATAGGCAGGCACCGCCCGGGCCAGCTCGCACGGCCGCGCGCCCTCGCGCGCCGTCTCGTCAGCGCGTCAGGCGCCTACGTCGTACTCGCGTCCCTTCCAGCGCACGCGCGTGCCGCGGGTGACCGCCGCTATCGCGATGTAGAAGTAGACCAGGGCGCCGAGCGGAAAGGTGAACGCGTACCAGGGGGCGAGGCGGAACTCGCGCGCGATCGCCCCGAACCAGAGCACGAGGGCCGCCGACGCCGATGCGCCGAAGGCGAGCCACGGCGAGGCAAGGACGCCGCACGCACCGCCCACGAGCGCCGCCACGGGGAGGAGCGAGAGCACGGCCGGGGCGGGGACGAGCGTGCGCGCGAGTGCCTGTCCGAGTGCCCCCCCGGGCAGCGTGTCCCGCCCCGCGGAGTAGACGTTCTTTCCCCACCCCGATACGATCTCGCCGAGCGAGGTGTACATCCGGGTCGTGAGTTGCCGCCTGCCTAACGTGAGGTAGACCGTGTGCCCGGCCGCGGTCATCTGCTGAGCAAAGGCGAGGTCCTCGGCCGCCTTGCCGCGCACCGACGCATGTCCTCCGAACGCGTCGTAGGACGCGCGGCGGAAGAAGAGGCACTGCCCGTTGGCGATCTTCCGGCGCGGGTCGCGCGCCTGGTTGACGGTGGCCGGGCCGCCATACCACTGCGCGAGGATGGCGAAGACGAACGGCTGCACCACCCGCTCCCAGAACGTCCCCGTCTCCTGGAAGCCCGCCACCGACACCAGCGCGGCCTCGGTCGAACGGCTGGCGTGCACGAGCCGCCCATGCAGGTCGGGCGCATGGCGCACGTCGGCGTCGGTGAACAGAAGAAAGTCGCCGTGCGCGACGAGCGCCCCCCGGTGGCACGCCCACTGCTTGCCCAGCCATCCCGGCGGCAGATCCGGCGGCGCAACGATGGTCAGGCGCGGGTCGCCGGCTGCACCGTCGCTTGCACATCGCGCCGTTCCGTCGGTGGAATGGTCATCGACGACGATCAACTCGAGCGCCGGATACGCACTCGCGAGAATGGCGCGCACGCAGGCGGCGATGTGCGACGCTTCGTTGCGCGCCGGGACGATCACGCTCACCAGCGGTGCGGGGAACGGCGCCTCGCTCGACAGGTCATCCAGCGAGGGAGACCCGCGCCAGCGCCATGCCGTGAGGACGAGGGCCAGCCACCACGGTGCACTCCAGGCCAGCCCGTGCAGGAGGCTGCCGTCGATCATGCCGCCGGCGGATCCCCAGCAGTTTCACCACGCGAAAGAACGGTGGCCGCCACCATGTCGCCCGTCACGTTGGCGGTGGTCCGGAACATGTCGGGAATCGTATCGACCCCGAGCAGGATCCCCATCCCCTCCACGGGAACGCCCGCCGCCATCAGCACCGGTACCATGACGATGATCGATCCCCCCGGAATGCCCGGGACAGAAAACGTCGTCAGGACAACGGTCAGCACGATGGTCGCCAGCTGCGCCGGGCCGAGCACGACGCCGTACAGGTGCGCGATGAAGGCCACGCCCGTGGTCAACCCGAGGGCGCCGCCCACGCGAAAGGTCGACGCGGCGAGCGGGAGGAAGAAGTTGGTGATCTGCTCGGGGAGTGCCAGTCGTGAGCGTGCGGTCTCCATCATCGCCGGCAGTGCCGCCAGCGACGAACGCGCGCTGAACGCGACAGCTTGCGCCGGGAACGCCGCGCGGGAGAAGCGGGCCACGCTGATGCGTCCGAAGATCACCGCCAGCGGATACAGCAGGATCACGGCGAAGGCGACGACCACCAGCACGGTGACCACGACGTATCCGACCAGCGCCCCCGCGGCGCTGATCCCGAGCTTGGCCGCGAGGGGAACGGCGAGGGCGAAGACGCCGATCGGGGCAGCGGCCAGGACCCATCCCACCAGGACCAGCGCGGCATCGGCCACGCCGCGAAAGAAGCGCACCATCAGGTCGCGCGTCTCCCCCGTCAGCTGCGAGAGCGCAAGGCCGAACACGACCGAGAAGACAATCAGGGGGAGCATCGCGCCATCGGCCGCCGCCTTGACCGGGTTGACCGGGACCAGGTCGGTCAACCACTCGGCGAACGTCGGGATCCGGTCGACACTCGCGGCCGCGGCCGACGTCGCGCTCGCGCCGCTGGCTCGCAACGAGGCGACCGCGTCGGGGTCGAGCGGAATCAGCGCCATGAGGGGCGGGGCGACGGCCGCGGCGAACAGCGCGCCGGCGACGAGCAGCACCAGGAACAGGACGAGCGCGCGGCTCCCGATCCGTCCGATCGTCCGGGCATCGGGCGCCGACGTCACGCCGACGATGATGCTGCCGACCACCAGGGGGACCACGGTCATGCGGATCGCGTTGATCCACAGGGTGCCCAGCGGCTCAATGACCGCGACGAGCCCCGCCAGCGAAGGATTTCGTGTTGCCGCGATGCCGATGCCGAGCGCCATTCCCAGCGCCAGGGCGATCAGGACTTTCGTTGTCAGGGTCACGTGCCCAAACTACCGGAACAACCGGACGGGCGCGAGGCACGGCTCCGCGCTCGCCCCCCATTTCCTTCTCCCTGCAAGCGAGTGTGGCATGACGTTCAAGACGGCGACGGAGCTGTTCAACGAGTCCAGGGCGCGCGTGACCCAGGTGACGGCCGCGGATACCATGCGCCTGCGCGACGAGCACCCGGGCACCGTTCTCCTCGACTGTCGCGAGCCTAACGAATGGAACCTGGGCCACGCAATGGGCGCGCTGTTCATCCCGCGCGGCATCCTGGAGTCGAGTGTCGAGGCCGCGATCCCGCGCGATCGCAAGGTCATCATCTACTGCGCCAGCGGGAATCGGTCGGCGCTGGCCGCCGAGACACTGCAGCACATGGGCTACGCCGATGTCGCCTCGCTTGCCGGCGGCTTTCGCGCGTGGGTCGATGCCGGGGGCGACATCGACGGCTGATCACTGCGCCATCGTCCCATGCCTGCCGACTCGCGTCTCTCTCACCCCCTCCTTCGCCGCCTCGCCGCCACGCTGGCGCGCGTGCCGGGAGCGCCGGCCGATCACGACGGGAGTCCCGCGCGCGCCGCGGTCACCGTGACGCTGCGACCCGGCCCCGCCGAGTCGGTCGAACTCCTGCTGATTCGCCGGGCCGAACGCGAGGGCGACCCGTGGAGCGGCCAGGTCGCCCTTCCCGGCGGGCGCTGGTCGCCTAACGATGCCTCGCTCCTGCAGACCGCGCTGCGGGAGACGTGGGAGGAGACGGGGATCGACCTGGCGCACGTCGGACTCGTCCTCGGGACGCTGGACGAGTTGCGGCCGCGCACGGCGACGCTCCCGGCGATCATCATCACCCCCGTCGTGGTGACGCTGGATGTTGCCGCCCCACTGGTGCTGAGCGACGAGGTGGCCGATGCCTTCTGGGTGTCGCTCGAGGTGCTGCAGGACCCGGCGCGCACGCGCGAGTCGCAGGTGCACTCGCGCGGGGCGACGTGGCGCGTCCCCAGCTTCGTGCTCGGCGAGCACGTCGTCTGGGGGCTCACCGAACGGATTCTGCGCCAACTGCTCGCGCGCCTCGGTTGACGCGCCGTAGATTGGGCGGCCCACCACACCCGAGTCATCATGCGCTGTCGATCCTTCGCCGTCGCCCTGTCCATATCGATCGCGGTCGCCCCTGCCCTGGCGACCGCCCAGCGTCCCGATCTCGCCGCCTTCGATGCCTATGTGACACGGGCCGTGAAGGCCTGGGACGTGCCCGGGCTCGCCATCGCGGTTGTGTCTGGCGACTCCGTCCTCTTCGCCAAGGGGTACGGCGTGCGCTCGCTGGGACGTCCCGAACCGGTCGACGCCCACACCCGCTTCTCGATCGGGTCCACGACCAAGGCCATGACCGCCCTGGCGCTGCTGATGGCCGCCGACTCCGGGGCCGTGGCGCTCGATGCGCCGGTGCAGCGCTACCTGCCGGCGTTGCAACTCTACGATCCGGTGATGACCCGGGAGATGACGGTGCGTGACCTGCTCACGCACCACACGGGGCTCCCCGGATCGGACCAGCTCTGGTACGGCACCGACGCCAGCACCGACGAGATCATCCGGCGCATGCGCTGGTTGCAGCCGGCGACGTCGTTCCGCAACAGTTATGCGTACCAGAACGTGCAGTATGCCATGGCCGGTGAGGTGCTGCGCGCCGCGACCGGTCGCGCGTGGAGCGATGTCCTGCGCACACGCATCTGGGAGCCGCTTGGCATGCGCGAGACGCTGCCCACGCTCGCCTCCACCGTCGGTCAACCGAACGTCGCGGCGCCCCACCAGGTCATCGACGACACACTGCGCGTGATCGAGAATCGGTCAGTGGATGGCGTGGCCGCCGCCGGATCGGTCTGGTCCAGCGTATCGGACATGGCGCGCTGGATGCGTTTCGTGCTCGACTCGGGGCGCGTGAGCGGGCGACGCTTGATGTCCGAGCCCCGGTTCGTCGACTGGTTCGCGCCGCAATCGATCGTCCCCCTCGCCGGCTTCTACCCGGCCGCACAGCGCGCCGGAGTGCACCGGGTCACCTACGGCCTGGGATGGTTTCTCCACAGCTACGCCGGCGACGAGGTGGCGATGCATACCGGCAGCATCGACGGCATGAGCGCGATCATCGGGCTGCTGCCCGGGCGCCGTGCGGGCGTGTATGTGCTGGCCAATCGTGATCACGCCGAGCTGCGACACGCCCTCATGTATCGCGCGTTCGACCTGCTGGCCGGGCGTCCGGCCCGCGATTGGTCGGGCGAGCTTCTCACGCTGTTCGACGGATTCGACGCGCAGTCCCGGCAGGCGCAGTCGGCGAGGGTCGCGGCCCGAGTCACGGGGACGCAGCCCTCGCTGCCGCTGGATCGGTACGCGGGAACGTTTGCCGATTCGCTGAACGGGACGGTACGGGTGTCGGTGCGCGACGGCGCGCTGCATGCCGCGTGGGGCGTCGGGTTCACCGGCCCGCTCCAGCACTGGCATTACGACAGCTTCATGGCGCGCTGGGACGATCGACGAAACCCACCGACGCCGGTCTCGTTCGTCCTCGACGTCGCGGGCCGGATTGCCGAGGTCCGCGTGGGCCAGGCGACATTTCGCCGAGCCGCAAGTCGCAATTGATCGTTAGACAACTGCCGTGATCGCCGCCCTGCCTGCCGCCCTGCCCGTTGCCGCGACGCTCGTCATGGCGATCCGGCCGGCCGGGAACGCTCCTCAACCGGGACCCTCTCGATGATCTGCCTCTCGCGCACGTCGCTCCTCGCCGCCACTGCGATCGTCGCCGTGTCCATCGCGCGCCCTGCCGCTGCCCAGCAGCCGGTGAAGCAGGGGTGGCAGTGGTCCACGGACACGGTCATGCAGGTCGTGCACGCGGTGCGGGCCGGACGCTCGCTGCAGCCGGCGGCGTGGCCCGACGGGGCCCGCGTCGCCGTCGCGCTCTCGTTCGACGTGGACAACGAGACCGTCAACCTGCGATTCGGGCAACCGACGGTCGGCGAACTCTCGCAGGGGCAGTACGGCGCGCGCGTCGGCCTCCCGCGCATCGTGCAGCTCCTCGATCGACATGCCATCCCGGCGTCGTTCTTCATTCCCGCGATGAGCCTGATGATCGATCGCAGCCAGGTCGCGCTGATCCAGCGTTCGGGACGACATGAGTTCGCCGTGCACGGCTGGATCCACGAGATGAACACCGCCCTTCCGGGCGATGTCGAGCGGCGGCTGGTGCAACAGGCGATCGACACGCTCACGGCGCTGACCGGGACGCGCCCGGTGGGATATCGCGCCCCGTCGTGGAATTTCTCGCCGAACACCATGTCGATCGTGCGCGACCTGGGCTTCGTGTACGAATCGTCGCTCATGGCCGACGAACGCCCCTACGAACTCAATCAGGACGGCAAGCCGACCGGGGTCGTCGAGCTCCCGGTCGAGTGGATCCTGGACGACGCGCCGCTCTTCTCGCCGCGCGGGTCGAACTACGCCTCTCCGCGCGACGTGGCGCAGGTCTGGATCGACGAGTTCGACAAGGCGTACGAGGAGGGCACGCTCTTCCTCCTCACCCTGCACCCGCACGTGTCGGGGCACCGGTCGCGCATCAAGGCGCTCGAACTTCTCATCGCGCACATGAAGTCGAAGCCGGGAGTGTGGTATGCCACCCATCTGGCGGTGGCGAAGTACGTGAAGGCCCAGGCGGGCATGAAGTGAACGGCGCGGGCGGCATCGGGACGAGCGGTCGGCGGCAGGATCGACCGGGGGAATTGCGGCCCCTCGGGTGACGGCGCTACGTTTAGGGCGTCCTAAACCTGAAGTTGCTCGGCGCGAAGTCGCGCCCCCACCCGTCCGTCGCCCGATGCACCGCGCATGACCCCCCCACCCGACGCTCCCTCGTCCGAGACCGAAGTGTCCGCAGCGCTGCAATCCGATCCCGGATGGCGTCGCGCGCGCGAGTCACCGTCGCTCGAAGAGGTGCATCGCAGCATTCCGGTCCACGGGCTCAGCTTCTGGCGCAAGCTGCTGGCATTTGCCGGACCTGGGTACCTCGTCGCGGTCGGCTACATGGATCCGGGCAACTGGGCCACCGACCTGGCGGGTGGTTCGCAGTTCGGGTACGCGCTGCTCAGCGTGATCCTGATCTCGAATCTCATGGCCGTGGTGCTGCAGGGGCTGGCGAGCAAGCTCGGGATCGTGACCGGGCGCGATCTCGCGCAGGCCTGTCGCGACCACTACTCCAAGCCTGTCGCGCTGGCGCTGTGGGTGCTGTGCGAAATCGCCATCGCGGCCTGCGACCTCGCCGAGGTCATCGGGACCGCCATCGCGCTCAACCTCCTGTTCAACATCCCGCTGTCCTGGGGGGTCGCCATCACGGCGCTCGACGTGCTGCTGGTGCTCTACCTGCAGAACAAGGGGTTCCGCTTCCTCGAGGCGCTGGTCATCGCCCTGGTCGTCGTCGTCGGGGCCTGCTTCCTCTTCGAGATCATCGTTTCGGGCCCCGACATGGCCGCGGTCGCGCGGGGCTTCATCCCCACGACAGAGATCGTCAAGAATCCCGCGATGCTGTACATCGCGATCGGCATCCTGGGCGCGACGGTGATGCCGCACAACCTCTACCTGCATTCGTCGATCGTGCAGACGCGCAAGTACGAGGAGTCGTTCGAGGGAAAGCGAGAGGCGGTGCGCTTTGCCTTCGTCGATTCGACGATCGCACTCTCGATCGCCCTGTTCATCAATGCCGCGATCCTCATCGTGGCGGCAGCGACCTTCCACACGACCGGCAACACCGAGGTCGCCGAGATCCAGGACGCCTACAAGCTCCTGTCCCCGCTGCTCGGGGTCGGTGCGGCCAGTACCGTTTTCGCGCTGGCCCTGCTGGCGTCGGGACAGAACTCGACAATCACCGGGACGCTGGCCGGGCAGATCGTGATGGAGGGATTCCTCAACATCCGCATGCGCCCATGGCTTCGGCGGCTCCTCACCCGCGGCATCGCCATTGTGCCGGCCGCGATCACCGCCATCTTGTACGGCGAAAGCGGGACGGCGAAGCTGCTCATCCTCAGCCAGGTCATCCTGTCGCTCCAGCTGTCCTTCGCGGTCTTCCCCCTCGTGATGTTCACCTCGGACAAGCTCAAGATGGGAGAGTTTGCCAATCCGTCCTGGCTCAAGCTCCTCGCCTATGCGATCGCGGGGATCATCGGCGCGCTCAACATCTGGCTGTTGGTGCAGACCGTTGGTGAGTGGATCCGCTGATGTATCAACGCATCCTCGTGCCGCTTGAGCACACATCCACCGACGACTGCATCCTGGAGCACGTGCGCCGGCTGGCGCGTCACTCCGGCGCCTCGATCGTCATCATTCATGTGGCCGACGGCTGGGCCGCTCGCAACCTCGCCGCGCTGAACCTGCGTGAGTCAGAAGAGATGCGGGACGACCGCGAGTACATCGAGCGCGTGGCCCACGACCTCAACGCCGACGGAATTCGCGCCGAGGCAGTCCTCGCCAACGGTGAACCCGCGCGTGAAATCACATCCGCGGCCGTGCGCGAGGGGTGCGACCTCATCGCCATGGCCACGCATGGACACAAGTTCATCGGCGACGTGATCCATGGGAGCGTGGCGAGTGCCGTGCGGCATGACACGTTCATCCCAGTCCTGCTGCTGCGAGCGCCTGGCGGGGGGAAACGAGCCTCGCCCCCGTGACGGCCCGCAAGGCGAAGGCGGCGCCCAACGCCCACGCGAAGGCGGCACGGAACGCTGCAAAGGGTGCGCCGGGCGCCGTCGAGAAGGCGGCACCTAACGCGGCCCGCCCGCCCGCCGCCGCAGCGGCCGGACCTCCAGTCGTGAGCGAGCTGACGGCCCCGGTCGAGGACTACCTGAAGGCGATCTATGGGATCGAGCAGGGCGGCGGCGCAGCGGCCACCACCGACATCGCCGCCAAGCTGGCCATCGCCGCGCCGTCGGTCAGCGGCATGGTCCGGCGCCTCGCCGACCAGGGGCTCGTCTCCTACGAGCGTTACCGCGGCGTGCGCCTGACCGATACCGGCCGTCGGGCGGCGCTGCGGACCATTCGGCGCCATCGGGTGATCGAGGCGTACCTGGCGCAGGCATTGGGGTATCCGTGGGATCGCGTGCACGCGGAGGCCGAGCGTCTCGAGCATGCGGTGAGCGACGAACTGGTGGACCGCATGGCGTCGGCCGTCGGTGAGCCGGAGACCGATCCGCACGGGCACCCGATCCCCACCCGCGACGGCATCATCGACGAGACGCGCCACCGGAAGCTTTCGGACGTCGCGCGGGGTCAGCGCTCGCGCGTGACGCGCGTGAGCGATGAGGACTCCGAACTCCTCCGCTACCTGGCGCGCATCGGCATTCGCCCCGGGGTGGTGGTGCAGCTGACCGATCGGGCCCCCTTCGACGGCCCGCTGACCCTGCACGTGGGGAAGGGGAGCTGCCAAGTGGGGCCGGCGCTGGCGTCACGCGTGCTCGTCGAATTGCTGCCGGACTAGAAGTCATCGCACCAATGGCCGACGGCGTCCGGCTGACGCGGCGTCGCTGGCACGACCGGCGACTATATGGTGCGGTGACCTGTAGCCCCGGACGCCACGCAGCGGCGGTAGGAGCGGCAGTCGCCGCAGCAGCGGCAGCAGCGCCGGCCGGCCGCTACCCGCATGTCGTTCGAACACGCATTGACCGCGAAGAACGTCGTGCGTGGGCCTGTACGCACCTGGCGGGTGGCTCAGGTGCCAGTCGGTCCCGCCGCCCCGGGGAACAGCGCACGGCCCGACGCAGTTTATCGACGCAATCATGGACTCCTGCATTCCCTGCCACCCAATCGTCGTCCTCACCCTTGCGTGCGCGCTGGGCGGGTTGCCCCGCGCCATCGAAGCGCAGGGCGACGCGCGCGCGCAGGTGGGTGCGGGGCGCGTCGAGGATGTGTCCCCGGCCCCTGCGGGCGCGCTGCGGACCATCGCGGTCGACGAGCGGCTCGTCGCGGACCGGGGAGTGCGCCTGGGAGACACCCTGACGATCTCCGCCACGCCGGGTGGCGCGGGAGAGCGAGTGGTGGTCGGGGCGATCGTTAGGCGTGCGGCCGACCCGTCCGAGGTGGCGCGCGCCGAGTATCGCGTGCGGCTGCACCTCGACCACCTGCAGTCGGTGACTGGCGCCGGCGATCGCGTGGATCGCTTCGCGGTCGCGGTCACGCCCGGATCGACCGACGCAGCCCTCGCCGCGATCAACGCACGCAGCTTCGGCTTCCGCGCGCACCGGTCCAGCGACGTGGCGGCGCAGGCGTCCCGCACCTTCGCCGTCGTGTCGCGCTTCAACCGGGCGATCGGCGTGATCTCGATCGTGGCCAGCGCGATCTTCCTCTTGTGCATCATGCTGCTCAAGGTCGAGGAGCGCCGTCGCGACGTGGCGGCGCTGCGCCTGCTGGGCATCTCGCGCCGTACGGTGACGGGGGCCGTCGTGATCGAGGCGTCGTGCATCGCGCTGCTCGGGAGTGCGGCCGGCGTGGCGTTCGGCTACGTAGCCTCGGCGATCATCAATGCCTACTACCGCGGGCTCTACCGCACCCCCCTCGCGTTCTCCATGGTGACGCCCGGGACCGTGGGCTTTGCTGTGCTGCTCTCGCTGGCGCTTGGAATCGGCGCCGGCTTTCTCGCTGCGCGCCGCTTGACCGGCGTCCCTCCCCTGTCGTTGTTCGGTCGCTGATGCGCGCCACGCTGGCCTGGTCCTCCCTTCGACGCCACCCCGTGCGAACGGCGTTGGCAATGCTTGGCGTCGCGGTCTCGGCGGCGATGCTGCTCGACATGGTCATGCTGTCGAGCGGGATGCAGGTGTCGTTCCGCGCCCTCCTGACTCGACAGGGATTCGAGGTGCGGCTCACGCCGAAGGGGACCCTGCCGTTCGACACCGAGGCCCGCATCGCCCGGGCGGCCAGCGCGGAGTCTGTCCTGCTCGCGATGCCGGCCGTGCAGGCGGTCTCGCCGGTGCTGGGCACGACGTTGCACGTGGTGGGTGACGACGGGTCGGCGGCCGCCGTCTTCACGTTAGGTATCCGCCCGGCGATCCAGGGCGATTACGAACTCCTGCGCGGCCTCGACGCCGACGCCGCCGATCGGATGGTGGTCAACGCGACGTTCCTGGCCCGCACGGGGGTCGCCGTCGGCGATACCATCGTCGTCGCCGCAGGATATGACGCCCAGTTGCGCAGCTGGACCGCCCGCCGACGCGTGCTCGTCTCGGGCGAAGGGCGATTCCACTATCTCGCGACCGGCCAGGCCGCCGCGGCCCTCCCGCTCTCGACGGTACAGTTCATGGTGGCAGATGCGGGGACGGCTCCATCCGACGAAGTGTCGCTGCTGATGGTCAAGACGCAACCTGGGGTGGATGCCGAGGCGCTGCGCGCCGGCATCGAGCGGGAGTTGCCGCGGGTCACGGCGATCGCCACGGCCGACGCGGTGAAGTCCGTGGAGCAGCGGCTCTCCTACTTTCGCCAGTTGGCGTTGATCCTCGGGACGGTGAGCCTGGCGATCGGTTTCCTGCTGGTCAGCACGCTCATGACCGTCAGCGTGCAGGAGCGCGTGGGCGAGATGGCGGTCATGCGCGCGCTGGGCGTGTCGCGCCCGCACATCGCCCAGCAGGTGATGCTGGAAGGACTGGTCCTCAGCGTCGTCGGCGCAGTGGGCGGGCTCGGGCTGGGGCTGGTCACGGCCACGTATCTCAACAACATCCTGCGGGCATTCCCCGGCCTTCCCGCCGCCATCGACTTCTTTGTGTTCGAGCCGCGCGCCGCGTACCAGTCCCTCGGGATGCTGGTGGTGACCGCCGTCCTGGCAGGTGCCTTTCCCGCGTGGCGCGCCGGTTCGCTCCCGATCGCGACCACCCTGCGCAGCGAGGCGGTGTCGTGACCGTGTCCCATGCCACCGGCGGCGGGGTCCCGCTGCTTCGCACGGAGAACCTGGCGCGCGAGTATGCGCTGGCGGGAGCGCCGGTGCGTGCGGTGCGCGGTGTATCGCTCACGATCGAGCAGGGCGAGTACGCCGCCATTGTCGGTCCGTCGGGATGCGGCAAGTCGTCGTTGCTCAACCTGCTGGGTGCGATCGACCGTCCAACCAGCGGGACGGTCCTGCTGCGGGGACGCGACGTGTCGCACATGCGTGACCGCGAGGCCACGGAGTTTCGGCTGCGGCACATCGGCTTCGTCTTCCAGCGTTTCTACCTGATGCCGATGCTGACGGCGCTGGAGAACGTGGAGCTGCCGATGGCCGAGGCGGGGGCGGCGAAGCGCGCGCGGCGTGCACGGGCGCGCGAACTCCTGTCGTACGTGGGGCTCGAGGCGCGAGGCGGGCATCGGCCGGCGCAGCTCTCGGGTGGTGAGCAGCAGCGGGTGGCGATCGCCCGGGCGCTGGCCAACGAGCCGGCGTTGCTGCTGGCCGATGAGCCGACGGGGGAGCTGGACGCGCGCACGGGACGCGACGTGATCGCGCTGTTCGACCAGCTCAACCGGGATGGTGTGACGATCGTCGTGGTGACGCACGACGAGGTACTGGCGCGTGCGGCGCGCCGGGTGGTGCACATGGTGGACGGCGTGATCGTGTCGGATGAGCGCAATGGACCTGGCGACGTGGGGGGCCCCCCCCGAACCACAATCTCGCCCGCGCTCGTCGACGCCGCGTCACCATTTCGACGCACCCCCGGCTGAACGGACTGCGCCGACGATGCTCCTGACCCTCGCGCTGCGCAACCTCGTCCTTCGTCCATGGCGCTCGCTCTTGCTCCTGGCGGGCTTCGGGCTCGGGGTCGGTGTCATGATCACCCTGCTGTCGATCGGCGAGGCGATGGTCATCCAGTCGCGCGACGAGCAGTTGGTCGGCGGCGGCGAGCTGACGGTGCTCCCCGACGGCGTGGACCTCGAGGTGCTCAAGACCGGCGGCGTGGGCGGCATGTGGTTCTCGGTCACCAACGCCCGCTTCGTCTATCTGCAACTGCTCGCCGCGCCGCGCCTGCAGTCGCTGGTGCGCGCCGCCGCGCCGCAGATGGAGGGCAAGCTGCTCTACCTGCGCGGCCCGCGCCTCCCCGAGCTGGCGGTTCGCGGCAGTGGGGAAGTTCCGTCGGCGACGCGCGCCGTCGGGGCCGCGCCCGCCGTCGTCGCAGGTCATTGGGACGATGATGCGGGCGATCGTCGATGGGCGGCGCCCGACGATCGACAGCTGCGGCACGGCATCGATCACTTCCACGAGACGCCCGTCGGGGTGCGCGACCCGGACAGCTGGGGCGAGTGGCACTACTTCAACGTCCTCTCGGCCGATCGGCGCCGGTGGGCGTTCCTCACGTTCATGCTCGGCGGCGAGGTGCCGCGGGGCGACTGGGGAGGACAGCTCCTGCTCACCCTGCACGAGGAGGGGGAGCCCGCGCGTCGCTACGCGCGTCGCATCGACCGGACCGCCGTGCGCTACTCGACGCAGGACGCCGACCTGCAGCTGGACGACGCCTTCGTGCGCGTCCTGCCCGACGGACGCTACGCCGTGCAGGCGCGCATCCCGGCCGAGGATGGCGGGGCGAGCGCCACGGTGGACCTCGTCGTGTCCCCGGCCCGGGGGGCGTACTTCCCCGGCACGTCGTTAGGCGCCGGCGACTTCGTGTCGGGCTACGTGGTGGCTGGCCTGCGCGCCTCGGCCACCGGCACGGTGTGCGTCGGCGCGCAGTGCGAGCGCCACGACGAGGCGCAGGCCTACCACGACCACAATTGGGGCACGTGGCGCGGCGTCACCTGGGACTGGGGTGCCGCGCGCGCTGGCGCCTACACGTTCCTGTATGGGCGGGTGCAAGCGCCCGACTCCGTGCTCGCCGACACGCCCTTCTTCTTCTACCTGGTCGACTCGGCCGGTTTCCGGGCCGTCTTTCGCCCCCGCGAGGTGCAGTATGAGGATGGGCGCACCATCGTCGTGAATGGCCGCCGGATCGCCGTCCCGACGCGCGCGGTGATGCTCGACATCCGCGGCGCGGACACGCTGCGTGTGGAGCTGGCCATCGAGGATGCCACCGCGACCGACGTGCGTGGCTCCATCGTCGAACGCGGGGAGAGCGGGCTGGCGCGCGCGGTTGCCCGTCCCTACTTCATCCAGATGAAGGGAACGGCGCGCATCAGCGGACGCCTCGACGGCCAGCCAGTGGCCGGCGAGGGAGCGGGATTCTTCGAGACCTACCGGTAGCACGGCGGCGTCGCCCACGCGACGCATCAGGCCCCGAGATCTTCGTCTCGGTTGTCCGAAACGCCCGGTGCCGGTGCGCCCTCCCCCTTCGGAAGGCGCCCCGCGTCCCGGAGCGCGCCACGCAGCAGGAACTCGATCTGGCCGTTGAGGCTGCGCAGGTCGTCGTTGGCCCAGCGCTGCACGTGCTCCAGCAGCGCGGGCTCCACGCGTAGCAGGAACGATCGGCGCGGCGTCACGGTCTCGCCCACGCCCTCACCGCGACCAGGTCATTGGTAGAGGCTCCCGGTGTTCAATACCGGCTGCGCGTCGCGGTCGGAGCACAGCACCACCAGCAGGTTGCTCACCATGGCCGCCTTCCGCTCCTCATCGAGCGTGATGACGTTGCGTTCGCCCAGCATCGAGAGCGCGTTCTCCACCATCCCGACCGCCCCCTCGACGATCTTGGCGCGCGCCGCGATGATCGCCGCCGCCTGCTGCCGCCGCAGCATCGCGCTGGCGATCTCGGGCGCATAGGCCAGGTGGCTCAGCCGCGCCTCGATCACCTCGACCCCCGCCTTGAGCAGGCGGTCCGACACGGCCTGCTGCAGCGCCAGGGACACGTCGTTCGGGTGCGTGCTCAAGGCAATCTCGTCGTGCCCGTGCGCATCGTACGGATACGACTGCGCCAGCGCGCGTACCGCCGCCTCGGACTGCATCACCACGAAGTGCGTGTAGTCGTCGACCTCGAACATCGCCTCGGCGGTGTCGACCACCTTCCAGACCACGATCGCGCCGATCTCGATCGGGTTCGAGTGGTTGTCGTTCACCTTGAGCTTCGCGGTCTCGAAGTTCCGGGTGCGCAACGACACCGCCTGCTTCGTATAGAAGGGATTCGCCCAGAAGAGCCCGGACTCCCGCACCGTCCCGACGTACCGCCCGAAGAGGGTCAGCACCTTGCCCTGGTTCGGCTGGACCGTGAACAGTCCGCTCAATCCCAGAATCCCGATCAATAGCAAGATCGCGCCGAGCACTGCAACCGCGGGCGCATCTCCCCTCGCGCCAGCGATCACACGCTCACCGCCGCCGACGAGGACGAGCAGGGAGAGGACGAGTGCGAGCAGACCGCTCGTCCCGGACTTGGTAATCTCTCGTAACATGGAGTCGAACGCTCCTATAGTATGGTAGCATCATGATATCAGTATGATACCGCACGGACAAGCGGCGGATGGCGTTGCCGACCTGTCGCGCGCTCCGCCGGTCGCGCCTTGACAGCGGGCGCGCAGCCCAGAGCATTGCGAGCATGACCAACCCGATCCGACTCGGCGCGCAGGGCTGGAACTACGACGCCTGGGTCGGCCCGTTCTATCCGTCCGGTACCCGGAGCCCGAACTACCTCACGACGTACGCCCGCGCCTTCGACACCGTCGAAGTCGATTCCACGTTCTATGCCGTTCCACCCGCCAAGACGGTCAAGGGGTGGGGCGAGCGCGTGCCGGAGGGATTTCGCTTCGCCCTCAAGCTCCCGCAGGAAATCACCCACGAGAACCGACTACGCCATTCCGGCGACCTGCTCGCCCTGTTCGCCGAACGCGCCCGGCTCCTGGGCAACAAGCTCGGGCCGGTCCTCGTCCAGCTCGCTCCCAACTTCGGCCCGATCGAGCTGCCTGCGCTGGCGGGGTTCCTTCCCTCGCTCCCGCACGACATCGACTTCGCGATCGAGTTCAGGCAGCGCGGGTGGATCCAGGATGGGATCCTCGCGCTGCTGGCCGAGCATCGGGTTGCACTGGCGCTGACCGACGCGCGCTGGATTCCGCGACGCACGATGCTCGCGGCGGCGGAGCGACCCACCGCCGACTTTGCCTACCTGCGGTGGATGGGGCCCAATCGCGACCTGGTCGACTACTCCAGGGTGCAGGTGGACCGCTCGCGAGAGCTCGCCGCGTGGGCGGCGGTCCTGCCGGCGCTGGCGCGACGCGCGCGGGTCTACGGCTACGTCAACAATCACTTCGCCGGCCACGCTCCCGCGTCGCTGCGGGAGCTGCAACAGCTGCTGGGGATGTCCGTCGTGGATCCCGACGATCTCGGCGACCAGATGCGTCTCTTGTAGCTCGGCGCCGGATGTCGCGACGCGGCGGCTATCTTGGAGCGTCCCTCTCCCCCACGTCATGCCGCGCCGCACCCTCGCCTTCATCGTCTTCGCGCTGGTCATGGCCGCAGGCTGTGTGCGGCTCGGCGTCTGGCAGCTCAGCCGGCTGGGCGAGCAGCGGGCCGTCAACGCCCGCGTCGCCGCACGACTCGAGGCGGAGCCGGCGGACTGGGAGACGGCGACGCGGGATTCGGCCATGGCCCGCTATCGACGCGTGCGGCTGGCGGGGCGCTACGACTATGCCCGCGAACTCGTGCTCACGTCGCGCGGTCGCAGCGGCGCGCCCGGTGTGCACGTCCTGACGCCGCTCGTTGTGGCCGGCGGGGAGCTGGTGCTCGTGAATCGCGGCTGGGCGTACGCCGCCGACGGGATGACGGTCGACCTCTCGCCATGGCGGGAAGGGGACTCGGTGACGGTCGATGGCTACCTCGAGGAGTACGTGATCGCCAGCGGGATGATGTCGACTCCGTCACAACCGCGCGGCATCCGGCGACTGGTCCGCGATTCCATCGAGGCCCGCCTCGGCGAGCGTGTTGCGCCGTTCCTCGTCGTGCAGCGGCAAGGGGCCGTGCAGGGCGACACGCTCGCGCACCTCATCCGCGTCGACCTGCCGACACTGGGCGAAGGCTCCCATCGCAGTTACGCCATCCAATGGTTCGCCTTCGCCCTCATCGCGGTGGTCGGGGCTGGCGCCGTGGTGCGGCGCCCAAGGCGTTAGGCAGCCGCGGGTCCGCCTCCCCGCGTGGTGACGCGGTCGTCCATGCGCCCTGCGTCCGGGCGCTGCAGCAGCAGCACAGCGGCGGCAATGAGCGCTCCGCCGACGACGGTCGACGCGGTCACCGGTTGGTCGAGGATCACCGCGGCGAGCAGGGCCGCGCAGAACGGCTCGGCAGTCGAGATGATCGCCGTGCGCACGGGGCCGAGTGTCTCGAGGCCGCGCAGGAAGAGCTGCATGGCGACCACCGTCGGCACGAGGGCGAGCCACACGATGGCGCCAAGGGTCGGCGGGGAGAGCTGCCAACTCAGCTCGCCGCGGATCGCCCCGTACGCGAGCATCGACACGGCGGTGCCGAGGGCGATGTAGAAGATCGCCACCGGCGCCGTCGTGCCGACCTGCAGCTGGCGGAGCAACGGGATGTACAGCGCATACACGAAGGCGCCGGCCAGGGAGAGCGATGCCCCCAGCGGTGAGATGACCCCGGCGTCCGGTGCCCCGAGGATCACCACGATGCCGACGAGCGAGAGCAGGAGTGCGACCGCCCGCATCGATCCCACGCGCTCGGTACCACGCAGCGCGGCGATCACGGCCACCCACGCGGGAAACGTGTAGAACAGGAAGACCACGGTCGCTGCCGGCAGGTAGGCAAGCGCGGAGAGGTTGAGGAGGTTGATGAGGGCCTGGCCGGTCCCGCCCCACAGCAGGATGCGCGTGGCGTGGTCGCGGCCGAGGGCCAGCCCTCGTCGGCCACCGGCCAAGGGAAAGAGCACG
>Ga0138256_10001452_pt1 | contig 25510 bp, 19 predicted proteins | sample KNB2016incub_MG_FD_105486 | JGI IMG/M metagenome (GOLD analysis project Ga0138256, IMG submission 105486) | Active sludge microbial communities from wastewater in Klosterneuburg, Austria - KNB2014incub_MG | ecosystem: Engineered > WWTP > Activated sludge > Unclassified | place: Austria...
ACCATTCATCATTCATCTCTTCATCAAATTCTCCATACCTCAGGTCGAGCAAATTACCGGATTCATTGATCTCCCAAAGGGTAAGCGGTTTTTTGCCGGGTTGGGTTTCTAAAATTTCGGGGAGCATTTCATGCAGCATACCATTCCAGCAAAGCTGGATAAGCTGTTCTTTTTGTGAAAGCTTTTTGGAATCGCTTTTGCTGTTCATTTCACACCAATCTCTTTGAAAGAAACTGCTCCCGCTAAGCAACAATATTTCCCGGTTGGTGGTTATCTTTTTCATACATGGGCATTTTAAGGCTCATTACTATGATGATGGGTGGGCAGGAAAGTTATAAATGCAGCATATAAATTATTGTTAAGGGTTGAAATTATAAAGGTTAGTACCTGCATAAAAAAAGAGGCTGCCCTTTTGAGCCAGCCTCTTTTGTGGTGTGGGCCGGGATTGAACCGGCGACACAAGGATTTTCAGTCCTTATAATTCCCTGCAAACTCAATGGAATCAAGGAGATACTTTACAATTCGAAACAAATTAAGGTCATTTCCGCACCCCAATTCCGCACCCCAGAATTTGCGTGCGTAAGAGTATTTATATATCTTCAATAATAATTTGATTCTTTAGCGATTCATATATGTCAGATAGCGGGTCATAGGTCTCTACACTATTCCGTGCCCATTTAATCCATAGTTTCATTTTTTCATCGAATTCACCTGAAGATGTAATCTTGTTTTCTATAACATCAAGATACTCTCTTAACAAAATAGCTTCTCGATATTTTAGAGCAGATTGCAGAAGACTTTCAAAATTTTGTCTCTCTTTTTCTAACAATTGTCGCTGTTCCAGTGCTATGCGTCTTAGTTCAGCTTGTTCCGCGTTATTCTTTCGTGCTCTTTCCATCTGTTCTTTTTCACGCTTTCCCTCAAACTCAAGTTTGGCAATAATTTTGGAAAGTTGTTCTTCAAGCTGAAGTTTTCCATCCTTCCATTCTTTTGGATATATCCCTTCCATGTTAAATGTTAAAATACCAGTAGGCTCAAGTTCTGAGTTAGTTCCATATTTGCCTTGAATAATACTTCTTTTATTTTTTTCTCTGCAATTAACTCTAATCTCTTCTCCATATATTATTACACATGTACCTCTGCTAGAAATTTTAATTTCATGCCCTCTCCCTTTGAGAGCTTTTATTAATGTATCCATAAATCGTAATGCTCTGCCTAGATTGTCTTTTGTAACAGCAATCCTTAATACTTCCCAACGAGAGAATCCACTAGGGCTTTTATAACCAGTTTTATAATCACCAGGATTTAAAAATGTTTCTTTTGCTTGAATTATTAATAAATCTGGACTACTTAATTTATTAGGGACGATTAATGAAATATTAGGGTCATTTTCTATTTCTTGCTGAAGTTTAACTAGCGGAGGCGGTTCGTTTGTGACTGATATCGCAAAATGCTTTTCCTTTTCTGAGTCCTCTGAATCCAATTTAAATTCTGGAAGTGGTTCGGCCACAACAATTTTTCCAAATCTAATTTGTGTCCAATGCCCACTTTTAGGGATAGGAATTTTCTGGGTTTTACATATTGTTCTTAATTCATCATACTTAACTTTATATTTTTCTGCTAATGAGGTCAATGGCTCTAACCAAACTTGTTGGTATAGTTCTTCTCGAGTTAAATTTATTTCAGACATAATATTGATGATTTTATGATTTAGTTAGATTCTATCTAAATTACTTAACTCTGATTTATTTCCTTTTTGTCTTAAATTCTGGATGACTTCAATTTTTACCTAACAATAGAATAAATCGAATATTTCTTTCATCTTTCTTCGGGAAGTTCATTTTTTCTAAAGTCAAGATACTTTCACGCATACAAATTTGTGGTTTCCTATTAGTTTTCATGGAAAATTCTATATTCTGTTAAGAAATAAAAGCAAATTTATCCTTTCAAACAATTTTAAAGTAAAACAAACTTAAGTAGTAGCCTTCTTTACATTTCAAAATCTTTTCTTTTTTGTTTGCATTAAGCTGTAATAATATATATATTTGAATCCCATTCATAGCTAAAACACTGCAACAGCAATATATTTAAAGGAGGTTAAATCATTCAAATAAAAAAACTAACTGCACTAAAACCCTTTTACCCAAATAATAATTTTCTATGCAAGTATGGAGTTTTGAAGCTGACCAAATACAGCCAGATGAGCAATTAAGGACCTCAGATATAGTTTCAAACCAAGCAATTGATGAGTTTTTGCGAAATAGAAATGATTCGAATAAATTCTTTCTAGTTGCACCTAAAGGTCTAGGAAAGACACTTATATTAAAAGTTAAGAGTAAATCAGTTCGTGACGAGGTTAATGCAGGTTTTTTATGCATTCCTGAACGTTCATTAGTTGAAAAGGTTGACATTTCTCCTATCTCTTTAAGTATAGATGATTTTGCACAATTTGAAAAGTTTACTGTTTGGCATAAATTATGGAAGATTTGTTTAACTCTAACTATTTGCAAGTATTCTAATCTAAACCTTCCTGAGTTATTTGAAAATAAATTAAAAAAAGCAAAGGACATTTCTGATATTCTTAATATCATTATAAGCGACTGGAAATTTTTTTTATACAAAAGCCACAATGAATTTGCAAGCGAGATTTCACCTCATTTAAGGGACATTCAAAATCAAATTGCGATTTTTATTGATAGTCTTGACCAAACTCTTGGCAAACTAATCAAAGGTCAGACGTTTCAATCACAGGATGAAAAAGCTAACAAGCATCATAGCAGAGATACTGAAAAAGGTAGAGCACATTTTTTTACGGTAGAAAAAAATAGACAAACTGCCGTTAATTTCTGGTCGAATGCACAACTCGGGTTATTATATGCCATACAAGAAATTTGCGTTCAACATAGGCATATAAAAATATACGCTTCTATAAGACAAGAGGCATTTGAAATGGATGAAAGCGACATGCATTTACAAATTCAAGATTTTGCTACGAAAGTAAAATATTCAAAAGATGAGTTACGACAAATTTTCGTTAATAACATTCAAAAAACAGAATCTAATAAGCAAGTAAATCATTTAGAACGAAATCCTTTCCGTAAATTCTTGGGGGTAGAAATAATTCCACACAGTTTTGTGCCAGAGTATAAAGAAGATATTTTTAATTTTATATATCGTCACACTTTTGGAAGACCGAGAGAGTTAGTATTAGTTGGTAAAAGATTATATGAAATGCCCGCTGAAACTAGAAATATCAAAACTATAAGAGAAAAGGTAAATCGAGTTAGCCATCATGAAATATTTGAGCAATTTAAAAAAGAAATAATTCCATCTTTTAATGAAAGGTGGTTAAAAGGATTTCTAAATGATTTAAAGTATAATGTATTTACAAAAGAAGAAGCAAGTGAACTAAATCAGACTCAATTTAAATTTTACTATAAGCTTGGTCTAATTGGTTCATTGAAACGAGATTTCTCAACTCATGAATATTATCAAGACTTTAGAGAGCCAAATAAATTTAATTATAAGCAAGCTATTGATATTCCAAATTCTGATTTCTTTTTTACTCATCCAGCAATGGATGATTTAGTTATTACTCAACTGAATAAGAAATACCAGCAATTAAATGTTATTGGTTACAAGTATCCATTCATACCCCCTAAAATACAAAAAGTTAAAGCTAAAAAGCCATCTTGTTGCCATTTTGGGGTTGGCAATTTAGGACGTGGGCTTGTATTACCCTATCTAGTTAAAATGGGATGCAGAATTGCTTTAATAAATAGAGAAAGTGAAAGTTGGACCGAGGTAATTAGTTCTGGTATTAAGAATGTAATATTGTCTGACACAAATGGTAATGAAACATCATTTAGAATTGTACATGATTCTCTTCCAAAAAATGAAATTGATCTACTTATTTCGAATTGGTGTGAAAACGAAATTGAAAAAATTTTATTAATCACAGAAAATTATAGGCTAATTCAAAAGATAGCGGAATCATCCAACTTTATTACTACTGCTTTAAAATTTCCTTCTGCAATAAAGTGGTGTGCCTCAATGTTAATTTCTACAACTTTTAAAAAGAAAATAAGTTTGTATCCTTTTGAGAATGAAAGAGAGTTAGTCAAAACATTCCGAGAGGAACTTAAACTTAATAAGAATATAGAAGTAAGAGAGGTTATCGCAGATAGAATCTGTTCTGATAAAGAAATTCGCAATGAAAATAACAAAATTATTATCCATACGATTTGTGAAAACTATGGGCTAGTAATAATAAATGATAAGAGAAATAACAGTCCTTTTAATTCGAACAAATTAGTAAAAGGCTTGGAGATTCAGTTGTCTAGCTCTTCAAAGGAATTTGATTTTTATCATGAAAGAAAGTTATGGTTATTCAATTATGTGCATGCTATACTCTCCTGCTATTGTTATAATTATCTAAAGAGTAAGAGTATTCCCATTGACCAATGGGAAGCGAATTATATCCATATATTAAAGGACATCCCTCTCATTAATACAAAAATAGAACGAATTTCTCAAGCAATAATCCTCAGGCTCATTAGTGATTTAGACCCAAGTATAAAATCAGCTATTTACCCTGGTTGTACGAACAAAGAAGTGTTTGCAGATTTATTTAAGTACGCTCAAGACATTTTAGACAGGATTTCGGCTAATCGGGAACAGTTAATAAGGGTTCTACCTCTAGCCGATTTTGAAATCAAATATGAATTGAGAATTCAAGAATTAATTGCTTTTTACGCTATTGACAATAAATATCAGGCGTTAAAATTGCTGCAGATTTTTGATGACCAAACCACATATAGCGATATTAGAAAAAGTATTATCGATTTGCAAAATAACTTAATGGCACTTAGTATAGATATTTTAAGAAAGGAAAAGAAAAACAATTCAAGTAAAGAGTTTGGATAGTTGTGTTTCTAAAATGTTAATTAAACAAATTCATAATCATTCCCTGATAAAATATGTAGATTAGGGTACAATACAAACAACTTAAAATACTTATATGCTATCAACAGAAGAAAAAATAAAGCACATAAAAATAGACTGTTTATACGGGAAGAAGAAACATTTTAATGCCGCCGATAGAAAGGAAAGATATCACTATTGGATTGGGATACCACTAACAATCATAAATATACTAACCGCCTCAGCGCTTTTTTATGTTTTAGTTGAAGGGACATCTATTTGGATTAAGTATATCCCACTTTGGTTAGCTTTAATTGCTTCTTTTTTAAGCGGATTCCAAACCTACTTCAATTTTAATAAACAAGTTGAAGGACATAGAAGGATTGCTAATCGTTATATAGCTAGGTTAAAAATGGCCGACAGATTACAAGGATATATTAAGGATAAACTACTTGCTTCTGAGGAAGCAATTAAACAATTCGAAAGTATTGCTTTAGAAGTTGATGAGATTAATAAAGATTCAGAGCAATACCCAACCTCACAAATGGATTATCTTAAAGCTAAAAAAGGGATTGAAAAGGGAGAAGAAGAGTTCACAATTAAGGAATTAGAATTGTAATTTCAAAATGACAAACATTAACACCTACCTACTCGAACTTTCCGAAAAGCTTAAATTTTCTTCGGATATGAAGGAAAAAATTGATGCTTCGATTGAATACTTTAAACAAAAATTCTGGGGCCATTTTCAAGACCGCTTAAATGATGTAATAGTTTTCGGCTCTTATAGTAGAGGTACAATTATATCAAAAGATGACCTCGCTGACGTTGATATAGTAGCAATTTACAAATCAAAAGAGTTTCAACCAGACACTTATTTAAAACAGATTCGAAACTTCTGCGAAAATATCTACCCACGTACAAAAATTTATCAAGACCATCCAACAATTGTAATTGATATGGAGCAAATAAAATTTGAAATTGTTCCTTCCTATTTTATTTCAACAGATATAGTAAAAATTCCTGCCCCTCACAATAGAGAAATAAAGTGGGTTAATACGAACCCAAGCCTTTTAATAAATAAAGTTGTTAACAAGGACAAAAACAACAAAAATCTTATTATTCCTGTTATTAGGATTCTAAAATATTGGAACATTTTAAATAAAAGGCCATTTTCTTCCTTCCAAATTGAAAATGCAATTATTAGTAAATTATTCAATTGCAGTACTCTTAAAGAATATTATGTGAGTTCCATTTCTGCAATTGAAGAAATAGCAAATAATGAAATCCAAAAAAAAGCCATTATGAATCTTAAAAATAAGCAAAAACGATTGCGTATCTTAGAATCAAACGATTTGCATGAATACATTGAACAGGAATTCAGTTCTTTTCTCCCCATTCCATAAACGTAATCTCCATATTTTATGACTAACGAAGAATTTATCCTCAAACTTTTTGCAGAAGAAACATTATCTGACCCTATGAAAGTTTACCTTGAGATGCCTGATATTATAGAAATCTGCAATTTAATTGAAATTAGCGACCCTATTGATTTGGTTACTGGTATGGTTATTAATCAAAGTATAATACGAAATAATATTCCTGACAGGGATAATGAATTCATGACAGTTGAGGCATTTAATCTAACAGAAAAAGGCTTAAAGGAGCTAAAAAACTTGTATTCCAAAGAACCAATAGTAAAAAGTGGAATTAACTTAGAAAACGAGTTGATTTCTTTTGCAGTAGACATTGAAAATTCCAAATACTCAACAGAAAGGAAAATCGAGCAAAAACGAATTTTATTTGAAATGCTTAAATGTTACAATTCCGAATGTTGGAATGCAGTTATCGGTTTGTGTGGTAAAACACTAGAGTTGTGCATGTTGCAAATTCATGAAGAGCACAATATAGATACTACCAGCCTAGTAGATAGAAATGGTTACGCAAAAAAGGTTGGTCACTTAACGCTTGGGCAACTGTTCAATAATATTAAAATCAAAGGAATTGCAAAATTAATTCTCAATAATTCTCAAATAGAGACCATCCTCTATTATCGTAATGGAGCTGCTCATTACGATGGAAAAACACCAATTCCATCCAGAGATGAAGGCAACGCAATAATCTCCTTAACTTTAGGAGCTGTTAAACGTACTCTAGAATAAGCATTTCATATAAGAATGTTCTTAACCATTGCGACAAAATGGCAAATGAGAATTTAAGATAATCATACAATCACGAATTCAGATGAAAACTATATATGCTATTAGGACTTATTAAATGGTTTGATATATCAAAGGGCTATGGGGTAATTGACAATGCAGAAAGGGGCTCTTTCTTTATTCATAAAAATGACTTTGCAGGCGACTGTATAAAACTAGCTAAAGGCACAGCTGTAACTTTCAAATTTAAAAAGGGCAGAAACGAAAGATTAGATAATGCAGTCAATTGCCAGATGGTTTCTTCATATGAACATTTTAAAATTGCATTGCAATCTTTAACTAAGCCTGATAATATTCAAGTTGAAAGAGAAATTAGAGGCGTAAGTAGGAATGGGAACCCCTATTTGAGAAAAGAAAACGTCGCTATCAGTGTTAAGAGTAATGCAATAAGCCAACTATTTAAAAGAATTGATACCGAAAAAATAAAATCATATATAATTGACTACTTCGAACAAGAGTTAGAAAAAGAAAATTTCATAGTGTTTTGTGATTTTATAAACGAAAGAATAAACAACGATATTTCCGTTGATGTAAGGGAAGCGTTATTAAAATCAATATTTTCTTTTTTTGCAGATAAAATAGATGATGATACTATATTTATGTTGTGGAAAACAAATAAACTTCACCACCTCGGATATACAGAAAAAGAAGATTTTGAAATTCCCTCAACAATTTTAAGTAAATATTCAAGTGAAATAGGAACCCTTGAATTAAAGAGAATTAAAGCATCTAGTTATGGCGACGAACTTTGTAATAATATACTCGCAGCAAGGTTTAGCACAATACAAAATTTATCAACTGACGAACTAAAAGCATTATATGACTTCCTTGAATTTGCAACTCCAGAGGACAAAGAAAAATACCAGACCGCTATCGATAGCCATTATTTAGAAAGAGTAACAACTAATATAATTAAACAAGCTAATGAATCTTCACCTGTTAACACAGATAACGATTTTAATAATTACAACAGGTTAAGGTCACAAATTCCGAGTGAGCTGGGTGAAAACGAGAAAGCAAACGTCAATAAAGAATTGGACAGGGTTCTTGTTGAAAAATGCTCAGAGCAATATAAACCAGTGCTTTGGATTAAAGGGATTATGCAAGAAGTACCTTTTGAATATATTTTAAAAACATTTCTCTCCTCTGAATCGAATAAAGATAGAAGGGTAGCAATATTAAAAAAGCTAAACTTAAGTGAACAATTAGAATCACTTTCACGATATTCAGAAAGCTATACTTCCGAAAAAGCATTCATTATTTTGGAAAGCCTATTACGAGAAGAAAATTCTCTAGAATATAGCTTTGAGCTTTCCGAATATATCTTCGACAAAGAATTTTGGAAGGAAAAAAAACATTACGAACTCATTAATTCATTTAGTAATTATGTTAATGAGAATGCTACCGACGATGAAAAATATGAATTATTTATTATAGGGTTAATAATAGATGTTCCGCTTAACGTTGTGAAACAAAATATTGACAAATTAGACAACCCCGATTTAATAAAAATATTTACTAACCATTTAGAAAATAAGAAATTTATTTATGAAATTTTAATAAGTAAAATCTTAATTTCTGAAACAGTTGAGTTTGCAGGGATATATGATTTAGCTAATACTTTTTTAGATGCCGATTCTTTTAATTCTTTTGATGCAAAAATTTACATTACCATTGACAAATTCGAATACTTTAAGCTATGGGAAAAAGCTAAAGCAAAAATTTTCCCCCAGCAGTATATAGAAGACAACCTATCTGATATATATGAAAATTATACAAAAATTGAAAAGTGGATTAATAGCGGAATTATTTCTAGCGAAGAAATTGCAGAAATTTTACTTTCATATTTATGCAAACAAATTCCCGTAACTGACAGAAAGATATTTTATAAGCAATACAATCACATAAGATATTTATTAAGCAGTAGTGAGCTACATCTTGAAAAAATTGCAAGACTAAATAATGACTTTTACAAAATCATTATTTGGTTTTTGGGCTACCAGTCATTTTTTGACTTTGATTTATTAAAACAAAAATTTATTTACTTTTCTCCTGAAGAACAAGTAAAGATAATTCGAAAGCTATTTTCGCTTAAAGCAAATAATATATTTGAACTAACTGTAGAGAAACTAGATGAACTTACCAGATTTGATTTAGACCTTTATAGAACTAATCTAAATTTTAACCCTTCTTTACCAGTAGATATCTCATCTGATGTTTTAATCAAAGCCCTCATATCCTATACGCAAAGAAGGAAATTTCTTGTGGAAAGTGAATTATTGTCAGTTGTACTTATAAGCCTAAAAGACAATAAATCAACTCGCTTTAAATTGGACCATTACTTTGAAAAGTGTGCTGGAAGAAAAATTGCAAAATTTGATTGGTCAAGAGAAGGGGAAATTAAAAAAGTATTCTTCGGGGAAAGCAAATTTTATTTTGCCATTACTTTTCCTACAGGGAAAACAACTTGGATACCAAGTCGATGGGGAGGAAGGGAAGCTTACGAAGCAAATTCAAATTTTGATATGCTTAAAGCAGCAGTAAAGAAACTTTCTGGACATAAATGGAACCCAACTGAAAAGCATTGGGGAGTTCCCTCTCAACACGAAACTGAAGTATTGGACTTTGCTAAAGAGTATCGATTTTATTTAGACTTTGAGGGAAGTAATTATACAAATAATCGTCATTTAGCAGAGTTTATAAGAGTTGAGAAACCCAATGGCGTGGATTTTTGTCACGGAAGACTGTCTAATAAAGTAGATGATATTTTTCAGTCGGAATTTTGGTGGTGCCAGGGGGACAAATGTTTTGAGAAATGCGAAACGTTGCACAATATTGAAAATTGGGAAAAGTATACATTATTTGATTTTTTAAACATTTTAGAGCTAAACTTAGGCGGTTCTGATAATTTTGACAACTCAATTGAGAATGGAAAATATTATGAGTTCATCGGATTTATTAATAGATTTAATAGACTTATAGATAAACTTTATTGCAATAGCTGTAATGAAATATTATATCCAGTGGACCAAGGATGGTTTACGGTAAATAGTGTAATTCGTTTCAGTTGTACAAATGCAAATTGTAGTGAGCATAGCAAGATTATATATCTTAATCACTGCCTAAATGGGAAATGCGAATCTGTTATTGACAGCCGAATATCAAAAAAATGCCCCAATGAGGTTTTCATTTGTGAAAATTGTGGTTCCTGCTGTTCTCATTCTTTCTTTGAGAGACGATTAAAGGCTATTGATATTAACGATTTTCTAGATAACCCCAAAAAAATGTGGGCATATAATCAAACTAAAAGAAAATTCGAGGATAAACTTGGCCACCTCGAACGAGCCGAATATTTCTGTCATAAATGCGGGAATAAAATGGATGAAACAGAAGTGGATATTTTTTATTGCAATAATTGCGAGGTTAAATATGATACAACTAAATTTAGATTCAAAAGGCCCCACAAATACTTAAGGACAACAAATACGACTAATACTAGTGATAACCTAGATATTGATGATTTGTTATTTTAATATCAATAAATTATAATGAATAGACCATTCAATATATTTCCTTCAATAGGATATAAAAACAGTCAATTTCAAATTATTTCAACAATAAATGATTTGGAGATTAAAGTAGCATTTGAAGGGAAAGAGCAAAATTCAATTACTGTTAATAGTGACTATCCCACAATTTTGTCAAAACTCGAAAAGGCGGGAAAATACAAGGCAATTTGTTACATAGATGATTTGAAGTATGAACAAATAATAGAAATAAAAAACGCCTTCCGAATTGGGTCAAGCGAACTTAAAAGTCTATTCATATATGATGAAATAGAATTTTCCATTTTTTTAATGAATGACCGATTACTTATTTATGATGAAAATAGAGCTCTATTATTAACTGAAAATGACCTAAGTCCAACTGATATAAAAAAGGTAAATCAAAGCAACCTGTTGTTTATCACCAATATAGGAAACGAGAAGTCAGGAATTGTTAATCTAGGTCTTTATGATTTAGGTAATTTTGAGATTGTAGGAGAGTTATTAAATCAATATAAAGAGGTTCAATTATTACCTGACCAAAATAAGGTATGGTTGGAAGATATCTCGAATCAACAAATTGTTTGTTTTGAGATTATTAATATGAAGGGAGAGGCTTTTAGTGAAATTAAACGAGTTTCTTGTTTTCTTAAATTCATTTACAATAAACATTTAAACTCAATATTATTTGAATTTTCGGAGGAATTTGTAATTATAGATTTAATCAGTTTAATTGAGGTGAAGATTGCTAAATCCCCAACTATTTCTCTAGATAAGAATGGCTTTGTTTACGAAATTAAAAATGAACATATTTATTGTTCAAATCTCTTCCTTAAATATGAAGTCAAATTCCCGCTATTTCAAAATATTAATTTGGAAGAGGGCGAACTTTCGTTTTTAGGTACGCATTTTACGAAAAGAAATAACCAACCTGATTATATTCAAAAAATAAATGCACTTAAGGAATCACTCACCCCCAATATTTTAGATAAGAAATCAAAACATTATATTGCTCTATCAGAAAATGAAATTCAAATGGAGACATGCATAAGCCATGAATTTTATCCCACAACTGGGGGAATGTTGGTAATAGAAAGTGAATGGAAATCAGAATTTAAAGGTGTGACGTTTTTGAAAAATAAACAAGATGAATGGGAGGGTACTCCACATATTACTACCACAAACACCGATACCCTCTTTTTTAGTAGTATAAACAATTCTAGTATATTAATTGAGCCAACAAACTCCTTTGGGGTTATCTCCTACAACAACCAGGTTTTAATAACTCAAGCCGAGAATAAGATAAAGCTAATATTCGGAAAAGATGTCTATGAATTCGAATCTAATAATTTAATATACTTTTTAAATTCACTAGAAAAAAGATATATTTTAGTTAAAGATAATGATGCTTATAGTCTTTACAATATTTTAAACTTAACCTCCCCTCTGTTAAAAAATATTATAATTCACAATTTCGGGTTAATTCAATTACAGCAAGCTATTTGGTATTCAGGTGTCGAGAAGCTTCACAATCCCAATAAAACATATCTAAATTGTTTTTTATTGGCTGATGAATCTTGTCTGTGTATGGACGAAGATAAAACACAGCATTCTTTATACAAAGATTCCTCCGATTACATAATTCAACAAGACTATATACTTTCTAGCAATAAAATATTAATTCAAGCGAAAAGTGGTAGCGTGAAGGACTCGATTTTAGGGGATATTATTTTAACAAGTGAAAAGTTAGATAAAGTGGTTTCACGAAGAGGCGAACATATTTACTTATCTAAGTTTAATCCAGCTTCAAATAAGTATTTTGAGAATGAAATTAACATTGATGATATTAATTATAAGGAAGCATATTTATCTCCCAACGGCAAATACCTAATGCTTCAAGATAATTCTAATGCCTACTTATGGTATGATATTGAAAAAGACGAAACAGTTAAATTTCTTTCAGGTAATTTTCTTTCATTTACTAAAGAAGGCTCGCTAATATTTGAAGATAATAAAACTAGAGCTGTAAAAATATTTGACCCAATAACCTTCAATGAAATTACTCCTCCTAATTATCATCATTATAGATTTCTTAGTCCCGATGGGAAATTATACTCCCAAATTGCAATAAAAGTAAAATACTTCAATAAGATTACAGAAGACGAAATCACTTCTGATGAAGCTAGTAAAATTAGAATTGAACTTGATGACCCTAGTATATGGTTTCCTAGCGAAGAGTCCAAAAAAAAGGAATATGAATTGGCAAAGGTTCAGATTGCGGAAAACAGGGAAAAAATGTATAATCAACACAAAGAAAAATTTAATGAGATAGGCATTAAGGAGTATGATACAATAACATTTAATACTGTAGTGCGAATCAAAAGGTTTACGGAGATTGGGATAGTTGGTACAAATAAAACTCTTGAAATAATATTCCCAGATGACTTAGCTTATTACAATTACGCAGCGTTTAGTTTTGATAATCAATATTTTGGTTATGTTGGTAAACCTTCTTCAAATGGACTAATTCACCTTTTCAAAATTTCTTACGATGAAAAAAACAATAAACTTACTCTCATCGATTCTTATTTAAGTAGATACCCTAGATACGCTTCATGGGTTTGTGGGTTTTCCAAAACAGGGTACTTTGCAACATATGATAGTACCCCTGATACATATATTTTGAAATGTGATGACCAACTTTTTGTCGAGAAAACAAATGAGATGGAATTGAGGGAATTTATATCTAAATCTAAATTAAACATTTACAATGTCCATAATAAATGGAATGAAATTAAAAGAAAAAACTTCCTCTGCTTTAGTCCGTCTGGTAATTATTTAGCATTATCAGAACAGGGCTACGAACCTTTAACTATGGGAGGATACGGACATCAAGAGTCCAATGCAGTTCATATTGCAGCTACTGAGAATGGCAAAATTTTAGATTCATTCCTTGGGCATGGCGCTAAGATTAAGGATAATAAGATGAAGAAAGTAACATTTGTTGCATTTTCAGCAGACGAAAAACGGATTATGACTATGAGCTCTGATGGTGTTGTTGTTGTAAGGGATATAAACCTAACCTCCCCTAAAATAGGGAATGAATTGCTCAGTCCACTAAGTACTATTGAGCGAAGTAGAATTTAGCATTTCATGAAGAAATATTAAGACCAGAGCTACTAGCTTTTATCTCTTACTATCCGTTTCCTTCCTGTCATTTGTTTCCAAACCATTTTTCCGTTGCCCCTTCCCTGCTGAAACGGTCTAGGCTCCAGAAGAGTACTAAGTCAAATTTTCGTTTTGACGCATCCACAAAAATGCTCTTAAACGATGGTCGTTCGGAAGTTCCCCCAGAAACTTCATCAACGTATTCTTTAATTATCTGAAAGTTTGCCCTTTCACAGTACTCTCTCAAAACCTGTAATTGATTTTCGGCATCCTGACCTTTGTTGGAAGTTGAAATTCTAGCGTAGATAGCTACTTTCATTTTGGCTGTTTTAGAGTGGACGAAAAACCCTTGAATTTTTGCCCTCTGAAACCCTTTACTGGTAAGGGGTCATTTTTGAGAATCCAATGGACGAATAACACTTGTTTTCTGTCTATAAAATTGTAGTTTCAATATTGGAACCGCTAACACAGGGATTTCAGTCCTTATAATTCACAACAAACTCAATAGGGATTGAGGGAAACTACCCAAAATAAGGGAAATAAAAATGGTAATGCAATGACTGACTTACATTATACAAAGGAAAGAGAGGGATGGGAAAAGTGTCTTGCCTCTTTAAGTAACGAAGAGCTTATAACAACATTTAATCGAGGAATTGGAATTAGGGCATGGGGTTATGGAAGGGCTGCTTATATTAGTTGCCTTGAAAAAGAGATTTTAAAAAGAGCTTTTGATAGTGGTATTCTCTTTGGGGAGGATAAATATGGGCGTGGAAAATCATTTCATTTAGGAAATAAAGTGCACCTTTTGAAAGGAAAACTTTTAATTCTAAATAAACATTAAGTCTTGACTAGTTCATATTAAGGCTGTTTATGAGTATTAGTCTTAAATCCTTCAAGCCGTAATGCCTTACCTCTTGGAACTATTAGCTACATAAAAATTCTACAGCCTGCTGCATACATACTGTATATTTATTATCTGGGTTTTGCTTTTTAATTTCATCTGCTTTTTCGTGGGTTAATTTTATAGCAACCCTCAAATTAATATTTCTATGCTTAGCAACCTTAGTGTAAAACGCGAGTTTCATATCATCTGAAGTTTTAGTAACAAGAGCTGTAGCAATCCCCTCATGTATTCTTACTGGAACAACGCCTATAATACTTTTGGCAGTGTTAGGTTGAAGATTAATATTAGATTTTAAAAGAAAAGTCGGAATGCCTAAAAATGGGAATAGATTTTTATTGATAATTCTATTGTTTTCAAAATATAGGATGTGATATTTTCCCAAGAAAAATAATTCAGGATTTGTATTATATGGACTTACGTTTGCCCATCCGTATCTTGTCCCACCAATTTTGGATGTAAAAATAGAAAGCTTCGGATAGTTTGAAAAATCTGCATTTTCAATTTGGTTTATTTCTTTATATATTTCTTTCAGGAGTATTCCCTGAAGATACTTGTATTCCAAATCAGATAATACAGTTTCACCAACATCTATCTTGTTTTTTAAACATAACCGCCACACAACAGAATAAAAGAAAAGTATCATTATATTACTTGGAATCGGTATTTGAAAAGCTTTCAATGCCTCTTTTATTCTTAATGGTTTAAAATTATTTGTTGCTAAATCTTGTAAATAGTCATTGAGGGGTGTTTGGCAAATGGATTCTAATTTACCAAAAGAATCTTCACATTTTTTACAAAAAACTCCTCTATCAGCATTAGGTAAAGGTTTTATATCACCTTCAACTGCTGTAGGATTTTGACGGCCTTTGTAAACTTCTATTTCACCTGTATGCGGAGTGATTGAATAAATTTCTTCCTTATCAGTATCACCAAATGTTTCTTTTGTTATTGACCGTGGAGCGTAATGTGACTGAATAGGGTACACCTTTTCTGCACCGCACAATTGGCAAGGCATGGTTAAATTATTTTGAGTGTAAAGATATATAGTTAACTAATGAAAATAATATCCTTAATATAAAGCCCTACCGTAGAATGGCCAAGAATTAGATTCTTGCCAATTGCGCTGTTAGATAAGACATCAGATTTTAAGCTCTTGATTTGATGAATTATGTTTAAAGATTTCACCTATTCGCCTAAAAGGGTTGATGAAATGTACATTATGATTGTTGGTTCAGATACTGAGGGAAATATTTGCAAAAAATTAGGTAGTCTAACAACTTTATTTGAATAAAACGTGGTTTAGCAATTAAGGCTGCTAGTCTTTAAAAATGCAAATTCCGTAAATATCAAAAGTTTCATACCCAAAGGTTAATAAAGCGGCAACCCCTTTTTCATTTTTATAATAGTCAGTTAAGGCTTGCGCTCCTTTAAGCCTGAGTTCAGAGCCAAGATGCATTTTACATGTTTGATATTTGTCAATAATTTTAATTAATTCAACTTTCGGTATATAATATACATTCTCTAACTCAATAATCTTTTCAAGGACTTCTCCATAATCTGCTGCAAATTCTTTACTATTGGTCCAATATTCTCCTCTTCCATAGTCACCTGGGTCACTAGAATACTTAATATGATTTTTATTCGTCCCTATTCCACGATACATTAACATTCTGAAGCTCCCAATGTTACCTAATTCTGGCAATACTATTTCCATAATAAATTGACTTGTAAAAAAAATAATTCTAATGTTTAATAAAGGTTAAAAGTCTATTAATCTAAAGTATTTAATCTTTGCTATAGTGTTTATATGAACTACTCAAAGTTTTGAAGTTTTATTTGCTTCATTTCCCCTTTTAAAGTAGTTTACGGACATCTTTTGAATAGCCTTTGGACTTGTATTGGATTGAACATCTTTCCATATCTGGTACTGTATTCTAAACGATTCAATTTATTTGCAATTTGTTGAAAAGTAATTCCTTCTTTTCTGGCACTGCAAATAATATCCATTGCCTGAACATTCGCTTTGTTTGTTCTTGAATTTTCTTTTATTTTTTTAACACCTAGATTTTGGTAATCGCCAAACCCAAATGGGTTCCCCAATCTTACTTTACCATTGATTGGCTTCATTTCTGAACCATCTTTATTAATATAATTCCCCCGTTGAATATTCTCTTTCTTAATCTTTAGGGTTTCTTTAATTCGCTTGCTTATGATTTCTGCCTCATGTTCGGCAATTACACTAAGAAGCTGGATGGTGAGCTTATTAGCATTTGGGTTATCACAACAAATGAATTCAACCCCTCCATTATATAGAGCAGAAGTGAATTCAACATCACGGGCTAATCTATCCAACTTACCAACAATTAATATAGCCCTTTCTTTTTTAGCCAACTCAATGGCTTTGTATATTTCAATACGCTTCTTCTTTCTGGTACCTGTTTCTATTTCAATAAATTCACTAATAATGTATCCTTTCCCACCAGTATAATTGACAACAGTATCTTTTTGAGCTTGTAAACCTAGACCACTTTTGGCTTGCATAGCTGTACTGACCCTATAATAAGCAACATACTTTTTCATACGTAAAAGCAAATTTAAGCAAAGATATAAAAAATATAACAAATCGCATACATTAGTTTGCAATATGTTATATTAATTAATTTATGGCTTAGGCCTAAGAAAAGAGTTAACATTTTGAGGTACCCCTTTTTTTATAAGTAAGCGAAAAAATTAATTACTAGTATAGGGATGATTCAAAAATGAGGTTTAAAAATAACTTGATACTAAAATCTATTAATGATAACCCTTTCCTTTAAATTAAAATTCGTTTCTTTAATTTATATCAATGAGCTGCTATTCCAATATTTTCTGGGAATAGTTCCCAAAAGGCATTGATTATAATTATTACCCCTATGATAAAATATCGCTATGCCCTAGACAGTGCTGATAATTTAATTGACATTAATAATCTGGAGCGTGCTGAACTTACAAAGAGTACAAAATTCTATAGTGTTGATTTTAAAGATGAATTGATTCCTCGACTTGGAAAGATTAAGAGAAAACATTTTGCACATAAACCGAACATAGTTATTATAGGGAATGGTGAAACATATCTTCATGCATTGGGAAAAAAAATATTTTATGATGAGTATTCATTATGCCTTCGAAATAAAACACCCTTTTACTTAAATTATAGTACTCAAAAGCATTGTGATAGACTGCAAAAAGAATTTAATATCACTTGTCAGCTTGATGAAGAAAAGAGTCAATATGACTTAACTAAATATTTTACACATATTCTGATTGAAAAAAGGGACAATGATTTTATTCCTGATATTCTTCTTTTTAATTCGGAGAAAAAAGAAAAGATATATATAGAAATTGCTGTAACCCATTTTTCAAGCGATAAGAAAAAGCATTCGGGACATAGAATTATTGAGTTCTTAATTTCAACGGAAGAAGATGCTCAAAATATTATTAAATTCAAAAATGGGGACATAGATAATATTGCACGCTATTACAACTTTAAACAGCACCAGATTACAAAACACTTTTGCACCAAAGGAAATTGTTGTAAACAGTTTAATTTTTTCTCGGTGACTGAAAACGGGAAATGCAATTTGGAGATTTTAAAAGAGCATGAAATTCCAATCACACTTACCAAGTACAAGTCTAATTCGACATGGCATACGTTGGAACCAATAGAGCACTTAAACAAATCGGGAGTTTCCGATATTGGATTTGATTTTATAAATTATGTATCCAGAGCATATCGGGAGAATATAAATGTAAAAAACTGCTATATCTGTAGGTACCATGCAAAAAACAAATCATGGAATTTTGTGGAAGGCGAACCTATTTTTTGTAAATTTAAAAAAATTACCTGTTCATCAAATTATGCTGCTAACTGCCAATTTTTTAAAGTAGAAGAATCTTATGTGTCGCCAAATACAAACATTATTAAAGAGGATAGTGAACATAAATAATACCAAAGGTTAAACCAAAATGAGGCGGAATATAATTTCTCTGCAACTTCATACCAAGGATATGAGTAGACTCTATTAGCGGTTGCGTAAATATGAATATTGCAGGCAAAGAAGCTGATTTTTAATTTTTAAACTAGCAAAATGAAAGTTCGGCTAACAAGAACAGTAAAACTTCATCAATCTGTCATAAAAAAGACGTTAGACATATTGTTGCCGCATATTGGGCCAATGGAATTCTTTGAAGAGCGCAGACCCCTAATGTTTGAAAAAGATAATTTTTCATGGGAAGAATTTTTTACGCTTTGTTCCGACTATCGAAAAGATAATTCATTTGTTGAAGATGATTATTTGGTTGTTTTAACAGAATTAAGAAATGAAGCAAATTGGTTTAGTACATTTTCTTTGTCGGGCGAGAATACAATTTTTATTCATGCAACAGATTGGGAAAATTATATCTACTGTGAACCGTTTTTTCCGATATCCTATCAAATCCTAGAAAATATTTTAGGAAGCATAGTATATAAAAGGCTAGGTGAACAATTTTGGACTCTAGTTCACGATGAGCCTATTGGTTGCATAAGTGATATGTGTGGTTGGAAGACTGATGTAACTTTCAAATTAAGAACCGCAGATATCTGCCCTACTTGTTTAAAAGCACTTCAAGAAACTACTGTAAATGACTTAATAACGCAGTCTATTGAAATATTTGAAAGTCTAAGAAAGAAGATGCTTTTTAATAATAATCTTCAGAAACCACTTTCATTCGAGCAAAACCTTCCTTTTACAGTTGCAATAACTAAACGTAAACTAAGTACGACATTAGAGCCTTTCAGAAAACTTTTAATGTTGATTGACCACTTTGACTGTATCGTAAGAACCTCTGTTCTGATGATTGCTCACTTATCAAAAGGAAAAGATGAATTAGAGAGCTTTATATTAAACAATCGACTTTCTGAAAGACCTTCTTTAGGAAATTGGGTTGATGCTTTAGCAGTATTATCTAACGAGACGATAAATTTTGATTGGGGATTTCAACTACCAAGGGACTTTTCAATCAAAATGAAGCAAGTCATCCAATTAGCAAACGATAATAAAATCACATACATAAGAAATGAGCAACGTGGACATGGCTATATAGACTGCCAAGACAGTGGGTACAAAAAAACTTTTCAAGAATGTCTCCCAGCAATTGAAGAAATGGAGAAATTGCTTTCTCCTTTGTTCTATAGGTTTAAATATTATAATGTTGTAAGCCATAATCGTATCTCGGGAAAGAAATTCACCATTTGTACTTTTAATCTATCTGGAAGCAATCCTGCATTTTTAGAAGAGGAAGTTATAGCTAGTTTCAATGACATTGAGGAAATTCCAATGGAAAATCATGTTTATTTGGTATCGCCTGATAACAAGAAATGGATTGATTTAGACCCTTATTTTAAGTATGGAGAGTGTGATATTTGTCATCATAACCGACTTCTTATGTTTGACGGAATTTATATGTTAGACCCTTATATTGGGCATCGATTTGAAAAGCATAACTTGTGATACTCTGACAATATCGGTTTTATTAATTTAAGTAAATAATACATCCTCAATATGGAAAAATCTTCAAACGAGCTAGGCAAAATATTAGCAAATATGTACACCAATGCTAAAAGTAAAGAAAAGGTTACGATGATTCATTTGTTTGGTGTAAAATATCATGACGATATAAGGAGAGTAGGTGTTGCTCAGGTTATTGAGGAATCTGGCATTTCGTCTACATATAAAACCGAATTGACGAAAGCTGTAAACTTAGCCAAGTATGTAAAGCCAATTTGACGATGAGCTCAATCATACATGATGAATCAATCATTGCCTACTTCCAATAAACGGATTCCCAACTTCTTTTAGTACTTTTTGGTATTTTTCAATAAAAGCATTTAATTCTGCTTTCATTCTTTTCTTTTCGAAATTCTCTATATGAGTTTGGTCCTTAAATGAATGGCAAAGGACACATAGGCATTCAAGATTACTTTTTCTATTATTTAACTTGTTACCGCTTTTATGATGAACGTGAATAAATCGTCTGTCAGCAGGATTAATAATTTTTATGTTACAAGACTCGCATGTAAATTCCTGCTCTTGTCTATACTGTCTGCTGCGTTGCTGCCAATCAGAAGTATAGCCATAAATATCAACCTCTACTTGTTCATTAATCTCTTCCTGCTCGTCCTTATCTAATAAATTAAAAAACCCCTCAGTATCATGGTATCCCAAAAATCCTCCCTGATTTCGACAAAATGAACACAACTCCAAAGTCACTTCCTTAAACTCATCTCCAGTTTGAGTATCCGTCAAGTCTACGACGTTCGAATTGTGCCAATAATAACGGTTGTCGAACTTGCCTTTCTGTCTTTGTTCTTGAATTGTATTACAATTGGTAATATGGAATTTTGGAAACTTATTTCCATAGTTAACAATAAAAGGCTGTTTAATGTACATATAGCCCTTGTACTCTTTCCCGTCAATTGTCAAATAAATTCCATCTTCTCTAAAATCAAGATTGCCTGCTCTTTCTTCTTGAGTTAAATCACGCTTAATAATACGAAAGCCGCTTTCCGTAGAATCAGGATAACCTAGTTCTGTAAGTTTTTGTGCAAGGTTGGTAAACGTGTATAACATTACTTATTTAATTGTTTAATGACTTTCTCTACCAAAACATCACTTGTTGTTACAATTCTAAACTCTACACGTCTTGATTTCTGTTTGTCAATTGCTTGCTTTGAAAATATAGTTAGTTTCTTATTTGCATCAAGGGTTCGCCCATAAGAAAGACCATTGGCAGTTAACCAATATTGCAAAATTTGTTCTTGTTCCGCTTTTAAAGTTTTATAGTAAGGAAGTCCACGAAGAAACTGCATAACCTTTCTCGAACGGTCTTGTGACAGCTTGATATTATCTATATACGGGTCATTGGTTTCAAGAGTTGGCACTTCATCTGTATGCCCTTCAATTCTTATTTCGGCAATTTTATCTTTGTACTTATCCTGCATTATCACTTTCAAGTATTTAGGGAAGAATTCGGATAAAATTGATTGGAACTTCATTGTAATATCTGACTTTCCAGAGGGAAATAATACTTCTGGATTCGTAAATTTTATGGAAAGGTCTTTATCAAGTTCTAAATCCCATTTTTGAAAATCATCTTTAAAGGTATTTTTTAACTCATTGTATAAGTTCTCTTTTGTTTCTTTATATTCTTTAAAAACTTTGTCTTGCTGGTTTTTTTGCATTTGGAGCAGTCCCATATATGCCAAAGAAATAAACAAAAAAATAACCATTAAGACAGTCATCAAATCTGCATAAGGAATCCAAAAATTTTCTTTCTTATTGCTCATTACCTTTTGTTAGTTGGAATAAACCGTTGAATACACTGGTCCAGGTTATTAAGTGTGTCATTTAATCTCTCGTAAAACTCCGCATTTACACTTTCCAAATCTCCTTTTAACGTCAAACTGGTTTCTTTAACAATTGAAACCGCTTTTTGCATTTCGTTTCTATACTTGTTCCAAACATCACCATTCAAGTCTCTAAACTCTTCAAGCTTCGTAATTAATATTTGAGCGGCCTCCTTAAAATTTCTTTCTGTCTTAACCCAGTCATTAAGTTTAGATGTCGTTTCATCAAAACTTTCTGTTGTTTTAGCCAAAGTATCTATGGTTGCGGTGAGTTTATTAATTATTTCTTGAAACTTACCATCCTCTATCATTACCTTTTTTAGCTCTTTGATAATTTGGCTAAGTTTACCATTATCGTCGGTTAATGCCTTGGTATTAGAAGACACCTCATTTAATGTGGTAGCTGATATGGTAAACAATTCAGTGGTTTTTCTAAAATTTTCTGTAAGCTGCTGGATTTGCATTTTATTTTCCTTTTGCCAGTCATTTAGGCTCTTCACACTAGTGTTTAACTCTTTAAAATTTTCTTGCACCAATCGATTAATTAATTCACTCATTTGCGCATTAAATTGCTCGGTTGTTTTCTTCATTACTTCAACAAGAGCTTCAGTATTGTTTTTACTTAACAACACAGAGAATTCATCAAATTTTTTTGAAGTAAGCTTACTATTCTCACTCATTGCCTTAATTATTTCATCTGTATTCTTATTTGCCTTTTCGGCTGTTCCTTTTTGTTCTTCTATTAAATGTTTCAATTGCTCAATTAACTCAACTCTTGCCGTGTTCGTAGACGTGTTTATTTGAACAAGGCCCACATTAGTATTCTTTTGATTTTCGGCTGTTGATGTTTGTAGATTTATGATTTCCTTTTCCAGTGTCGAGAGTTTTACAGAAACTTTGCTTTCTAAATCTGCACCAATAGATTCAATGAGCCTTTCTATCTGCTTTTGATTATCTTTTTTAATTTCTTCAACAGCAAAGGTTAATTCCCCAATGGCCGCAAGTTCATCAGTCTGTTTCCTAGGTCTGTTAGGGTCATCATCAATTTTCTTTTGAACGATTGCAATGTATTTCTGAAAAATAATGAGGCCCATGATGCCAGCCATCGTCGCTATAAATGCAATCCTTAGCCCCTTAAGTAATTCTGGGATACTAGCTTGTATATCATCTGTATTAAAATTCCAGATTCCTATTGTTATTCCTAAGGCAGTACAAAAAATACCAAGAGTAGGAAAAACAGGTGGAATTGACTCAAATATGTAGGTATTATTCCAAAAACTATTGCTTTTTGCTTCTGTTAACTGAAGTCTTTTATACCTTCTTATATAAATCAAGCTGAATAAAATCCAGACTAAGAAAAGAATGATGGGAATAAGTAATTCAGTCATATTGGTATTAGTCTTAGCTAGAATTGGTAAATGTCAACACAAATTACTATTAAATCCCAAATGAAGTAATTAATTTGTAGATTTGAAATGAGTTTATAATATGTATCATTTTTACAACCATTAGTTAAATATTCTGGAGTTTCTGAAAACTTACTGCTTCCAAAATGACTAAGACCTTAACAGACAAATCCAAGGATTATGAAGCATATAATGCTCATTGGAGCTATTGTGTCAAAAATGATATCCCCTTCATTAGGATTATACCAGCAACAAAATTTGCACAAGTTGAATTTGATATTTCAACGATGCTTGATTTTTATAAAATATCCGACTCACCTTCAAAATTTTTGATAGAACTATATAATTCTTATGTAGAATTCTTCCAGTTTCCGAAGAATAAAATTGGTTGTGGAGGAGGCTCAAAAAATTTAATATTTACTCTTTATTTAGAGCATGTTGACTTTTTTGCAAATCAATTATTCGAATACTTACTTGAGTATACAAAAACCAATCGAAAGCCCCTTTAAATTCTAAAATAATTACAAAATGAAAATAAGGCAAATACTAGATAAGATAGATGAGAATCAGCTATTCGTTCCCGCATTTCAAAGAGAATACGTTTGGAAAAGAGATGATGCCAAGAGGCTTATCACGTCATTGATAAAAGATTACCCAACTGGCACCATGTTAACCTGGGAAACTACAAATCCTCCAGAGTTAAAAGGCACATATAAGTATGACGTAACCAAGGGCACGGTTAAAATTATTCTTGATGGCCAGCAACGGATAACTACACTTTATTTGTTGATGACTGGTCTTATTCCCCCTTATTACACGGAAAAAGAAATCGAAAATGACATCAGAAATTTATATGTAAATGTGGAGACACTGGAACTTGAATATTACAAAGTAAAGATGATGGAGAATAATCCGCTTTGGATAAACATCACTGATATATTTAAAAGCAAAATTAGAGAAAGGGATATTACTGATGAACTGGAGAAAAGAAATAATGGTGAAAGATTACCTAGAGAAAGAGAAAGCCTTATATCTAATAACATTAGAGCTATTGAAAAAATTGAAGACAGAGATTTTTTGGAGCAGGTAATACCAGTAAAAGCAACAATTAAAGAAGCTATCGATATTTTTTATATCGTAAATGCAAGCGGCGTAAACCTGACTGATGCTGAGCTTGCACTAGCTCAAATTTCTGGGTATTGGCCCCAAGCAAGGGAGTTATTCAAAAAGAAATTACAGGACCTAGAAAAGCAAGGATTTGTCTTTAAACTTGACTTTATAGTGTATGCTCTATTGGCCGTGACGCATAAGATGGGTTCTAAGATGGAGAAGCTTCATACTGCCGATAATAAAGATAATTTGATAGCGGCTTGGAATAAACTAGATAACACAGTGTTAGACTATGTATGCAACTTATTACAAAGTCAGGCTTATGTTGACCATACCGATGAGATTAACTCTGTCTATGCGCTTATTCCCTTGATTGCATATACATTCAATAAGCCTGATGGCAAATTGAATGAAGAAGAAATTAAGAAATCAATAAAGTGGTTTTACTACTCCCAAATCAGGTTTAGATACATCAGTCAATTACCTCAAAAATTAGATAAGGATATTGGTATTATAAACGACAACCCAAATCCGTTTGACACATTGCTTGCTTTGATAGATGAAGAACGTCCACTTGAAATTAAACCTTCAGAATTCATTGGTAGAGACATTCGCCACCCTTTATTTGCTTTAATGAAATGGTATTTTAAAAGTAAGGGTGCCGTTTGCCTTGGAACAGGATTGTCACTTAGAAAAAACATGGGTAAGAAATACAGCCTTGAAAGAGACCACATTTTTGCCTATTCTGTTTTAAGGGATTCAGGAATATTTGACATGGAAAATCAATTCCATTATGCGATAGCACAGGAAAT
>Ga0138256_10001454_pt1 | contig 25505 bp, 18 predicted proteins | sample KNB2016incub_MG_FD_105486 | JGI IMG/M metagenome (GOLD analysis project Ga0138256, IMG submission 105486) | Active sludge microbial communities from wastewater in Klosterneuburg, Austria - KNB2014incub_MG | ecosystem: Engineered > WWTP > Activated sludge > Unclassified | place: Austria...
ACCTTGGGAGACAGATTTTCCGTAGTCGGCCTGCTTTCCAGTGATCGGGCCACTGAAGCCTATTCTGAGGGGCGATTGATTGCCGACATTCTTCGGCGACCTTTCGTTTGAATTGTCACTCTCTTTTTGGCAGCCAAAGCTCAGGCTGCAAAGTCCAGCAATTATGCAGAAGAATACCCGATTCATTGACTCACCTCTGACACGAGTTTCCTGAGTGTTTCGACCTGTAAACGGATTTCTGGTTGAACGAAGACGGAAGAGATGCGGATCAAATCGAGATCGGAAATCCCTTTTGGAACAATCAAGGCGGTTTCTACGCTGCTTTGCTTAGTCAATAATTCCAAAACCTGCAGGATCCCTGGCGTGAGTGAACATGTGTTCGAAGTGTCCCGTAGAACAGATTTCACAAGTGTATCATAGCATCTTGACTTTAGCTGCACGTCCCTTCTTGTCTTTTCGGAATGACATGCACGACATCCAATCAAAAAGAGAACTGAATGGAATGCACCTTTGGTTCGCTGCTCCCGTTCCCCACTCGAACCAATTGCCGGAATCCAGGTTTCATCGTCCCCACTCCGCCGTAAAGCAACAGCAGCAGAAAGAGCCTTCTTCCAGACCCGTAATGCATCGTTTGTCCCCTCCGACTTCGCGACACCTGCCGAGGTGTGCGTGATGGCTCCTAGCCTGACTGGGTCGTCAGGATTTAAACGCAGGACAGTTCTCTGAGACCATTCAAACGCCTGCAGCTCAAGATAATATCGATGTTATTCTGCATTATCAAAAAAACCTCTTTGCATTTGTGAGAGTCGTCCGGCACTAGACACACCCGTGCGATCCCACTCGTTCAGACATTTTTCCCAAAGCTTCTTCAGGTCGCTGTTAGAATCTGGCCACTGAATCCAATCGTTGTGCCACAGAAGGGTAAACAGCATCCATCCACGAGAATACTCAATCAAATCCTCTCCAGCATGCTGCAGTTTTCCCAACGTCTCCGCCAGTAGGTGCTCAGAGCGACGAAGCAACTTCTTTACATATTCAGGATCTGGCGGTTCCTGGACAATTTCATCGAATCCAAGGTCTCGAGGGACGAGAGTTTTTCTCCTAGGACTTTTGATGTATACTGAAAAATCGGATATCTTCCATACAAGAATATCAGCTAGGGTTAGCAGACAAATTTGACCGCCAATCTTCGATACGTCAATGTTCGATAGTTTTCCAATCCATTTAGTGATGGCCTCGTCGGCGACTGGTTGCTCTCCCCACGGCGATGCAATTCCTCCGACTATTGTTGAGATGCACAAAGCGACCTGAAATGGAGTAAAGTCATCCGATGTGCACTGGGATAGTAGCGTGTCAATGAAGCTGTCGATGCCCGAACCATCAATAATTGATAGGGGATCTGATTCAAGGCAGAGTCGAAGAATGTCTTGCAGGACAAATCCAGTTGCGGAAACAGAAGCTGGCCTCGTTAGAAATTTTAGGTCGCGAGTACCAGAAGGTTTCCGCAACAGACATTCCGAACTATCGGCAGGCAAATCCTCAATGTTTACCAGCGACTCACGACTCGGGAATTCCCGATGTACAAACTCTTCAAGTCTCGAGAATTCGTCATAGACAACCCGAAGCCGTTCGCGCCCTTCGGTATTAGAACGATCGATTGCCTTTTGGAGAAATAGTTGTTGCGAGAGCCATTTCTTAAGCCCTCCATTTGGAACTTCATCGTCTTCAACCAAATCCCGGAATCGGCGAAGCTCACACATCATTCTAAAGCGTATAAGATCTGCGATAAAAACGAAAGTCTGCGAGTCCCAGCAATCCGTGGTCGACTTTTCAAAAAGAAATTCCCGGCGATTTGTAAGATCTTCAATCCCTCTTGAGCGTCGGGAATATAACGCAAAGCAGTCCTGGTAGGCTGGATGAAGGATCCGAAGGTACTTGTTTATAATTGAATTACCCACGGTTCCAATTTGCGGGTCCGAATCGGGTGCATGATTCGTTGCCGCACTCCAGTAAGAAGACACTCCCAGTAGTTGTGCCATCTTGGTGCCGTTTTCCGTGTTCAGACGCAAGATAGTCGGGAGCATAAATGCCACTCTCATCTCCCGGCCAAAGATGAATGGAATATCGTCTGCCAATCCAGCGACGGTCACGGCGGCGTTCTTAATCCGCTGCAAAAACTCATCTCGATCGCTGACTGAAGTTGCGTCGTTTGATATCACCGAGATATCAGCTGGCATCAATCGATTATAGTCTTTTACCTTTTTTGCAACCTTTTCGAAGGCGTTCGGTTTCATGGCCCATTCGGCACCTGCCAGCGCCGCATAATCCAACACCATTCCTACAAGATTCGGAAGGCTGTATGGCTCCATGTAGCGTTCGCTGTTTTTGGGACCGTTGCGACGAGCACTGTCCCACTTTGTAATGTACCTCGCACGTACGTCTTCAGACTCCCTAGACGGATTCTTCGGACGTGATGCATCTTTCAAGTATCGCTCAAGCAGCCCTTCACGGATAGTCAACATAGTATTGCCACAACTTCTCATCGTCTCGAGACAGCCGTGTATATCAGTGGCGGTAACGTTATATTCCCAATCCGTCGTACCAAATGGATCATCGAAGAAATACCATCGATTCCCGTTCCCTACTTCTGAATCAGATGCTTCTTTCATAATCTTCTTAAGGGACGAATCAATTCTGGATGCGATCCTGTGAACAGACCCGCCGGCGCAGAATATAGAATAAAGAAGCCTGTATGCGGTAAACGTTTTCCCTGTTCGTGGCAGCCCTGCGATCACCAGCGGTGGATTTCCGCCCTGAAGCACATCTTCGATGAGTTGCGTCCACGATACACCCTCCGACGCCTTTTCGAATGCCCGATAAAGACCGCCGACGTATGTTACCCGCTGCAGTTCCATGCCAATTGCTTTTGCAAACAACGGTCCTATCGCAGATGCAAGTACCAGGTCACCCACAGTAATATGATCTCGGTTTAGGTTTGCTGCCTTCCTGAAGCGATCCTTGAAGGGTGTCAACATTGCTGTTGAATCTCGATTTGCGATCTGAACGGGGATGCTATTTGGCTTCGTGTCAAAGCACTGCATTAACCGGTAAGCGATCCCCGCTCGAAGTCGCCGTTCTGATATTCCCCGTTCCTCAGCGAGTTTGACCGCACCTTCCGTGAGGTCAAAGTCCACTTTGATTTCTATGGGCTGACTGAGCCTTCTGTAGCCGGGGCGAAGATCGTGCGGCAGGTCCTCTGCTTTGGTGTCATCATTGGGATCCGTTACAGGCAATCCAACATCAACGGTCTTCAATAACGACATCCAGAGGTAATTTCGAGCTGCAATGGCCTTCGCTCGCATGGCTGGTGAAATACTGTCCGCGTTCTTGAGTAAAGCATCTAGATGCCGTGCTCGGTGTTCGTTCAGTGTCGTCTGAACCTTTTTGGCTCTTGCGGCAAGAGTAGTTTCGGAGATATTAATATTCCAATTAATCATCAGTCCCCCCCTGCGAAGAAGGCTTTCTTCCCTTGCTTGCGAGGCGTGTACAAAAGAATGATTCGATTTCACTGCATTCGTCTACATCAAGTACAATGCTATTTTCTTCAAGCAATTGCCGAGTCAGTATTTCACCTGGCTCTTCGCGACGTTGTATGAATTTAATAAATTTTTCCTTGCTTCTTGCCCGTGAGGTGATGATCAAAAAATTCTCTGCTTTAGATAGCTTGCCTACGAGATTGGGAATGGTTTCCTTTAGAAGTGTGAGTACACCCTGTTCTGTATCCTTTCCTCTGGATAACACATCAAGATTTGAAAGTACAAAAGCACAATACCCAAGTTCGAGCAGCTCATATTCCATGGCCTTAGTTGCATCAAAGAATGTCAAGAATCGGTATCCAGCTTTGTCTTTCTTCGCGCTTTCCTCCAGCGTGAGCCGAGCTGCCAAATGAGCCAGAATATTGGCTGCCGCGCGAGTTCCGTGAACAAAAAGCATTCGCGAGTTTTTTAGTTTTGTTCGACACTCGTCGCTTTTGGTCTTCAGCAGAGGGGATCTCTCCAGCAAGTGATTATCACGAAAGTCAAGATCGTTCAGCATCCATCGTGTATTCTCATGGAGAACTCGGGCGTCAAGAGGATAGGGTGTGGCAACTCGATCAAGAAGTCGTGAACACCAGGATGCCCGTGAACCAAGATTGTCAACGATCCCATTCTGCACGACAGTCAGGAGGTTTCGCAGAAAACCTTGGAGTTGCTCTTTTTCTAGTAGCACTTCCTTTCTGCCGCCATATGCAATGCGGAGATGTTCATCATGTAAAATACCACAAACAAGTTGTCCACCCTCTATTCTTGGAGATATCAGAATCGTAAGCTGATCCTTCTTATTTGCTTCGTCTATTTCGAGTGGTGTCTCAGCTTTTTCTTTGACCAACATATCCAGAACCGTACTTGGTACGACTGCAAACACTGGGATCTTCCCACCAGCGTATGTCTCGAAGACGCTTTCTTTCTGGAGAGCTTCAGCAAATGTATCCGAGACGACGACGCGGCAGTTCGCGAGTCCGAGGGACATCTCAGGAATGTCGAGTTTCAACGTTGCTGCGATAGTGCTTGCCAGGCGAGAGTTCGCGTCGCCAGTTCCGGAATTGAACACTACGCGAAACGTTTGGCCATAGGAAGGAACTTCGCCGTCATCAAGTCTCGCATTGTGCGCAAGTCTGAGATCATTGACGACATCTGATGCAGTGGAATAGTTCATAGTGGGGCGTGAATAATCCTGATTGAGCCTCGCGAGGTGATTTGTTCGCGTTGTTTTTGCGTATCACTTTTGGACGGAGGGCTGCATTCTCTGTTGAATTGCTGGCTTGAGCGAGGCTGACATTGACGATTGTCTCATCTGAAGTAGTGATTACGTGCTCCGCAGGGTAGACATCGCACGTAAAGAGTTCAATCAAGGACATGTGTGTTATACCAATGTCCGTTGACGTCTGCGACGACGCTGACGGCATCCCACACGGCGATCAGTGAGAATCATCACTACATTCTCAGGTATCGCGGAACATGCCCGAGGGACATTCGCAAGACATCCCACAGTAGCGTTCGAGTTTCGGCGTCCGCACCATCGTCATCGTAGAAATACTGATGTGACGGGATGACATGCTTCAATTCGTCCGGCAGCAGCAGTGCGAGGAACCCTGAAACCTTCTTTAGTCCCATCAGGTCTCGCCGTGCCCATGCGATCGTGTTTTGAGTCAGGGAAAACTGAAACAACGCAGCAACGTGCCCTTGAAACAGCGACGGTTCATCTCGGACCAGCGCCAAAGTCTCTTTTACGTCATCAAGATTCTCGCCGGGGTAGTTCGTTATCAGGTTGAACGCATAACGCACATCAGAATGCCTATTCGAAAAGTCTCTCAACGTACGCAGGACAGAAATCGCATGCGCTCGGTCATATCCTTTGGCCATCAAGGAAAGCAGGTTGTCCGTCACGGACTCAATCCCAATGAACATTTGACGGCCCCCCGCAGCGTACAATGACTCAAGCATTTCAGAATCCAACTCATGAGCTCGCAACCAGCACGAAAACCGAACCGATGGGCATTCCGTGCGTAATCCTCTGCATAGGTCTAGGGTCCTCTGATAGTCGCTGTTGAAATCGAGGTCGGTAAAGAAGAGCAGATTGGTCGAATGACGTTTACACTGGAATTGAACTTCGCCAACAACGTCAGAGGGAGTTCTGGCCATGAATCTGGGAGTTAGCAGAACTTCGTAACAAAACGTACACCGATTGTACGAACAGCCCGCAGCACCATGCACTGGAATAACAGGCATTACTGAGCCGCCTTCGTGCGGTGCCAGAAAAGAAGATTCATAATTCTGGAGTTCGAACCCGCTCCAGTCGGCAAAACAATGATCCGGCATTCGCCCTCGGAGCGGTTGGTGCAGCAGGTTCACGCCGGTGTGATTCCGTTCAACCACAAGTCCTGCTGACGACTGCTCGGTGCCCTGTAACCATTCCTGCAGCGAGAGTCGGGCATCGCCCAAAAATACCGCGTCAAATTCGGGGACTGCATCAAGCCACTGTCGGGCGTTTCCTCGATGGAAATGAGGGCCGCCTGCGATAATCCGTAGATGTGGAGCAAGTCTCTTGACGTCGCGAGCCAATCGAATCGTAGCCGGAATGCTTGTTACAACAACGGAGAACCCCAGCCATGTCTCCGCTGCAAGGGCCAATTCACTGGCTGCATCATCAAGAAAGCGGGCGATAGAACTGCGAAGGGCAACAGCCTCGTCACCCGCAAGTCGATATGGCAGATCTAGTCGCTCAACAAATTCCTGAAGTGAATGAGTTGCGATTCGGGCGGAATCTTCGAGGATAGAGTCCGTAGCCCTGTTGAACGAAACCTGGCTCATCAGGAACTCGCCGCCGTATGTACGCTCTCCAAACGGAAACAACCAGTGGAGCCACTCGTTATCAACAATTCGTGCCTGTCTGACTTCCTGATACAACCTGATATTTAAATCGAGGACAGGGCACGCAATGCCGTTGGATTCCAGAGAGGATTTTAGATAGGCAACGCCTACCGTGGGGCTCGTAACACTGTGAAGTGGTGCAATAACAATCACAGTGACGTCCTCTCCGCCCGGCTATTAAAGATCACGCGCGAACACTGATCGCCCAAGGTGCCCCGGGTGACACGGAAATTTGCACGTTGGCTGGCACGTCCAAAGCAACCTTTGAGCAAAGGGCAGCCATCCAATAGCGGATTTCACGAATATCCGCGTGCGGAAATTTCTCAAGAACGCACGGGCTGCACCCCATGAAGCGGTCCATTTCACGTTCGCTCTGCGGAAGGGTAGAAGTCGCCATCGTATTTCTCGATTGAAGGGAGATGTTGAAAGGTGGCATGAATCATATCGTCATCAATCGGCCAGTGCCATATTGGCAGATTAGTGGGCGAGCCATGATTTTTTGTAAATTACAGGCCAACTGCGCTACGAATGCCACAAATACCGCTTAGGGTTCCGTTTGCGACGTTTTTTCCGCTAAATGTTGGAGACCACACACGACATCAACCTGATGTCGCGCGCCTGCGTTACGACGACAGAATCAGCTCGTGAACGGTGAAGTGGACACTAAAAAGTTATCCTTGTTCGGAGACAATCTGCCGCAGTACCCATCGACATTGTTTTGTCTGGTTTTTGTTACTGTTTATGGCACCTCCAGTTCCAGTCATGGGGAAGACCGGGGCAGTACGAGACTCGTCGCCTCTGCACTGACACCACTCCTCTCCGAATCTGTCTGTGGCACGTAGTGTACTTCTGGCAGTCATCAGTTCATTCACGGTTGCAAACCCGAGGTCCCACGATTCTCCTCCGTCTTCAGTTTGCATCCGTTTATTGACGCCAGCGAAGAGGTTCTGAAATTCCAAATACGAGCCTTCCATTTGATCTCCCGATTGCCTTGGCGTCCGGAGTTTGCTCAAAGCATCAAATGACTCCTCGGTGAGTGGGCGTGTTCCGATGAAGCATGAATTCGAGATTTTAGTGCTAAGCCCGTGCAGGGTTGCAGCCAAATCTGATTGTGGTTTGCCGTCGATGAGGCGTTTCCAGCGTCGATGGCAATCAAGAAGTTCCTTTTCCCAATCATTTATCTGCTGTTTACTTAATTTGTTTTGTTGATTCGCTCCCTTCCTTGAAGTTTTCTTTTCGTGAGCCCAATACAACTGGCAAGAGTTGATGATTGCCGTTGACAGGATTTGTTTCTCGTCATTGTGCAAGGCTGGATGGTAGATGCCATCGACCACTATGTTTAACTCATAGTTACAGTTGATGATTACCCCACCCATTTTGTCCAACGATAGAAACTTGCTGATTCGCGATTGTGAACCTTGGCTTGTTTCTTTGTTCCCTGGAAACAAATTCAACAGCCATTTAGGCCGACGCCTAACCCCTTCGCCCTATTTGCCCGTTCGACTCAGGTTGGCAATCGCACCGCAAAGACTCATAAACTGATTTCGAGCCCCAGACTGTTGACCAGCCTGGTGAGCCAGAAGAAAAGCAATGAGTTCTCGTTCACCAAGATTTAGCCCGCCCGTTACACTCTGGAGTGACACGTCATGGTCTTTGACCTCAATCGCAACCGGCCAAGGATCCAATTTCCTCCATTTGGTTTTCAATGACTCATCTTTCAGATTGTCGAATAGTGAGTGCTTTCCATCCGGATTATTCAGCCAGCGAAGTTCGACTGCAAATTTCAGCATTCACCGCTCCACATTACTTGTTCTTGAGTGGGTTGTCGCCGTAGAAATTACAGTGGAAATTACAGTGGAAATCAACAGCCTCTTTAACTGATTTGAATCATTTTCGTGGAAATACGTACGGTCATTATTCGGCCATGTTGGGCTTTTCGATCCCCGATTTCACGGTATCTTGACGCAATCGAGCCAACATTGAACCGCACCGTCGTGCTGCGTTTGTAGTGCTCGTTTTGCACCGCCCAGGAGAAATATCATGGGACGTACTGCGCGCAAACAACGGCTTCAACGGGCAAAGAAAACCGAGTCTACTCCGTTGAAAGAACTCCAAGCTGAACTCCGGCCGCAAATCGACAAAGCAATCGCCGCGTTGGATCCACTGCAGCTTGACTCCATCATCAACCGAATCGTAACTAAAGCGCCTGATGGTTGCGAGTTGGCGCGAGGGGTCGAACTACGGACGTCGATGCTAACGTACGCAGAACGTTCCATTCGTGAATACTTTAACTTCTCTTGGGAACATCATGCGGTCGATCTGATGCACCGCGTAAATCAGGTGTGGGAAAACGCTCGACCATCGATTCGTGGTATTGCAGCGACCAATTTTGTTAACGTGAACCTGGAGCATATTTATACGCCATCCAGACTGGACTCGCGCTCCATCCAGATTCGTAATCAGTGCATTTCGTTTTGGGTTGAACAACTGCTTGCCAAAGGACATCAGTTACATGACTCTGCCGTTATGTATCCGTGGAGTGTGGCACTTGAAGACATGATTCAGCGGATTCCGTCATGTTTCGAAAGCGATGACGTAGAAATTGCCATCGAGTTGCGAACAATCGCTCTCGAGCTTTTGGGGCGCCGGATCAGGCGTGCCGTAGACGAATGTAACGGCTGGAGTGAAATAGCGAGATCACGGTTATTCAGAGACACTGTTCGAACAGAACTCAGGAATCATGTTGACGTAGAGGAAGCGTTCGACTTCGAACAGGCCGTCGCGACCTTAGTCGATAAGCGAAAGCACTTTCGCTAGCCATCGCTTGGGAATTCCCAAGTGGCACTTTGAAGCACCCGGCCAACCCCAATTGTGAGGCTGGCCCCTCTCCGACCGAGCACTGCAACGCTCGGTTTTTTTGCGTCCGCAGGACGGTCGTTCTCCGCCACCTGAGCACAGCCTGGGAACAGGCTGGGTACGTCGCGCGACCTACCGTAGACGCGTCCCCTTTTGCCCGTTGAACGGGAAAGGACAAGCGTTATGTTAAAGCAGAGTTTTAAACTTCCTCGCAACAATCGCGAGGATAAACGTAGGCCCGCCGACCAAAATGCGGCGGGCCAAACAGGCGGAATCCTGTCGAGTAATGAACTTCGACAGCTCCGCAATATTGACCCAGGGAAGTTCCTGCAAAAGGTTCTGATTCTCGCCGCGAGTCTTCTCATTTTCGTGACCGGGACTCTTGCACAGGAGCACAGTCTTTCGCTGCTATGCGCTTCATTGTTCGCGATTCCTGTCATGGTGATTCTGCTGGAGATCGTGATCCTGCGTGACACCACCTCAGCCGCAGTGAAGGATGCAACGCTCTGGTTCGGTTGCACTGTTGTTGTGGCGTTTGGTTGCGTCACTTCTCACAGTGCAACAACATTCCTTTGCCAGTTTGGCATTGGCATGATGTTGGCCCACGGTTCTGAGCTGGCACACCAAGCACTTCACCGGACTGGGACTGGCATCAAGAGGATTGACAATCTCATTGGAACAGTGTTGTGTGTGGTCACGGGCACATCGTACTCACTGTTTCAGTATACGCACCACTGGCATCACCGATTCGTAGGGAGTGCAGCGGATCGCGAAAGCTTTGGATACGCATACGACCAACTGGATTCAGAATCCAGAAGTCGACGATGTGTCGGATTCATCCGTCACATTTTCATGATCGGCCACTGGTCGACGGTCTGGAGACGAATGTGGTACGGATGCACTGGACATCTCGAAGCAAAGTTGGTTGCCGAGTATCCATCGATTCCAAAAAAAGTTGTCAAAAAAGCTGTGATCGAATATCGCCTGATGGCTTTGTCACTGCTTCTCATCATCGCCTGTTCGATCTGCTATTCCACCAGCATTTTCATGCACATCTGGCTTGTGCCACTGATCTTTGCGTGGGGGCCGACACACGCGATCATTGAGATGCCGGAGCATTGGCGATGCGATAATCCGGATCCAGCTGCGACTTCCAATACTCGAAGTTTCAAAGCAGGATGGTTCACTGCTTATCTTACTAATAACAACGACTGCCACGTCGGGCACCATCATGACGGCCGAGTCCCGATGGACAAGCTGAATGCCCTTGAACGGATGCTTCATCAGCGAATCGGAATTAAGCATCTCGAAGAATCTTATCCTTCGTTCTACCTCCGATTTCTCAAGTACCTTTGGTCTGGTCAATTCAAAATTGAACCGTAATTCGTCAAGCCGTTTGGCCAAATCAGTTTAAGCGTTTAGGCGGCCATCTAGCCTGTTTTGAGGTCATGATGGCCGCCTTTCCTATTGTCCTTAAATCTTCTTGGAGAATCGAATCATGAGAAAGCTCACATTTGAAATTGAAGCCAAGGTGGCAGACACCTTCCCAGCGATTTCAGTCGTAGCGTTCGTTGTAACCAACTTGCGAAATGCGGCGAAAAATTTGCCTGACTGCTCGCCAACGGTCGGCCAAGTGCGTGAATGTCTAAATAGTGCCGGAGTCCAAATTCAGAACCTCGTCGATGATGCACGAATTTCGAATTGGCGAAGTGCAGTTCGCGGTTGTGGACTGAATCCGAGCACGTACAAGGGTAGTGCCGAACAGTTGGTTCGTCGGTACTTGAAAGGCGAAGGGATTTCTACGCCGCTGCATGTCGTAAACTGCTATTGCAGTCTTTCCGCAAAGCACATTGCTCCTATGGGTGCTTACGACATTGATCGATTGCCGTCATTCGATCTGCAGCTGCGAGCCGGTCGACCAGATTCGGATTGCTTTGTTCCTCTCGGTGGAAACAACAACATGGCAGTTACCGAGCGTACTGTGGTGTATGCAGCAGACTCCACTGTGATGTGTTGGGCGTTTAATGTTCGAGATTCGAAACAAACCTGTCTGACAGGAGAGTCTGATACTTCGATCTTCTTTGGGGAAGCCATCAGCGACGTCCAACGCGAATCGATGATCCATGCGACTACCGAATTGAAGCAGATTCTCACGGCTGCAGGCGGTGTGATCGGAGAATCGAAAGTAGCTGACGCTGCCTCACCAGCATGGTCCATCGAGTTGGCCAGCGCATGACGAGTTTGCTGCAGCACGAAATGATTAAGGGCCTGGGTGGCTGCAACCATCCAGGCCCTCTTTTTGGCAGCGGTGCAGGACATTGGTCGCACTCCGCCACCTGAGCGAGGGCCATGGTACGCATTTCTGTCAATCCAATCTACCTCGACTGGGTTTTCGACAATTTCCTCGGTCATTAAGGAAACTGGCGATAACAGTCGTACCGCTACCAAACATCGGCGAGTACTCACGCGAGTGAATCCACGCGAATACCACACCTGATATTCGCGGATTCCGAAGACCATCCTGATGGATCGAGTCGCAAAGCAATGCTGTGGCTGACCGACCTTCACGCCTCGCAATGCAACGCTGCCATTCTCTCGACGGAAGAATAGATCGTTGACTTCCACGTTTTCCCGGTCTCCAGGATGGATGCGTCGGGAGGAATTCAGTTCACCATGGCGGAGTCCTTCTTCGCTCATATCGTCGCTCTTGTAAGCGTTAATTGCCCTTCCAAATTTGACCACAATCGTACTCTTCTTTATCAAAGGAACGTGTATTATGAATTGTCTTTTTTCTCTGATTGCTTTACTGATCGGCGCGACTCGAGACAGCGCACCACTTGACCGTTGCCATTCGGATCCTACTCCAGCAGGTGCTCGCAATCGCCAATTTGCAATCCGCGAGTCAGTGCGTAACCTTCCGTTTCAGTTCTTCTGGACGTGGTTGAGCGGTTGCCCGCTGCCGGGTGAGGAGCCACTTGTACGACGAACGCCACTGATGCATACGCTCGACTCGATCGTTGGCTTCCTTCTGGCCTTGGTACTCGGCTCTTGGCTGATACTAAGCGGTTTGATTTGGCCGTTGCCGCTTGTGTTGCTGCTCGCAACCGGGCGAGCTAGAAAGTCATACATAACGATCGAGCACCAAGTCGTTCATTCTCAACTCTTCCACATCAAACTGCGTGACTTACGGCAGTTCTGTAACCAACTGATCGGTGAGTTCATTGGTGTACTTTTTTGGGTTCCAGAGCCGGATCTTTATCACCAAACGCACGCCGGATCGCACCATAAAAATCGTGATGTTGCGACTCCCCGCGATAAAGATGGAGCACCTATTTTCAAGCTGGGTTTCCTTCCCGGAATGCAGATTCGGCAGTATTGGAGCTTGCTTTGGTGCACGGTTTTCAGTCCACGCTTCTATTTCCAGTCTGGCATCAATCGACTCTGGCTATCTTTGGTGACTTCGAGCCGTAAGCGAATAATAATGTCATGGGCCTTTCTTGCGGCCCTGCTACTTCCTCTCTCAGCGGTAAAAGGGTGGTGGGCCGTTCTGCTAGTTTATTCACTTTCAGTGTTTGTTGGTTTCCCGGCTGCTGGATTGCTTCAAATGTGCGGCAAACATTTCTGGGGATGCCATCTTGACAAGCTTGGGACTTCGGAGCGAACAGCCCTTGTGTGTCAGGGACGATTTCTTCTCGATCCGTATCCGAGTCCGGGATCCTCACACAACGACTATATCTGCTTTTGGGCTCGTCTATTCGGCTATCACCTACCGGTAAGGATCGCCGTTCTTAATGGTGATGTACAGCATCATGACTGGCATCATCGGATTCCAGGTTCAGCCGAGTGGACAGAAAGTTCATTCGCCCGCATGCGGGATATCAATGCAGGCTGCCCAAACTGGAGCAACCTACCCTCGTACACACATTCGTGGAGCTTGGGCGAGTCTATTGCAAGAACGTTCCAAGAGATGGCGGCGGCACCGCCACTAACCGAGGAATGGCTGGCGGTCGTGAACAATCAGGCTGACGGCAGTGATGTCGCCTGATGTTTGTCTTTCGTCGCCGGTCAAAATGTCCGCTCGCTGGCGACCGCATTCTTTTAACTCACCCGATCCATCCTGCATCACTAGTTATTCAATTGATGTTTCTGTTCATGACAAAAGATGGAGGGCATACATGCCTTACGTTCAAAATGGGAAAAAGTTCATCGCCGTCGCCAATTCCAAGGCGAAACTTCCAGAGATTCTGAATGCGATTGGACACGCCTTTATTGGCCTAATCGGAAGTTCGGGGGTGGATGAAATCAAAAAGATGGAATTGCTCAACTACCACTTCGCTGATGGCAGCTTGGCAGCAATGCTAAGTACTTACCCAGTGATCGTTCTTCAGTCGCGAAATTCCGGTCAGTTGCAGCGGCTCCGTCGAGATGCTGATGAAGCTGGCGTACTTTGCTTTTTGTTTGTAAGAGCAATGCTGGGGAGTTCTGCTGAGGAACAACTGGCATCTACTGCTGCTCAGTTGCTGGACGGACATGATGTCATAGTTGCCTGTCTGTGGGGGGAAACAGCTGTACTGGAGCCACTTGTGAAGCGATTCTCACGCTTCCGAGGCGCTTTAGCGTCCGATCCTGAAGGCCCCAAGCAAACGGAGCCGCCTGCAGTATAATAGATCCGTCCTTAACAAAAAAACGAGTCGTCGATCATCGCGACTATGAGACATGCCCCGCCCAACTCCATTGGAGTTGGGCGTTTTTTTTGTGTGCCGAGCATGTTTAACAGCTTGAGGGTTTGAGTCCCTTATCCAACCTGATGGAGGTGAAGGATTAGCGAAGCGCAAGGGCGGTGTCGTGAGGCGTCGTCTGAAAGAAGCGTGGAGCAAACGCGTGAGCCGACGAACAGAAATCGGATATGAGGCGTGAGTGTCGGACGAGTTGGCATGTGACAGCGAAGTCCTTTTCCATCAAGGACACAGAGCGTAAAGCCGGCGGTTGTGCGCGGGAGGCGGTTAAACTTACCTCGGGAGGTCTGTCGTATGTCTCCGGAATCGGGACTGAGCAAGTCGCAAGGCTTGTGATCGTGCGGCAGAAGTCAGCAAAGGGCGTAGTATCCGGCGTCGGAATCAGAGGCGAGACACTCGTTCGAAAGGGCGAGAAACGGCCGGTGTCTCTGGAATCCGTGACAACCGGGAAGGCCCGAACGGTCCCCGAAAGGGGTTGAAAGGAGCGGTCAGTACGACCCGAATCTCATGAACGACAGGCGGCCGAAAATCCAGTTGCATCTGGCCTTTCCGGAAGAGGAACGGAGTGAAACTCCGAGGGCTTCCGGGGAAGGGACCGAATCGTTTGCGGCGACGAGGAGTTCCGAACACCCGGCATTACCAGAGCGTTTGATGGAGATGATATGCGAGACGAATAATCTGGTGACTGCACTTCGGCGCGTGAAGTCGAATCGAGGCTCTTCGGGTGCGGACGGAATGACCGTTCGTGATCTGGAAGACCACTTTCGGCAGCACTGGCCGACGATCCGCGAGCAGTTGCTGAATGGCACTTATCAGCCTCAGCCTGTGAAACGAGTGGAGATTCCGAAACCAGACGGCGGAGTGCGCAAGCTTGGCATTCCGACGGTGCTGGATCGCTTCATTCAACAGGCGATGCTGCAGGTTCTTCAGCGTGACTGGGATCAGACGTTTTCTGAAAGCAGCTACGGCTTTCGACCGGGGCGATCTGCGCATCAGGCCATCACGGCGGCTCAGGGCTTTATCGCCGAGGGCTTCCGCTGGGTGGTCGATCTCGATCTGGAAAAGTTCTTTGATCGAGTCAATCATGACATCCTGATGAGCCGGATCGCGAGACGTGTTCGCGATGTCCGTGTGCTGCAACTGATTCGCGCGTTTCTAAACGCGGGAGTGCTTGAGAACGGTCTGGTCACTGCGACCGATGAGGGTACGCCGCAAGGCGGTCCTCTTTCCCCATGGCTTTCCAACGTGATGCTCGATGATCTTGATCGCGAACTGGAACGACGCGGCCTGAAATTCGCTCGCTATGCCGACGACTGCAACATCTACGTTCGCAGCCTTCGTGCGGGCCAGCGAGTGATGGCCAGTGTCAGCCGCTTCCTGACGGAACGGCTCCGGCTGACGGTGAACTCATCAAAGAGTGCAGTGGATCGTCCGTGGAATCGGAAGTTCCTCGGATACAGTTTTACGAATCATCGGACTCCAAAGCGTCGAATCGCCCCGAAGGCCATTCAGCGTTTCAAAGGCCGGATTCGTGAACTGACTCGGCGAACTCGCGGGATTTCTTTGGACGAGATGACGGGCCAGCTGAACAGTTATCTGCGTGGTTGGCTTGGCTATTTTGGTAGATGCGAAACCCCGAGTGTGCTGCGCGACTTGAACTCCTGGCTCCACCGTCGCCTTCGTGCGGTCGTGTGGAAACAATGGAAGACCAGTCGCCGTCGTTTCTCGGAACTTCGTCGTCTGGGCGTGTCTCTTGATCTCGCCGCGCAAACGGTGGGCTCCTGCCACGGCCCCTGGCGTCTGTCCAAAAGCCCGGCTCTTCACAAAGCTCTTTCCACCCAGTACTTTCAGACTCTCGGCCTCGTTACACTCCTCCCAGCCGCTCCGGCCGCTTAACCAACCGAATCGCCGTGTACGGACCCGTACGCACGGTGATGTGGGAGGGGAAAAGCCGAAAGGCTTTCCCCTATCCCGATTGGATAACCAACCACGCAGGCTATTCGAGGTGAGTCAGGCCGCTCTCATTTTTTGCAGTTTAGGGATCTGCGCCACAGCCGATTCTGATGTTCGTCATGCCACAGAAAATCCGCTGCGACGGAGACAAGGCGAAGCCGGTGGTCGGGAACCTGTGACGACAACCGGCTTCGAGCGTGAAGGGAATGTGAGGGGACTACTCGGGCGTTTCTGAATTTGCAGACGCAGGATGCTCGTAGATCCAGGTGTGAGCCAGATCGAGCACTTTCATCACCAGCGGCAGATCTTCACGTCCGAACGAAGTCGAGTCCTTCCACTGTTCTCCATCTTTGTATAAGCGTGACACGGTCACGTTATGACGTACGCCTTTTTCAGTTGTGTTTTCCCACAGAGCCGCACGAATGCGGCCAAGGCGGATTTCATGTACGGGTCGCGCTTTTTCCTGAGCCATTGAAATTATCTCCAGTCGAATTGATTGAACGAAAAAAGCCGTGAGCACTGACTCACGGCCGTGTTTGAGTTAACACAGAACGAACAAACTGGCACGCGATTCTTGATCAGGCGACCAGAGCCAGAAGAGTTCCAATCTTGGCATCCAGTTCAGCCCGATCTCCGACCCAGGAAACCCGCTGGGACAGCCTCGTCAGAGCATCCACGATACTAAAGATCGTGAATCCTCCTTGTGTACGAGCCAGTTCCAGCGCCTCCTTCGCGAGACCTCGCGGCAGCCCGTGAGCAGTCAGAGCTTTCCCCGCTTCTTCGGCGTTGTCGCCCAGACGTGTTGTGAGTGCCTTCTGAAGGACGTTGACGAAGGAATCACGCCGTTCATCGCGACGTCGGACGAGACTTTGAATCCGCGTGGCGACTTCAGAAAGTCCGTCTCGCACATTCGCCGTATGTCTGCGTGAGAAGTCAATGACCTCCGTGGCATCCCAGACGATGTGGTTCTGACAGATTCGCTGAAACCAGAACGTCTGAATTCCGAGCGAACGGCGTCCGACGTCGGAGTTCCAGACAAAGAAGCCCGGTGCGAACGACTCGCCACCGATATCCACCCACCCTGTCGGATCAATCAGAAAGGCAAACAGATCCTGCTCACCGCAGTAGAGCCCGGTGCTGTGCTGATCCATCGCCTTTTGCGGAGGTGTGAAATCCGGTGCATGTTCCCGGACAACATCGAGCAATTCCGCATTCCAGAGTCGCGTATACGAAACTCCGTGAACCGAACGGATCGTCGGTCCAGTCGTCAGAATCTGCAGCGGCTTTGCGGAACGCGGCAGAGTTTCTTCAAAGGCGCGACTGGCCGTCTTCGTACTGAGACGGTTAATCGTTTCCTTACTGATGTTGGCCATGCGGCACAACTGGGAAAAGGACCAGTCATTCAGTGAGTAGTCGGCATGTCCTCCGACCCCAATTGTCAAATCATGGGTGAGCACTAACTGCTCTGGTCGTTCCCAGATATCGACCGAATCTTCCCGCTGTTTGTGACAGTGAGAATACAGATCGTCGAATGAATCAAAGCACTCATCCGGAGTTCGACGAAATAACTCCTGATTTGCCTGCGTCAATGTGGCCATAGGCCCGCTCCTGAAAAAGGAAACAACTCGATTCGCCAACATGGTCGAACCGGCGATCGCTGTGATGCAGTAATCGACGGTGCAACCCGGTTGAGAATCAGCGTGAATCCAGGCCAGGAGAGCTAAAAACCTTGAGACCACAGACCTCTTGCGGCAGGTCAACAGCCTGCTGCCAGAGGACAGTGAATTCTTCTACCACGATGTGAAATCAAAGAGCATGGCGAAGTAATCGCCTCGCGCGTGTGCTACCAGGAAATTGCAATAATGTCACGCGGCAGATCCGGACCCATAGAGTGGATTCAGATCAGGCGTCCGAAGTGTGCGGAATGACTCTGGAAATAGTTCCATGCTTCGCGATAATCCGCAGACTGCAATAGGAATTCGATGGCATGTGACGCAGCGGTGTCGAGGACCATCCAGACGGCCACTCGATCAGAGCGAAGTTTAGTGTTTTTGGTCAAACTGTTTCGAGCGGATTCCGTTTCGAGCTGGAAATCCCTGAGTCCATTTTGATCTGCCCATCCGAGGTATGCGTGCATCATATTCAAGAGGTACCACGGATTTGCATCCGAGGCAAGCAGAAAGTGTTGCCCTGTTATTTCGCAACAGCCGGAGAAATTGTTCGCTGCTCCAGCCGAGGATCGCGTAATGCCAGGCCGCAATAGGCGGCGACTTTGTCGATCAGTTCTTCGTGAGACGCTACCCATTCCAGATGATTGGCCTCGGGATTCTTCAACAATCGCCCGGCCGCAACACCGTGCATTGCTCGGATGCGCCAGTAGTATTCGGACGGTGGAGGCAGGTACGGTTTGACCTCATCGATTCGACCAGCAGCCGAGAGTTCAACACACAACGTGGAGAGAACTCGTGTTCGCGTCCCAAACAACGGCAGTCGATCGAGGTGGTTTTTTCCATTCATGGCCAGTTCAAACTCACCGGCAATTGCATCCGCTTCATAGAGCGGAAGAAAAGTGGAATCTCTCGCTCCATTAGAAGTGATCAAGCCAACGGCGTTCCGTCGAGCAACTCGATAGCCTTCAATGTCACCACGTTTTGCCAGAAGGGTCGCTTCTTCGGCGTAAGCACGTGCCAGACAATCTTCCTTGTCGTAGAGATATCCTGGTCCCTTCGTCTGAATGAGCACAATCTGCTTCCTGACAGTTTCAAGGTCCGACTGCGATGCCGCCAGAATCATGCGCAAGTAGTTGTTGACAGGATCAATCCCGCTGTCCATGAGGTTGGGTGGCAATCCGCAGTCCTGGCGAGCCGCTTCAACGATGGAACGAATATGAATCCGCATTTCGGGCTTTTCCGAGTACAATGTTTCGGATGCCCGAGCGGTATCAATGCAGGTCTCAATGGCGTTTCGAGAATCGCGAAGTGCAAATGCCTGAATCTCTGCAAACGTCCGGTAGCAATCAGCGATCTTCAATAGCTGCAGCGCTCGTTCGCTAGCGTCGTCCTCTTGTTGCCGCCAAAACGATTCCCAGCAACTGAAGAGATTCTCGTGAACTCGGACACACGCCCGTTCGTAACTGGCGGGCTGATTCAGTCGATGCCAGCAAGCTGCGATCCAAATATTGGCCCATGCCCGTTCGCGAGGTCCCTGCAGGAGGTTGGCTGACGCTTCGGCTGCTTCAAGTAGACTGCGTGCATCTCCCAGCACAGGATTTGGTCTCGGAAGCTGATCCGGATTTGCTGCGACGGCAGATTTGAGGTCTGCGGACTTTCGTGCCAAGGCGATGAATATCGCAGCACTTGTGCTATGGTCCTTGAGGCGAAGTGCAAACGGGATCACCGTCGCACGAGTTGTTTCTGCTGACGCATGATGCGCGATAAACTTTGCCGTTGCCGGTGCCGCCATTGAGTCAGTTGGCCGAACGCGAATGACGTCCAAACCCATTTCCAGAGGCAGTTCAGCAGGAGCCTGCTGCATGACGCGGAAAACGATGGACGCTCTGAGCGACAAGTCCGACAAATTCATGGCACTGATCAACGCTCGTCGCCAGTTGCCGGTTTCGAGATCGACTTTTCCCAGCACAGCTCGTGCAGAGATATTGTCGTCACCGTAGTCGGGTGCATCCAACTGCTGGGCTTCCCCCAGCAGTATGGCTTTCCAGCGTGAAGTTGCATCGTTCTTCCGTGCAGCGCTCGTTGCGGCATGCGCGAATGCGAGCGTGTTGACCGCATATGTGCCGTTGTCTTTTGGGATGAGTGCGCAAATGGCGAGGATCTCCCGTGGTTCAGCATACATTGCCATTGCTCGGCATCGGTTGATCGACGGCATGTAGAGGGCCAGCGTCGATTTATCCTTTTGTGCCGTTGCAAGCGATTCGTCGATCAGAGCCTGAGCAGTCGCATGGTCTCCGTTCAGCTCAGCGTAACCTGAAACATCGGCCAGGAGCGAACTTCGTCGTAGCAGGTTGGCAGCTTGTCTCGCGAATTCAGCCGTGATTTTGGAATACCGGATTTTCTTGTCCAATGAGGTGTCGTTCGGCAATCTGCGAAGACAGGCCATCGCAGATGCTGCCGCCTTTGTGCCGTCCGTCATTCGTTCCAGACACTGCCAGGCACGATCTTCTGCCTCACCCTGCTCCGCCTTTCGACCGACATCCTGATAGTAATCGGCAAATGCATGCCAGACTTCGGCAAACCCGGCATCGTCCGGCGTCATCGCATCCCCTTCAGAACGGGCGAGTTTAAGCCACTGGTTTTCATCCCAACTGTCAACATCCTGCCACAGAATGTTGAACTCATCGGAGGAATCCGATGACTGGCGGGTTTCCTCGCAGAGGGCTTCCAGGAAAGCACGGTCGTCACCATTCTGCTGGAGCGTCTGGAGTTTTGTTACTCGACGACGAAATCTCAGTTGCGGAACCAGTTCTCGAAGTCTCACCTCCGCTGCTTCGAGTTTTCGAACAGTGGTTTCTGGCTGGCTGGATTTGAGTGCTTCCAGTTTCAGGTTCTGAATCTCAGTCCATTCAGTCCCGCCAAATTTCGACAACAGCTCCGCGTCTGACGTTTGAAGAGTTTGTTCGAATGAGACAATTGCGGCCTCACGCTTCTGCGTGGCTTCGAGCACTATTTGGTCAAGGGCCGATTTAGCTTCACACTGACCTGGGGAGGGTTGCTCAATTTGAGACGATCGCCGGGCGACAACATTCGTCGTCTGTTCGTGAGAGTCGGCAGTGTTTGTTGGTTGTTCAACAACGGATGTCGTGTCCTGAGATTCCGTGTTGACCGATAGCGAATTGTTGTCGTCATTTGATCGCGTTTCCTGCCGCTGCACTGGAGGACGCAGTAGGAAAAGGAGCAGAAACGGAAGTCCAATAATGGGCAATAGAATCAACAGAATGGTTCGGTGTTGTCGCGACGGATCGTTGCGGAGATTCATCAGAGTGTCCTATGGCAACAACAACCCAGCTTCGATCATGTACTCGCCGTGCTTGATAAGCAGTTGCTGGGCTCGTTTGACTTTTTCAAGTTCCTTTGCATTCTCGAAGGTAAATTCGTTCCACATCGGAAATGCTCCCATCGGGCGGTGAGTGTCATAACTCATAGGAGCACTTCCAATTTCTGCCAGCGAGGTCAGGCCTTTGATCGTCGGCTCGAGCGCTCCGAGTCGTTCCAAATCACGATACGAAAGGGGCACAGCATCGGCAGTCTTCAGAAAGATGTGGTTGTATTCTCCGAGCTTTGAATAGTCAGGTGATACGAAGGGCGATAAAAGCCGTTGAATTTCCGCTTTATCCAGTTCATAGGCTTTTTTTCTGCCGTTCGTCGCGACTTTGGTTTCCATATCCAGCAATAACCTGTTCGCTTCAAAACGCAGCTGCTGAGCCTGATCTTCTAACTCTCGATTTGTTCGCTTGATGGCTTCCAGTTGAGCCGAGTGTTTGGCAACGACGGCCTTGCTTTGTTGTTGATATGCGTTGCCGATTTCGCTGTTTCGTTTCTGTTGCCGATCATTCAACTCGTTGGCAAACGATTGTTGCAGATCAGTGACCCGTGCTGCGTCTGGCAGCTTTTGCGACAGGTTGCTCATTGCCGTTCGAATCCTTACCAGAGCATCACCGAGAGCACCACTGCCAACTTCCGACGGAACTTCATGTTTAAACGTATCACAATGCAGTCGCACCTCGGCAAGTTGGCTGCGAATAACGGCGATCTCCTGCTTTCTATCGGGGTTCGTGAAATTCAGATCGGCAAGCGTAAGATCCAGTTGATCAATCTCGACGAGCCACGCTTCGCCAGGAGCCGGTGGGAAAAATGCTTCAAAAATCGGTTTGGCAGTGTCTTCCGTCGTCTTGATAATTGAAGCAGGTTCAGTCTTTGCATTGATGCTGGCTGATTCGCTGACCAGCGAGTATGCGCCAAAGAACAGCAGTGGAACGACGCACAGCAGGATCGCCATATGCCACAGATCTTTGAGTCCGGAGGATTTTTGAAACGGAGAACTCATCAATCAGATCCACTATGGAGATAACAGATTTGCTTCGACCATGACTTCGCCGTAAGTGCGCAGAAAGTCCTGGACAACTTTGAGGGTTTCCAGAATTTCAGGTCGTTGTATATCGCGTTCGCCCTGATACATAGGGAAATCACCTGCAGGACGATCATTGCCCGGATTAAAACCGCCATCTTTGTCCGCGAGCATCAGTAGGATTTCCATACCCTTTTTGCTGTCCTCCAACGCACGAACTCGCTGCAACGCAGAAAATGACATTGGCGCTTTGTTGGGAACGACTTCAAGATCCGATCCCCGACGCGGTTGCCGATATCCTGGCGTGATGAATGGGCTCAGCAGCGACTTCATGCCAGGCAGTTTTGCTTCCATTTTTTGCCGAAGCTCGGCATTGCGGGCAGCAACCGTTGCCTGTTCGGTTTCGACGGCCTTTTCGGATTCGGCGATCCGCTCGGTTGATTCCTTGCGAGCACTTTCGAGCTTCTTCTCAGATTTCTCAAGCACCGTCTTCGATTTCGAATGATTGTCATTCTCCGCCTTCAATTCTGCCGCGTGAGTCACCTCCATAACATCCAGTCGTCGCGTTACTTCCTCTTTGATTGACTGCTCTGTCTGTTGCTCAAGGGTCGCAAGGAACGCTTCAAGTGTTCGATCCTGGGGATCTGATGCCTTCGACACCATCTGGTCCAGCATTGATTCTGCTTGCTCGATGATCCCGGTGACTGCGGCAATGCTCGATTGTGATTCAAGTGCTCGTGTCTCAATCTGGTCGTACGTAGAAATCGGTCCGCGCGATCTGCTGACATTCTGCTGGATGTCGTTAAGCCACTCACGGACTCCTGCCAAGCCAGAGAGTTCAGCCTGGACTGTCGCGTCAAGAAACCGAACCCTCAACGCAGAGTCCTCGACGGCGAGCCTTCGACCTTCTGAACTTGTCATCAGCTCGGAAATCCGTCGCTGCCATCCTGTGGCTTGCTGCTCGACGTTGTCCAATTGGGTCCTCAGTGCGTTAAGTCGGGGATCGAGTTCAATTCGCTGTAGTTTAAGAAGCATCACTCGTTCGGCAGTCGTGTATTCCGATTCAGAGACCTTTGGTGGCAGAGGTTCGTCCGTTTTCTCGATCACGGGCGTCGGCTGAGGGTCGGGATCCGAATTTGGCGTTGGGACCGGTGCTGCATGATCCGACCATGTCGAACCAAACGCCATGAAAGCAAAAGCGAGCCAGCACAGCATCAGCATGCCAACTGTAACAACCGACATCAGAAGCTGACCCAGCACCTGACTGCGTCCCGAATCCGGGCTCTGGATCTGAGTTTCGGACATATGCCTATTCCCGGTCCCGTTCCATGGCCACGCGCCAAACGGGTCTTGCCGCAAGTCCCACCACAATGGCAATCGGAATGAGCGATGTTCTTCCATACAGGAAACCGCAACACAGGCAAAGTGCGGCCAACAACCACAATGCAATCGCGGAAGTGCCGGCCAGAACGAGGATCGAGTCGGCTGAGCCACGCTTCCAACGTGAATAGTGATTGAAGCAAAAGCCTGTGGCGACAATCGATCCCACCGCGATCAGCAGTGACATGGGAACCATCATCGTTGGCTGCAGACGACTCCAGAACATCATCATGCCGGAGCCGATGACACCGGCTGTCGCATACGGGGCAAGTGCGCCATAGTTGCGTCCCGCTGCCCTGCGATGATCGACGACCTGTGGAGCATGAGGAGTCTTAGGAAGTTGTGAGCGACGATGTTTCTCCTTTTCAATTTCCCGCTGCGTCCATCCGGTCAGCACGTAATGCCCCAGGAGTATCGCCGGATCAAACTCTAACGTCGGGCGAACTGCGGGAAGCGTCTCTTCATTCACGCTTCGGCGAATCGGCTTCGACTGAAACGATTCTTTGCGAACTTCGGTTGTGACGACTTTCTCCAGAATCAAGTCACCTTCCAGAACTCGAATATGCTTTCGAATCCACGCAGGGATTCGCTGCAGAAACTGGTCATGATCCTGAGGAATCGGCAACTTTGTCTGAGTGGTCTCCCTGGCTTCCGCATTCATGACATGATGTTCATGTCGTTCGATGGAGAACGTATTGCGGCCCTTCATCTGTTCCCATTGCTCGACGGTCAACTGTCGAGTGGAGTCATCATTCGTCCGGATTCGACTGCGCTCAGTCGTTTTCGACTGGATCCGATCCTGCTTGACAACGTGGCGGTAGTAGTGAAGTTTGCATGCTGTGTCGCCCGGCCATTCGATAATACCAACGACATCCATTTCCACCAGCACATGGAGCGACATCAACAATTGTGCAGCAATGGTTTCGCATGCCTCGCGGACCCAATCGCCAGTGCGTGACTGTACGATGGGCAGTGGCTGGGCGATCAGTTCAGCGGTAAGCAGAGCTGGGAGCGGTTTTGTGATTCGCTTGATTGCCGTCAACAACGGACGACGCGCCGATTCGAGCGCCGCAGCCCGGGCCTGTGGACTGCTCTGCCCCTTGACCTGAATTTGGACAGCGTGGCAGCAAACAAGTTCCGCGAATTCGCGAACGTCTCGTTGTCGATCGGCGAAAAACGTTGTGCAGTCGTTGAAGGAACGAACGAGCTCGTTGTGAGACGTGGTCAACGAAAAATTGGTAGCGGGTATCTCTCCCGACAGCCGCGCACTCAGTGACTGGTAGACCGGCGTCAGTTGATTGGCTTGCTCTGCCAAAGGCCATGATTCCTCTTGAAATGGAATCATCGAATAGGCATCCACCAGCTGCGGAATCAGCTGTTGGAATTGTCGTCGCGGCTCAGTGGTCGTTGCGGTCATGGTTCACCTCGGTCGTCATTGTAACCATGCCGCTGAGGCTGGGTGAACCGTCCAGACCGGTTTGGGGCAACTTTTCTTTTGCTGAAACCTGTGCTATTCGACTCCCCTATCGTTTGCTGAAGCATTCCGTTCAGGCTGTCTCAGGAGATGAGTCGATAATGGTTTTCAATGGTTTCCGCTGTGAGCCTGAAGGGGCAATCAGCGACATAATTCCCCCATGCCATTCGGATCTGGCCGCCCGCATTCACACGAACAGGGTCGTCAGACCCGTATGGCCGACGGGGAATAGTGGGCTTTTTGGCATTCCTGGCAGTGTGAGCCGTTCCCCCACTGAAATCTAACGAACGCGGGTGAAACTGCCTGGCCGGAAACGACTGCCGACCGAGCTTGGGATTCGTTCCAAAACAGGTTCGTCACGCTCGTTTCCGTCACCAAAAAATCACTGAGCAGATTCCCCTTTTGCAAAACCTGAAAACGATGAATCTTAAAAAGCACTGAAAAAACATGACTGATCTTGCAAACGCGCAAAAGGGGAAGTACACCTCGAAATCACTGAGATTTGAGTGGTTTTTGCAGGATTTTGGGGCTTCCTCATAACCTCGAGGTCGTCGG
>Ga0138256_10001455_pt1 | contig 25500 bp, 18 predicted proteins | sample KNB2016incub_MG_FD_105486 | JGI IMG/M metagenome (GOLD analysis project Ga0138256, IMG submission 105486) | Active sludge microbial communities from wastewater in Klosterneuburg, Austria - KNB2014incub_MG | ecosystem: Engineered > WWTP > Activated sludge > Unclassified | place: Austria...
GGCAGACCCAAATTATTGCCTGGTGGCAAGGAAATTCAGGCAGAAGGTCAATATGTGTTGCCGGGATTTGTAGAAATGCATGGACATATCGGAGGCAATGCGCAGGGGGCTGATGCGGAGTATGTCTTTAAGCTTTGGATGGCTCACGGCATCACGACCGTAAGAGACCCAAGTGCAGGCAATGGTTTGGACTGGGTATTGGAAGAAAAAAAGAAATCTGCTCAAAATCTAATCACAGCACCACGCATTTTCGCCTATACTGCCTTCGGTATGGGTGCAAAAGAGCCGATCACCACGCCCGAACAAGCACGCCTTTGGGTGAGAGAAAATGCAGCAAAAGGAGCTGACGGGATCAAATTTTTTGGAGCCAATCCTGATATCATGCAGGCCGCACTCGAAGAAAACAAAAGGTTGGGCTTGCGGTCTGCCTGCCATCATGCTCAAATGAATGTAGCCCAATGGAATGTGCTCAACTCTGCCAGAGCTGGCCTCACCACGATGGAACATTGGTATGGTCTTCCTGAAGCCTTATTCGATACCCGTACCGTACAGGACTATCCTCCTGACTATAATTATGCCAATGAACAGGATCGGTTTGGCCAAGCTGGCAAATTATGGCTCCAGGCTGCCAAACCAGGTTCTCCAAAATGGAATGCGGTTATGGACGAATTATTGTCCCTTGACTTTACCCTTGACCCTACTTTTAACATCTATGAAGCCAATAGAGATCTCGCCAGGGCAAGGCTCCAAGAATGGCACCAGGACTACACCATGCCCAGTCTTTGGAAATTTTATGCACCCAGTAGGATTTCGCATGGTTCCTATTGGCATAGCTGGGGCACGGAGCAAGAAGTTGAATGGAAAGAAAACTATCGAATTTGGATGATGTTTGTGAATGAGTATAAAAACCGGGGAGGCAGAGTAACTGTAGGTACAGACTCAGGATTCATCTATCAGTTGTATGGTTTTTCATATCCCCGAGAACTTGAACTGTTGAGAGAAGCAGGATTTCATCCTTTAGAAATCATCCGAAGTGCTACTCTTTACGGAGCTCAGGCTTTAGGCATAGATAAAGAATTGGGGACGGTAGAACCAGGCAAATTAGCTGACCTGGTTATCATTAAAGAAAATCCTCTAAAAAACCTTCAAGTCTTATATGGTACAGGTGCAGTCGCCCTGGATGATTCTAATCAGGTAAAAAGAATTGGCGGAGTACTCTATACGATTAAAGATGGTATAGTGTATGATGCCAAAAAACTATTGGAGGATGTAAGAAACATGGTGGCTGAATCTAAAAAGGATTCAGGTGAACCTATTACTCAACCAGGAATAATTAAGAAATCATAACCTAACCATTCCTCCAATCCAGAGTACCAAGGTAGTCAATCTTTAAAATCCTATAAATGATTTTTACGCCACAGAGTGTTTCCTTTTACAAAAAAACAAGAATCCAGGTTATAGAACATCTGGCACCCGACAGTATTGCCATCTTCCACAGCAATGATAAGATGCCCTCTACCGGGGACCAATATTACCCTTTTCGGCAAAATAAGGATTTGTTGAGATTGTGTGGTATCTACCAGGAGGACACTGCCCTCGTACTATTTCCTGATCATCCGGATCAGCATAAAAGAGAATTGTTGTTCATCAGAAGGACAGACGACCATATCAGAATCTGGGAAGGTACCTGCCTGGATAAAGCTCAGGCGGAATCAGTATCAGGCGTAAAAAACATTTATTGGTTTGATCAGTTTGAGTCCATAGTCTATCCACTCATTGTCAGGGCCAAAAATGTCTATCTTAATAGCAATGAAAAAGCAGCTTATCCTTTAATCATAGAAAATCGGAATGAACGATATGGTAAACACCTGATGTCGCAATTCCCATTCCATCAATTCCATAGGCTGCAGCCCATTTTAAAAAATTTAAGTTTAGTCAAAACAAAAGAAGAAATACAAGCCATCAAAACTGCTATCAAGCTCACCGGTGATACCTGGAAAATCATCGATGCACTGATCAAACCAGGGATGCATGAATATGAAATCGCTGCAGAGATCAGCTACCAATTTGAAAAACAAGGAGCTATACATGCATTCGAACCCATTGTAGCCAGTGGCTCGTCAGCGTGCGCTTTACATTATAAATCCAATCATCAGATTTTAGCGAAAGATGATCTTATCCTGGTAGATTTTGGAGCGGAGCTCAATGGCTATGCTGCCGATATGACCAGGTGCAAAGCAATAGATGGGACTATGAATAAAAGACAGTTTGAAGTCTATGATCAAGTGCTTAGTGTCTTCCTTAATGTCAAACAAGTGGTCAAAGCCGGTTTAACGATTGCAGAATTGAATGATATAGCGGAGGAAAAAATGGGCGAATCATTATTGCAACTTGGGCTGGTACCCTCATCAGAGATAGCTGAGAAACAAAAAATTAAAAAGTATTTTCCTCATGGCGTAGCTCACTTCCTGGGTATGGATGTACACGATTATGGTGATAGATATACCGAGCTGCAACCTGGAATGATCATCACCTGTGAACCCGGCATCTATATTACTGAAGAAAGCATTGGCATCAGACTGGAAAACGACCTTTTAATTACCACAGAAGGTTGTATCGATTTGATGGAAGAGTATGAATTATAAGTTGAAATAAAAGCCGAACTTCGTTCATCAACCTTATCTACTGGTTTTACCAAAAGTGATGCCTGGCCAATCATCGGTGCGAAAAGGAATCATAGGCAAACCATCGCGACTATACATATTGCATACAGGATTGTCAGCCCAGGCATATCTAATAGCCACTGGATTGGAGATGTGGTCACTCCAAACCTCCATCTGCGTTGAACTAATGATTTTAGCTTCAGCCCATTCAAATCGTTTATCCTCACCTGCGATCGCAAAACCTTTGGGCTCAGGTGTATCAAAAGCGTAAAGCCCTTGTCCCACATTATTAAAAGTAAGAATGATTTTGCCCTTGTCGATTTGCATTGTTTGATAAGTGGGCCCGCTAAACAATATTCCTTTATTGTAATCTTTGGCCAAGGCCCATCTAGCCAACCTATCAGCTACAGTTTGTTTGTGTCGTGGATGAATGTCCCGCCCCTCACCCAAATCGATGATGACAGCCTGTCCTGTATTGGACAATCTATCCATGGTCATCGTCTGCGCTTCGCGCAATTCTGCCCAGCTGCTTTCACCAGGCATATCGGTTTCTTTTTGAAAATCAGCCAATTGTACATAATAAAACGGAAAGTCGCCTTGACCCCACTCCTCGCGCCAATTTTGAATCATCAAAGGGAAAAGATCCCGATATTGATATGCCCGACCTGCGTTGGATTCTCCCTGGTACCAAATTACTCCTTTTATACCATAGCCTATAGTCGGGTGTAATACCCCATTGTATATATTGGCTGGTCGCTGATTGCCTGACATTAAATCACCTGGTCGCTGAGGCCTGGGTGTGTTTCGCAGGCCGGATGGCAAGGCTTCCCATGCTTCCAAAGATTTCTTCCAATTAGTGACTTCCAATTCGTAATTATAGTGTAGTTCCTTGTCTTTCCACCAAGCCATGAGGTCATTATACTTAGGGTCTTTTAACAATATATCTTTATTGACCCAGGCTTCAGCAGCAGACCCTCCCCAGGAATCATCTATCAGTCCTATGGGTACATTTAAGGCATCGCACAAACGACGACCAAAAAAATATCCAATCGCAGAAAAGTCTTTTACAGACTCAGGAGTGCAAGCAGTCCAGGCACCCTCAAAATCGTTTTTAATTTGATCAGTGCCGACCCTAGGCACCGTGATCAACCGAATATTTGGCGCATTGGCAGTCAATATAGCCAACTCTGCACTATTGGTATTTTTAACAGGCCATTCCATATTCGATTGACCGGAACAAATCCATACTTCGCCTACAAGCACATCGTCGAAAAAAAATTTTGATTTTTCTCCGGCTATATTTAATCGGTATGGACCACCAACCGGCAGGGGCATTAGTTTTACTTTCCAATTACCTTTAAGATCGGATTTTGTAGTTTGGCTCTGACCATTAATCTCTACTGTAATCGTTTCGCCGGGAGTAGCCCATCCCCATACTGGATTGATTTGTTTTTGTTGCAATACCATATGGTCACCGAATATGGCTGGCAGTCGGAGTTGGGCTATCGACATTTGCAGACCCAGTATCGCAAAACAACAAGTGAACATTATTTTATTAATCATTGCTAGATATATTTTTAAAATTTGCATCAATTATGCCTTACCAAGATAACATGACTTGCCCTATTGTCAAAGTAATTATAAATTTTGTCAATTGAATCCCATTTATCCATGATGCTGCTCACAAGAAAAACATAAAAACCCCTCTTCAAAGCTCTCCTAAGAATGTCGAGAAAATAAAAAGTGCATTCAGAAAAAAAAATTATCTCAAATTATTAAAAACTAAACATTACAACTAGCATTCGATTTATAAAGTTAAATATTATCTTTCCACATATTAATTCATTTTACATCATATGAAATCAATCGTTTTCTTTTTAGCAACTTGTCTTTTTTTTATAAGTGCTTGCACCAAAAAAGAAGAAAGCCGTACACCAAAAAAAACGAATATCCTGTTTATCATGGCAGATGATCATGCCTATCAGGCGATCAGTGCTTACAGCGATCATTTGATCAAAACGCCTAATATCGATCGGATCGCAAAAGGAGGCATGTTGTTTTCAAATGCCTGTGTCACCAATTCGATTTGTGCACCTTCCCGTGCTACCATTTTGACGGGAAAGTTTAATCACCTTAATGGAAAAATTGACAATAATCTGCCTTTTGATACTACTCAGCTCACTTTTCCGCAATTATTCCAGCAAGCAGGGTATCAGACTGCCATGTTCGGCAAATTGCACTTTGGCAACAATCCCAAAGGCGTAGATGAGTTTATGATTTTGCCTGGACAAGGAGATTATATCAACCCTTCTTTTAATACTTCACGTGGAGATACTACCATAACGGGTTACGCGACAGACATTATCACCGATCTCACTTTGGACTGGCTTTCAAAGAAAAGAGATACTTCCAAGCCATTCATGATGATGTATCTGCATAAAGCACCTCACCGACCCTGGTGGCCAAGGCCTGATAAAATGGCAGAATTTTCTACGAAAACCTTTCCAGAGCCCGCTACTTTATTTGATGATTATAAAAACCGGGGTACTGCCGCTAAGTCAGCGGAAATGAACATATTCAGGCACATGATGTATACACACGATAGCAAAATCAGGCCAGAAACTTTGGCATCAATGGGCAAAGTGCTCCCGGATATGCCAATGATTAAAGATGGTTTTACTGGTCCATACAATCGTGCCAATGCTGATCAAAAAGCCTTATACGATCCTATTATCGATTCGATCAATGCTTCATTTAAAGCCAGATGGCCCAAGATGAATGATAAAGAGAAAATGCAATGGAAGTATCAGAGGTACATGCAGGATTACCTGGCTTGTATTTCTTCAGTTGATGACAATGTTGGCAGGGTACTTGACTATTTAGACGAAAGTGGGTTGGCAGAAAACACCCTCGTCGTGTATACTTCTGACCAGGGATTTTATTTAGGAGAGCATGGCTGGTTTGACAAAAGATTTATCTATGACGAATCATTTAAAACTCCTCTTCTGATTAGATGGCCACATATGATAAAACCTGGCACCACCAATGACGAAATGGTTCAAAACTTAGATTTTGCTCAGACTTTTTTAGAAATAGCAGGCATCGTAGCTCCCAAGGATATGCAAGGAGAAAGCCTGGTGCCTTTGTTGAAGGGCAATGATACCGCCTGGACCCGGGATGCGGTGTATTACCACTACTATGAATATCCGGCAGTACATATGGTAAAACGACATTACGGTGCTGTGACGAAAGAGTATAAATTGGTGCACTTTTATGATGATGTCGACGAATGGGAATTGTATGATCGCAAAAAAGATCCGCAGGAAATGAATAATGTATACGCTGATCCTGCCTATGCCGACATCGTCAAAAATATGACTGCAAAGCTGGCAGATCTCAGAATAAAATACAAAGATTCAAAGGAATTAGATCAGCACTTTATTAATATTTATAAAGAGAATGGATGGTATAATCGCCTCAATCGAAAATAAAGAAGGCATTTAATACTTATTCCCTTTTTAAAATACGATGGTAAACTAATTGATCATCCAAACCTTTGAATGAGTAAGCTGCTTTCAATTTAAATGTTCCGGGGAATTATTAATTACTTGATTGTGTCTATTTATTCTTGATTTAGGTCCAAAAAAATTTCTAAGCATATGTCAATAAAAGCAATATCATTTTTTGCCCTCCTCGTACTATTATCTTCCTGTCAGTCTTTATCTAACGCCCCCAAACTTCCTAACATTATCATTATTTACTCAGACGATTTGGGCTATGGTGATATCAGCGCTTATGGTGCCACTGACTTTAAAACACCCAACATGGATAGATTGGTGCGTGGTGGTGTAAAATTCACAAATGGGTATGCGACTTCAGCTACCTGCACCCCTAGTCGGTATGGTTTATTGACCGGCATATATCCATGGAGAAACCAACAAGCTAAAATTTTGCCTGGCTCTGCACCATTAATTATTGATACTTCGATCAGTACTGTTCCTAAAATGCTAAAAAGTGCAGGCTATACAACAGGGATTGTAGGCAAATGGCATTTGGGTTTAGGAGCAGGTGACACGGACTGGAATCAACATATCAGTCCGGGACCCAATGAAGTTGGTTTTGATTATTCCTATATCATGGCAGCTACACAGGACCGCGTGCCTACAGTATATATACAAAATGGCTCAGTAGTCAATCTGGACCCCTCCGATCCAATTGAGATCAATTATGATAAAAATTTTGAAGGTGAAAAAACCGGTCTTGAAAATCCGGAATTATTAAAAATGAAGTGGCATCATGGACATAATAATAGCATCATAAATGGCATCTCCAGGATTGGTTTTATGAAAGGAGGTCAGGCAGCCAAATGGATCGATGAAGACATGGCAGATACTTTTTTGAAAGAAGCCCAAAACTATATCGTTAAAAATAAAAAGCAGCCGTTCTTTCTATATTATGCCTTGCAACAGCCGCATGTCCCCAGGACCCCGCATCCAAGATTCGTTGGTGCTACCGGGTTAGGGCCACGTGGCGACGCTATCGCAGAAGCCGATTGGGACATTGGAGAATTGTACAGTACGTTGGAAAAAGAAAAACTATTGGACAATACATTGATTATCCTGTCCAGTGATAACGGACCTGTCTTAAACGATGGATATTATGATGATGCAGTTGAAAAAAATGGCCATCATCAACCAGCTGGAGGTCTGCGGGGTGGAAAATACAGTCTTTTTGATGCTGGTACCCGGGTCCCATTTGTGGTGTATTGGAAAAACAAGATCGCTCCTAAAGTGTCCGATGCTTTGATTTCTCAACTCGATCTTTACGCTTCACTAGCCAAACTGGTAGGTAGCAAAGAATCTACTCAGGATAGCGAAAATTTGCTGGAGACACTATTGGGAAAAGATACTGTCGGTAGATCAGCCTTGGTACTGGAAGCTACTTCAAGAACTGCTTTGAGAGCAGGTGATTGGGCTCTTATACCTCCATACAATGGCCCTACGATCAATGAGTTCGTCAATATAGAACTCGGAAATTTTCTGGAGTATGCACTGTACAATTTGAAGACGGACAAAGGTCAACAGGAAAATCAGGCTGCTAAGCATCCTGAAAAATTAAATGAAATGATAGCCCTGTTTGAAAAATTGAGGGGCAAAGCCTATTCAAATTCTGACCAGTTGGAACTAAAATAGGAAAAAGCCATTACTGATTCAAAATACATTGTACCTATAAAGGAGCAAGCTGCTAATCCATCATCAATAAAGGCTGAGTATACATGTATTACAGTTGAATGCCAATTTCTATAATGAATAAAAATAAATTTATTCAAATATTTGTGATTTTTAGGATCCTGGTTCGAATAATAATGCATAATACACTTGATGGTACATTCAGCAGAAAAATCCGAATTATTTGTTTCAGTTATAGAGGCGCACAAAGGCATCCTTTTTAAAATAACCAATTCTTATTGCAAAAATGCTGAAGACAGAAAGGATCTATTGCAGGAAATAATCATTCAGCTCTGGAAATCATTTGACCGTTACGATAGCCACTTTAAGTTTTCTACCTGGATCTATCGTATTGCTTTAAACGTATCTATAACCTATTTCAGAAAGGCCAATCGCAGAAAACAGGTTTATGGTGCGATAACGGATGACATACTTTGGATGAGTGAAGAAAATACATCTAATACTCTTGAAATAGAAATCAACTATTTACATCATTCGATCTCAGAATTAAAACCATTGGATAAAGCACTAATGATACTCTATCTTGAAGAAAATAGTTACAAAGACATTGCCCTCATCATGGGTATTTCAGAGACCAACGTAGGTACTAAAATCAATAGAATCAAAGCGGCACTAAAAGAAAAATTCTCCACCATTAAAACTTTATAATAGATGCAAGACACAGACCTAATCCAACTTTGGAAATCCTATGACAAAAAGTTAGAAGAAAACCTGGCCATCAATAGGCAGAATACTTTTGAAATCACTAAATTAAAACTAAAGTCGCACCTCGTGTCTATGAAACCTCTCAAAATGTTTACTATTATTCTGGGGATCTTATGGGTGATATTTCTAGACAGTTTAATTGTAGTTCTTTTCCATTTTGCAAGTCCATTCTTATTGATTTCAGCAGGCTTGGTTTCTCTGCTCAATAAGCTAGCCATTGGGATTTATATTTATCAGATGGCACTTATCTCCGAGGTAAACATTGACGCTCCGGTCATTTCAACTCAAGACAAGTTGGCCAGATTAAAATCAAGTACTATTTGGATTGCTCGTATACTATTTCTCCAAATTCCATTTTGGACAATTTTTTATTGGAATTCACAAATGTTTGAAAATGGTAATGCTCTACTATGGACACTTCAAATTTTAATAACTATCTCCGGCACTTACCTGGCATTATGGCTTTTTTTCAATATCAAATACGAAAACAAAGATAAAAGCTGGTTCAAACTATTATTTTCCGGTGCCGGTTGGAATCCGGTTGCTGAGTCGATAAAACTTTTAGAAGAGGTGGAAGATTTTAAAGATGAACGATAATTCTATTTGAAGTCTTTGTGCCTAGTTATAAGATTTTTAAGCTCCAATCCCTTTAAAGAACGCATTGTAACTATTTAACAATCAATTGATTACGAACTTTATTATTCCTAAGTGACTTTGGAAACCAATATCTCTGTCCAATTTTGTGATATTTTGCGACCCCCTGAATGTAGGGACCAAGATGTAAGATGTTTATTTTACCGCCATTCAAACCAAACACCAGGGCATGCACCATACTAAAGAACGAAAAAGACTCGCAGAACGAATTGATAATAAAGGTTGGAAAAAATGGGGCCCTTATCTATCTGAAAGACAATGGGGTACAGTAAGAGAAGATTATAGTGCTCATGGAGACGCCTGGAATTACTTTTCCCATGACCTGGCCAGGTCCCGCGCCTATCGCTGGGGCGAAGATGGTATCGGAGGCATCTCGGACAATAAACAATTCGTATGTTTTGCGTGTGCTTTTTGGAACCATGAAGATAAAATCATAAAAGAAAGGTTATTTGGACTGACGAATATCCAGGGCAACCATGGCGAAGATGTAAAAGAGGTCTATTATTACCTTGACAGTACACCCACACATTCTTACATGAAGATGCTGTATAAATACCCGACCAAAGAATTTCCTTACGATGAGTTCATCGAGCATAATGAGACAAGGAATACCACCCATAGTGAATATGAGATGCACCAGACGGAAATGTTTAAAAACAATGAATACTTTGATATTTATATAGAATACGCCAAAGGCGATATTAATGATATATGCATCAAAATCACCGCCACCAACAAAAGTGAAGCCCCTGCCCCACTGGTGTTTTTGCCCACGCTGTGGTTTAGAAACTATTGGTCCTGGGGATATGAAGACCTAAAAGCCAAACCAAATCTCCACGCAGTGACAGACCAAACGATCTCTTTACAACACATGTATTTTGATAGACTACATCTTTATTGTGATGGTGCTGATGAACTGATATTTTGTGAAAACGAAACTAATATCAAAAAGGTATTTAATCAAGATTCGGAAAATGGATATCCTAAAGATGGGATCAACGATTACATCACTTTAAAGGATGATACTTGCATCAATCCCAAAAAATCCGGCACCAAGGCATCAGCAGTTTTTCGCAAAAATCTTCAGCCTCAAGAAACGGTCGTTGTGCGTTTACGATTTACCGACCTGATTTACCTGAACTCGCCATTTAAGGAGTTTGAGGAAATATTTAAATTACGAATAGCTGAAGCTGATGAATTTTATGCTACCATTCAGCGAAAGATCCAATCTCAGGAAGAAAAAAACATCCAAAGGCAGGCCCTTGCCGGCATGATGTGGAACAAGCAGTTTTATTATTTTAATGTGGAGCAATGGTCAGAAGGTGATCCAATCATGCCCCACAACTTTGAATCGCGCCATTGGGTTAGAAACAAAGCCTGGAAACATGCTTATATGGCCAATATCCTTTCGATGCCGGATAAGTGGGAATATCCCTGGTTTGCAGCTTGGGATCTTGCCTTTCACACAGTGACTATTGCTATGGTAGATCCTGATTTCGCCAAAAGGCAACTGGCGGTGGTTCTAAGGGAATATTATATGCACCCCAATGGCCAGATGCCTGCTTATGAATGGAATTTTTCAGATGTAAATCCGCCGGTGCATGCATGGGCAGCATTAAAAGTATATGAGATCGAGAAAGAGCAAAATGGCGGAGTGGGTGATTTGAGATTTCTTGAAAGAATTTTCCACAAACTGCTCCTCAATTTCACCTGGTGGGTCAATCAAAAAGATGAGGATGGAAACAATATTTTTGGTGGTGGCTTTTTAGGTTTGGACAATATCGGCGTGTTCGACCGCAATGATCAAATGCCTGGTATCAAACTGAAACAAGCAGATGCTACCGGTTGGATGGCCATCTATACCCTCAATATGCTTAAAATCGCATGTGAAATTTCCCTTGAGCGCTCTGCCTACCAGGATATGGCTTCTAAGTTTTTTGAACACTTTTTATACATCGCTGCCGCTATCAACAAACCACTGGATGAAAAAGGAATGGGTCTTTGGGATGAGGAGGATCAGTTTTACTATGACAAAATTCACACTCCTGAATCCAATACTGTGTTTCTTAAATTAAGATCCCTGGTGGGCCTGATTCCGTTGTGTGCTGTGGTAGTCATCGACGACCAATTATTGGCCAAACTGCCTGATTTCAAGAGACGACTGGAGTGGATACTAAAAAACCGACCTGACCTGGCCTCTTTGATTTCAAGGTGGCATGAAGAGGGCAAGGGCAATTCGCATTTGTTATCCCTATTACGAGGACACAGGATGCGGATGGTTTTTAGTAGATTGTTTGACCAAAATGAATTTTTGTCTGATTACGGTATTCGCTCTCTTTCAAAGCATTATCTTGACCATCCGTACAATTTCAATCTCCAGGGGCAAAGGCTGACTGTGACTTATACCCCGGGTGAATCCGATCTTACCATGATGGGGGGCAATTCAAACTGGAGAGGACCGATTTGGTTTCCCATAAATTACCTGATCATAGACAGCTTGCATCAATACTCTTATTATTACGGGGATGCCTACGAAGTAGAGTATCCGGCTGGTTCTGGCCACATCGTCACTATCAGAGAGGCTGCTTATAGAATTTCTCAAAAGCTCATAGATATATTTCGTAAAAACGATGATGATGAAAAACCATATAATGCTGAGTCCAGGATCTTTGACAAGCATCCGGATATGAAGGATTATTACCATTTCTATGAGTACTTTCATGGTGATTCTGGTCAAGGGTTAGGGGCCTCACACCAGACAGGCTGGACAGGATTAGTAGCCAACTTAATTGCAGAAACAGCTGAGTATAAAGCGAAGTTTTTAAATGAAGAGTAGTAGCTAACCCCTATTTAACCTCTCCCATCTCAATTTTTGAAGGATGCTTCTTATCACTGTATATCCTGATCTCTGCTTTTTTATAATCACTCGCCTGCGCAGTTGGAATATTTATAAACTGGTGAGGGTTGCGATCAACCAAAGGAAACCAACTACTTTGCACCTGGATCATCACCTTATGACCTTTTTTAAACAAATGGTTGATATCAGGTAGTGTATACTTAATCAACGAAGCTATATTGGGTTTGAAAGGTTCAGGATGAACATAATCATTTCGAAATTTTCCTCGGATGACCTCCGCACGTACCAATAGTTGAGCACCAGCATTTTCACCGGCATCTTTGGGTACCTCATCGATGACTTTCACTACCAAGTCCATATCGGTGCCCGAAGTAGAGACCCATATCTCGGCAGAGACAGGACCTGAGCACAACATATTCCGGTCCAGGGGTTCAGATGTCCAGGACAATACATCAGGCCTGGAGGAGGCAAAACGCTGATCCTCAACCATATAAAGATTATTTCTATGCTCATCCGTCTTGGAGGAGTATGGCACCGGATGAGTTGGGTCGCTGATATACGATTGATACGCTTTGTTTTTCTTACTTTTTACCCCAGATAACGTTCCTTCTTTAGTCAGATAATATGATTTTTGATTCAACTCCATCGGTGGCCAATGATTATAAGACTTCCATAGATTGCTTCCTGTCTCAAATACTTTGGCTTCCGGCATTCCATATCGTCCTTTGTCTTTTAAAAAATGATCAAAAAATGGGGTCTCTATCGAATCTTGAAAATAAATGCTCGTGTTTTGATCAAAACGATATGGTCCCCAATGACTCCATTCTTTACTGGCCCAGGCTCCATGGGTCCACGGGCCAACCACTAAAAAATTGGAATTGCCACTACTCTGGGTTTCTATTGCTTGATAGGTTTTAAGGGTACCAAAACAATCTTCTGCATCAAACCACCCCCCTACCACTAAGGTTGGAATAGTAATATTTTTTAGAAAAGGCCTGATATTCCGGGCTTGCCAATAATCGTCATAGGTGTCATGGGCCAGGTATTCGTCCCAGATATAACTTTTATGGTCAAACAATGATTTAGTCTGGGTATTACTCAAAGGCCCTAATTCCAGAAAAAAGCGGTAAGCATCATCAAAGGTGGTGTCAAATACCGGTTTTGTATAATCCATCACAGGTCCTGAGCGCGGAGCACCAAAATAATTCATAAATAAAAAGTTATCCATCAGGAAAAAAGCACCATTGTGATTGACATCGTCACCGATGAATTCGTCCGTGACAGGTGCCTGGGGGCTTACTGCTTTCAAGGCCGGATGAGCTTGAGGCAGTGCTGCCGAGGCATAAAATCCAGGGTAAGAAATGCCTCTCAATCCCACTCTGCCGTTGTGATACTTAAGCATCTTTAAGAGAAATTCTATCGTGTCATAAGTGTCTGAACTTTCATCTACCATTTGGCCTGAAGTCTTCATCTGAAGGTGCGGAGTGACTTCAAGATGAACGCCCTCACTCATATACCTACCTCTAACATCCTGAAATACAAGAATATATCCAGAATAGAGTAGTTTATGGTTTGACCCTGGAGAAGCTGGATAATTTTGGTTTCCATAAGGTCCGGCAGAGTAAGGAGTGCGCTGCATGAGGATCGGATACGACTGATTGGTATCCCTGGGTATGTAGATTACAGTATAAAGCATCTTGCCATCGCGCATGGGTATCAGCGTATCAATTTTTTGAAAAGACTCAACTGGAGCAGTAACTGTTTGACCCAGGCTTGCCCAGGAATTAAAAAGTATAATGATGCACCACACCGGTCTATGGAATAATCTCATAAAGGATTTTTTTAAAATAATCAACTTAGACTAAATTTTTAATTGTTAGAAATAAGCTCTGCATCAGCGCTCAATAAATAATTCTAAAAAAAATGCATTCTTTTTTAAGAAATTATAGGAATGTTAAGCTTGTTTTTCGATATTTGGCCTACCAATTTATTTAAACCAACCGATAACTAAAAATGCTGATACTCACGATTATATTTGGAGCCTCCTTGCTCTGTTTGTGTCTTTATGGTTTTGCCAAAATGATTGGCCGAAAGATTTGAGACTTTGATTTCGGCCTTAATGGGTAGCCGGCGCAGCACAATCTTCTCCAGGCTTTCTACCACAAACCACACATTCACCAATTTGACTTTTTAGCTGGGAGCTTGCATTGGCACAAGTACCTCTGAATTCTTTTCCAATCATCCAGTAGCGAAGATTGATCAACATAATTGACAAAAAGAAACATCCAAAGATGATAGTCAGTGTGTAAAAAAATTGTGACATGGTATAAGATCTTTAACTTCACACAAAGATAAGTGAATTAAAGAAGATGAATACAGGTACTGATACTAGTGCAGCTTTTATGCGATTGGTCGGGATCATGAACGATCTCAGAGAAAAATGCCCCTGGGATAAAAAACAGACTATCCACACTCTCCGCAACCTCACCATTGAAGAGACCTATGAGTTGGCCGATGCGATCATGGACTCTGATTATGAAGGCATCAAAGAAGAAATCGGTGATGTGATGCTTCACCTGGTGTTTTATGCTCGAATAGCTGCTGAACAAAATGAATTTACGCTGAGCGAGGCTATTCAAGGCGTGTGCGAAAAGCTGATTCACCGTCACCCGCATGTATATGGAGATATCTTAGTGGCAGACGATCAGGAAGTCAAACAAAACTGGGAAAAACTCAAACTGACAGAAACTAAGTCATCAAAAGGATTAGCCGGGCAGCATAAAAAGTCTGTGCTAGGTGGTGTGCCTATTTCCCTACCGGCTATGGTCAAAGCTTACCGAATGCAAGAGAAGACCAAGCAGGTTGGTTTTGAATGGGAACACGCTGATCAGGTCTGGGCCAAAGTAGAAGAAGAGATTGAAGAACTGAAATCGAGCCTCCAAGATCCTGACAATCAAGATCATATAGAAGAAGAATTTGGAGATGTACTATTTGCCCTTATTAATTACGGAAGATTCATAGGTGTGGAAGCCGAGACTGCTCTGGAAAGAGTCAATAAAAAATTTAAATTTCGTTTTGAATATATTGAACAGCAGGCAACCAAGCCTCTTTCAGACATGACTCTGGATGAGATGAATATGCTTTGGAACCAAGCGAAAAAATTAAACTTTGAATAGATTGGTCCTTAACTTTTTTTGATAAGGATGGGCGACTTTTTTATCCAATACGAGGCATGGATTCTCCAATATTATCAGATTCAAAAAGTTTAGCACGATTGCCCAATTGAAGCCAACCCCATGAAAAAACAAACAAAGTGATACCCATTTGATTGGAAAGGTTGACTTCATACCACATCATAAGTACTTGAGCTAAAAATAAGTATGCAAATACTCGGTCATCTTTCATTCCAGAATATCTATAAATCCACCAGAGACCAATGCTTAATAAGATCATGCCCAGCCAACCGCTCCCACACCAGTACATCAGCCATTCGTTAGAAGGTTGTAGCCAATTATAAGTCTCCAGGTGAGCTGAGTGAGTCTCGTGCCAATCATCAAACACATCATGTAAATCTCCAAAACCAACCCCCAGAATAGGATGAGTATGGGCGATCTCAGCTCCTGCTTTCCATGACAACACCCTGGCTCCATCTGTCAGTCCATTGATAAAACTTCCTTGTGCATACTGATTAAAATCATACAGCGTATAATGCAACCTGTTTTTAAAAGTTGGTATAAAAATATAGGAAAGGAATAATAGACCCAAGGTCAGCGGAAGGATCATAATTTTATAAAAACTTGAAATTTTGCCTATTCCTTTTTGAAAAAACAAATAAAACAAACCGGCATATAATAAAATCAAGCCGGTCTTTGCTCCCAATACATGAAGAAATAGAATCAACCAAAGCGCAATTGCCCCAAAAACAAACTTGCTATATTTTCTCCAATACGATATTAATACCTGCCAATCATAGAGCATCAGCCCTAGTGTGATAATGATCCAAAGACTAAAATGCAAGTGGTCATTTAAATACATTACTTTGAGCGTCTTTGCTCTGAGATAACTCTCGTTCACGTAGTCAGCACTAAATAGGTAATGCCCGATACTATATACGGTACCTGCCAATACCAAACCAATATTGGTTACACTCAACCAGAAATATTCCCTTTTGTCCAATTTGGGAGCAAGCCAATAGGACCAGGCAAGTGCTGGAAGCATCACTTTATTGAGCACCACCTCCAGCCAGTCATGCATGTTTTCAGACCAGAAAAAAGATAAAAATGGAATAAAAAAAAGCATTAAAAACCCTACAATCGGTTTTGGAGGAGATGCTATCAGACCTGGATTAAGGACTATCTGCCATACTGCCGAACCAATGATGAACACAGATCCTATACTGATCAACGCTTTCGAACACAAAAGTCCCAACAACAGGACCACCTGTCCAAGCATGAAGAAATATTGATGCTTTTTTTCAGCGCTCATGTCACAGGTTCAGTTTGAAAGGAAGGTGACAATAAAATTGGAAGTAAAAGCACAGCCGCACTGATTGTTGATATCAAAGGCACAAAAACTACAAAGTGTAGAATTAAAAAAATCGCTAATGGCAAGGCCGTTTTGTGATGATCATTATACGATTTGTAAATCATCACCAAAGCCACCACCGCTATCATGCCACAACTTACTGCGAAATGCAAAAAACCTTGAGCTGGACTATCTGGCACCTGCATACCATGGGTATTATATTCATTCCACATGGCATGGATATAATCTCCCAAACCGACGCCGTTAAAAGGATGCATCCACCATTGGTTTATAGAAAAATGGGCATCCTGAAAGTAAGCTTCGGCCATCAAAGGCATATTTGATTTGGTATAAAAACTTAATCCGGTCTCATACCACATTAACAAAGTGGAATGTGATGCATCAAACAAAACCCAGGCACTAAAAAAAATTGTTGGTAGAAAAACTCCAAGCTTGACCCAAAGATCATTTGGACCTGCACCCAGCCTTTTTCGGTCAGAGATGATATACCATATGCCGGCAGAAATCAGCAAGCTGAGATAGCCGAGATACATTAGCCCAATCCCTAAAATAAGCATGAGTATGATATGTAACCAGGTTCTTTTATATAAGATCAGCAGGACCAATGCCGACCACCATATCCAGGCATTTTTACTCGCTGTGTAAAAGAGGGTCAGCGGAGAGGTAGAATGCCAAGAGAATAAATGCAGTCCATGATGGGCCCAAAAATGTAAAAGGACAGATGTACTGCACGCTATAGCAAAGCCGATGATTAATTTGGGTTTTTCTTCCTCTCTAATTAGAAATTTAAAAAATAATGGCAAGATCAACAATGGGGTCATATTAGTCCATTGATGCCAGCCGCGCATAAAGTCATGGGTATAAAACAAAGAGAGCAAATATGCGATGGGGATCAGACACCAGGTCAAAACGGCGTCCATCCTGATCGACTGAAGCCATGTGTGATTATACCCATACCAACCGCAGATCACCAGCACCATCAATCCAAGGCAAAAAGAGTGAATGGCTATAGAATATGGGGTGAATAGCAAAAACACCCATAAAATAATGCTACTGACCTTCGTCCATATGTCTTGTGGTATATGCAAGACATCAAAGATAATGCACCGATATGCACCACCCTAATGCGTCAAACTTGAATTGACCTGTTTGAGTAAAGCTTGTTATGATTGATTAATGGATAAAGTTCTAATTTTGCAATTACTTTTAAATACAAACGTTTTGACCTTAATCAAATCAATTTCCGGCATCAGGGGTACGCTTGGTGGCAAATCAGGCGAAAATCTTACACCAAATGATATCGTAGCCTTTACAGCGGGGTTTGCCCAAATTATTAAATCGAGATATGCCAGTGCTACTATCATTACAGGCCGCGACGGTCGCAATTCCGGGCTGATGGTGCAATCTTTGGTCAATGCCACACTCATAGCTATGGGTATAAATGTATTGGACGCAGACCTCACTACGACTCCTTCTCTGGCAATGGCGATCATGCACCAAAAAGCTCATGGAGGGGTGATGGTGACTGCCAGTCATAATCCCATGGAATGGAATGCCCTTAAATTTATGAATGGTGAGGGTGAATTCATCGACAATGCTACTGGGCAGGTAGTATTAAGATTAAGTTCAAACCCTATTGAATATGTGGTATCTGACCACATTGGGTCTATAATCCCCCTCAAAGACTCGATAGCAGGACATATCCAAGCTATACTTAAACTTCCATTGGTTGATACCGCGTTGGTAAAATCCAAAAAGTTTGTCATCGTAGTAGATGCCATTAACAGCACCGGGTCCATTGCCGTACCGCCCCTACTCGAAAAACTTGGATGTGAATGTATTCTGATCAATGGAGAGATTAATGGCTCATTTGCTCATAACCCCGAACCCCTGCCCGAACATCTTGCATCCTTGTCCAAAGCTGTCTTAAAACACAAAGCCAACCTGGGCATAGTTGTAGATCCAGATGTCGATAGGCTCGCATTTGTATGTGAGGACGGCGAACCGTTTGGGGAAGAATACACGCTGGTGGCCGTAGCTGATTATATCACCTCAAAACAGAAAGGTAACACCGTATCCAACTTGTCTTCGACCCAGGCTTTAAAGGACATCACCCTCAAACACGGAGGTCAGTATTTTCCATCTGCTGTAGGCGAAGTCAATGTGGTTGAAAAAATGAAACAAGTGGAAGCAGTCATAGGTGGTGAAGGCAATGGAGGCATTATTTATCCTGCACTACATTATGGCAGAGATGCAATGGTAGGCATCGCTTTATTTTTGACCCACCTTGCAGAATATGGAAAAACATGTAGTTTCCTCAGATCGGAGTATCCTAACTACGAAATCTCTAAAAACAAAATTGAATTGACCTATAAAAAGGATATGGACACTATTTTAGCACGATTGAAAGAAAAATATAGCCAGCATCCGGTCAATACGGAGGACGGAGTCCGAATAGATATCGGCCAGGATTGGATTCATCTCAGGCAGTCCAATACTGAACCAATCATTAGAATTTATGCAGAAAGCAATAGCAAAGTAGTAGCTGACAATCTGGCAAAAAAAATAATTAACGATATTCGCCAGATTCAACAAGAACTCAAGGAGTGAATAAAATTTAAATTACTACAGTATGAAAAGAATATACCTGGACAATGCCGCTTCTACCCCAATGACCCCAGAAGTTTTAGATGCTGTGCAAAAAGCGATGTCCGACTTTTATGGAAATCCCTCTTCGATCCATGCTGAAGGCAGGACTGCCAGATCTAAAATAGAAGAATCAAGAAAAAAAATAGCCCGCCACTTTAATGCATCCATTGGGGAGATATTTTTTACCTCAGGTGGAACAGAGTCAAACAATACTGCTCTCAAATGCGCTGTCCGAGATCTGGGTATCACCCGCATCATTACTACCAGTATTGAACACCACGCTATTACTCACAGTGTTTCTGCTTTGCAGAAAAGTGGTGTCCAGGCAATCTACCTTTCGCTCGACGAATTTGGACAAATAGAATTGGCGCAACTGGAGGATTTTTTAAAAAACTCACCCGAAAAAACATTGGTGAGTATCATGCATGCCAATAATGAAATCGGAACCATCAATGACATTGTCCAGATAGCTGATATCGCAGAAAAATATGGTGCTTATATGCATACAGACGCTGTCCAGACTGTGGGCCACCTGCCATTAGATCTACAAAATATTAAAGTACATTTTTTATCAGCAAGTGCTCATAAGTTTCATGGACCTAAAGGTGTAGGTATACTTTATATAAGGCAAGGGGTACACATTAAACCGCTGCTGGATGGAGGAGGACAGGAGAGAAATATGCGCGGGGGCACCGAGGCGATTCATAATATTATAGGCCTTGCTACAGCTCTAGATACAGCGATCCATGAACTAGATAGCCGATCGAGGTACATTCAATCGTTAAAAACTTATTTTAAAAATCAACTAGCCGGCCTGCATCCTGACATAAGGTTTAATGGCCCCCCCGATTTATCGCTTTACACCGTATTAAGTGTATCCTTTCCTGCAGGTCCCAAATCAGAATTATTATTAATGCAACTGGATATGGCAGGGGTCAGTGCTTCCGGGGGCAGCGCCTGTTCATCAGGTGCAGAAGCTGCTTCTCACGTGCTACAGGGCATCAATCATCCTTTGGATAGAAAGACCATTCGATTTTCTTTTTCGCATCTCAATACCTTTGAAGAAATAGACCAGGTACTACAGCTCATTCATTCGTGGTACCCAGTAGAGGCATTATGAATGAAGCCGCTTTTATGAACAGATGCTTTCAACTGGCCAGGTTGGGATTAGGGTTTACCCTTAAAAATCCTTTGGTCGGTGCTATCATCGTACATGGTGATCGAATCATTGGAGAAGGATACCATCGGACTTATGGCCAGGATCATGGGGAAATTCAAGCACTCAAGTCAGTAGATTTTAAGGATCGGGATTTAATCCCTCAAAGCACATTGTATGTCAATCTTGAACCTTGCAGCCATCATGGCAAAACACCACCTTGCGCTGACGAGATCATAAATCAGGGCATTAAAAAGGTGGTCGTCGGATGCCTGGACCCAAACCCAAAAGTCAATGGTGAAGGCATCCGGAGGCTACGTGCACATGGAGTAGAAGTCATCCTGTCTTCTCTCCAATCCGAGGCTATCGATCTCAATAAAGTATTTTTCAAAAACATCAATGAAGGTCGACCATATGTCATCCTTAAATTTGCTAAAAGTATCGATCATTTAATTGGCAATTCTGAAGGTCAGGTGCAGATATCTAATCTTTGGTCCAGATACCTGGTCCATAAGATCCGACATCAGGTAGAAGCTATTTTAATTGGTACCAATACAGCCTTGATAGACAATCCACGATTGACCAATAGGTTGTATTATGGCAAAAGCCCGATTAGAATCGTTCTGGATCAATCTGGCAGAATTCCTGATCATTTTCACGTATTGTCAGATGGTCTTCCAACCTGGTTGATAACTAATAAAACAAACCACTCCTATCCCTCCAATGTGAGGGTGATCCCCTGGATTGACGATATCAGAAAACTACTGACCTGGCTATATATGGAAGGTATCGGTTCCTTATTGGTAGAAGGTGGTGCGCGCACCTTGCAATCATTTATTGATCTCCATACCTGGGATGAGCTGTGGCAAACTACTGGAGTTAAAACCATAGGGTCAGGAACCAAGCCTCCCCACTTCAATGGTATTCTTACTAATCGGTTTTACATCCATGATGACTGCCTGGAGGTTTACAGACCAATTATTGACCTTCCAATCGAATAAAAAAAAGATCCTTATATTCATTTTTTAAATAGAAAATCCTATGAGTACCAGTTAAATATGGGTCATATTTCACATATTCGTTAAAGTTGTTTTAAATATGATTGGAATATACCATTTACGAGGCTCGATTTGTTGATATGGTAGTATTTTTGAATATTCGATCTTTTGAATAAAGTATGATAAGAAGAATAAGTCAACCAATTTATCTCTCTTTGCTTGCAGTCTTTACCATGGGAAGTCTTTCCGTGTTTGGTCAAAATCTGTATTCCCCTAAGATCAAATGGCTCAGTTTTGAACAGGCAGAACAATCGGAAAAAACGGAAAAGAGTCCTAAGAAAATCATGGTAGACTTGTATACCGATAATTGTGGATGGTGTAAAAAGATGGATCTCTCGACCTTTCAAAATGAATTTATTTCACACTACCTCAACGAAAATTTTTATCCAATTCGATTTAATGCTCAACATAAAAAAGATGTCGTTTTTAATGATCAGCTTTTTAAGCTGGACAAAAGTGGATATCATGAATTGGCGATAGCTTTAAGTATGGGAGATTTAGGTGTACCCACCCTGGTTTTTCTGGATGAAGCCAACCAAATCATCCAACCCATCTCTGGTTATCAGACAGTGGATGAATTGGAACGCATCATGTTTTATTTTGCCAATGACATGTATAAGACCACTCCCTGGAATGAGTTTGTACAACATTACAAACCCTCTAATACCAAACCAAGGGCGAATATGCCTAATCCTTTTGAAAACAAGGATATTGAGACTGTCAAAAAAAAGAATTGACCTTTCTATTTCTGCCTTAGAACCATTTAAATCCAGTCGATTTTGCCTTTTTCCTTGCAGTGGTTCTTACACCCAATACCCCTAACAATCCTCTTGTGAGCTCTCTGGCGACTGTCCTTCCTACCTGTCGGGTCACTGTACTGTCCATAATCTTCTCCATGGTACTTTTTTCAGGACGCTCCCGTTGGCGTTGCTTTTGCATTTTATTGCGTTGATCTTCATCGCCAGCTTCGTTCAATATGGCAGTTAGTATTTCATAAGCACTTTCTCTATTGATCTTTTCGTTATAATACCCCACTTTTTCAGATCTGCTGACGATACGATCAATTTCTTCATTAGTCAAAACATCCATTCTGGAAGCAGGTGGTCGAAGCATTACCTGAACCAGGGGAGTTGGGATTCCCTTTTCGTTAAGGGTGGTAACAAAAGCTTCCCCAATACCCAGCTCGGTGATCAGCTGATCTATATCGTAAAAATCTGTCAGAGGATAGTTTTCGGCTGCCTGCTTGATAGCTTTTCGATCTGCCGCCGTAAATGCTCTCAGTGCATGCTGAACTTTTAATCCCAACTGACTGAGCACAGATGCAGGTATATCCCTGGGGCTTTGAGTTATAAAAAAGATGCCTACCCCTTTAGATCTAATCAGTTTGATCATCGTTTCTATCTGGTCCAGCAATACATCGGAAGCTTCGTCAAAGATCAAATGAGCTTCATCTATAAATAAACAAAGTTTAGGTTTTTCTAAATCACCTTCTTCAGGAAAGGAGGCATATACTTCTGCTAACATCTGAAGCATGAAACTTGAAAAGAGTTTGGGTTTGTTTTGTATGTCCGTCAGCCTGAGAATGGAGACCATACCTCTACCCTTTTCATCAAACCTCACTAAATCATTGACATCAAAAGATCGTTCGCCAAAAAACTGCTCAGCTCCCTGTTGTTCCAATTCAATAATATTTCTGATGATCGTGCCTACGCTGGCGGTGGAGATTCGGCCATATTCCTTTTCGATATCCGCTTTTCCTTCATTTGAAAGGAAAGTCAATACTTTTTTTACATCATCCAGATCTAGCAGAGGAAGATTCTGATCATCGCAATATTTAAAGATCAAGGCCATGACTCCACCTTGCGTTTCATTGAGACCCAATATTTTGGAAAATAATACTGGACCAAATTCTGAAACAGTAGCTCTTAATTGTATGCCTTTTTCAGAAGATAAACTTAAAAACTCCACGGGTGAATGGGATGGTATGAATGGCATTCCAATGAGCGTACTTCGTGCTTCTATTTTTGAATTTGTCATCCCTTCCGTGGCAATGCCGCTCAAATCACCTTTAATATCCATCAACAGACATGGCACACCATGAGCAGATAAATTTTCTGCTAGCAATTGAAGGGTTTTAGTTTTGCCGGTACCCGTGGCACCAGCGATCAATCCATGTCGGTTCATCATCTTAAGCGGCAGCCTGACAAAGGAGTCTTTAATCGCCTCTTTATTATACATCGATGCCCCAAGTATCATGGTCTCACCATCGAAGGTGTATCCTGACTTGATGGTTTCTAGAAATTCATCCAATTGATTTGACATAAAATGTTAGATTTTGACGCTGCAAACTTAGATAAAAAATAATCCAACAACCCAATTATCATTTAACATACACACCGCTAATATGGAAATATTAAAAAAATACCTTTTAGCTCAAGATTTTTGTTTTTTTTACATAAACCATTAAAAGATAATGGCAACCAAAAGAACAACAAATCGAACTTCGACATGTAAAAAACTGCATGTTCCACGAGATTCAGACGGTAAGTTTAAGGACATCCAAACCTAGGAGAGCGCTCATCGTGCAGACCTTGCTAAAAAATCCAAAGCTGAGTCTGCCACCAATCCTGCCTCCAAATCAAAGTCAAACCTAAAGCAGTCAAAGCCATTGCTAAAAATGCTGCGCCTAAAGTTAAAGCTGCTGAAAAGCCCAAGGTAGCAATATCTATAGCCAAAAAAGCTGCTCCTAAGGCTAAGCTCCCCAATAACCCAAGGCAATAAAAGCAATAGCCCAAAAAGCCGAGCCTAAAAATTACTGTAAGACCAAAAAACCACAGCAACGCCTACGCTTGAAGTGGTAGTTAAAGAAAAAGTATCAAAGTCTAAACCTAAATCGCCTGAATTTCATAAGAAGGGAATGAACGAATCAACTCATTCCCTTTTATTCCAATCCTCTACTCGACGGCGATATCTGTTCTGATCTACCTTCCATAGGGATTTGTCCACCTTTTGCTCTAAGGATTCGATCAGCTTATTTTTACTGACTGCATTAAAAAAATTTATTCCAGACAGATTTTCTACACTGTCTATGGTGGTCATATAATTTTCGAGGGGTTGATCACTGGATGCATTCGGCACAATGAATCCTATGCCCTTCATTTCGGGACCCTCCAGGTCTAACAGTACTTTATAAAATAACGATGGTACACTGACACGGCTATTGCCTATTTTTTTAACGATACCAGTGGACAATATTGGACCTGTCACTATATAGAGTTTCATGTTTTTCCTGGACCAATCACGGACGCATTCCTCGAGCTCTCTCCAAATACCCTGGTTAAAGTATTTTTCCTGGGGCGAAATATTGCTCATATAAAAGCACTCTTCTGCAGCTGTTGGATCAAAACTCATATCCGCTGCCGGAGCCAGATGCCCCCGGGTATAGCCTGATCCAGTATAATCTCTATGCAAAGCAGATCGTGTGGGGATGGAAAGATCCTGAGCAAAATAGTCAAATCTATTTTGTTTTGGAGCATTGAGCTGATCTTTGGTCAATGAGTAAGCTACCCACTCAGCTTCTTCATGGTTTTCAGAATAGGACAGCGTATAATATTTATGACTTATTAATTGATTATTGCCACTCACACTTGGTGCATTTGGGGATATATCTACCGTATCATTCCATTCACTGGGTGGAACAAGGGGCGTTTGTGTTTGTGTACTTCCTTCGGGTTCTCCGGAAGGTGTCGCATGATAATTTTTAACGAATTGTAATAGTTTCCAAAGCAATAGCATCAGGACTATCCCATACACCAATAATCTTATGATGTAAAAGCCTCCCTTCGATCTGGATCGACTTGAGTGATTGGAATTAAATTTCGCCATTGATAACCTTGTACAATTTGAGCTTAAAAATAGGTTCAAATGACAAATTCATCCGAAAACATTGTTTCATCCAAAAACA